>Ga0209514_10005740_pt1 | contig 15633 bp, 12 predicted proteins | sample Subgrocontami58m_FD_187452 | JGI IMG/M metagenome (GOLD analysis project Ga0209514, IMG submission 187452) | Subsurface groundwater microbial communities from S. Glens Falls, New York, USA - GMW37 contaminated, 5.8 m (SPAdes) (version 3) | ecosystem: Environmental > Aquatic > Deep subsurface >...
TGGGAAAAGGTGAAAGCCTACAAGGACGGGATCGTCCTCCCGCCCCTGCCCCCGCTGCCCTAGCCCCAATGCCAGGGAGTCAATGGAGAGTGGGATAGACCATGCCTATCCGGTTGCTTGCCAAGGGGTCGCGACCCCTGCCAGTAGCCCATCGGGCGTCAACCGGAAAAGCATGATGGAACAAGGCCCGGGTCGCGAGTCGTGCTCGTGCTCGTGCTCGTAATCGTTCTCGGGATCGTTATCGTACTCGTACTCGTGCTCGAAAGCGCCCTCGGGATCGGCATCGCGGCCGTATCGCTTCGTGGGTGCTCCGTCGAGAACGAGAACGATTACGAGTACGATAACGAGGCCGAGTACGAGTACGAGCACGAGGACGCCCGCGCGTCGGTCGAATCCTGAGGTCACGATGCGTCCGCCGTTGCTGATTGCCGCGGTGGTCCTGATCCTGTTCGCGGTCGGCTTGGCGTGGGTCCTTCGCGGAGGAGCCGATTCGGCGCCGCGCCCTGGGCGTCGCGCCGCGGCAGAGGAATCGGAGCACTTCCCGGAGTCGGTCCGGACCCGAGCCGCCGCAACGCCCGAGAATCCGCCCCCCGCCGTCGGCGTCGCTCCGGCTTCCGGCCACCTCGCGGCCGGCACCGAAGATCCTTCCTCGGGGACGCCGGCCGCCGGCCGGTCGGCTTCGGACCCGGCCGGGATGGAGGTCCGCCGACTGATCCGCGAAGGGGTGCTCCTGCGCCGCCGACGGGATTGGGCGCGACTCGCGGCGCTCCAGGAGCGCATCGCCGGGCTCTCCCGCCGCGACGTGAACATCCTCCTCCACCTCCTCAAGGAGCAGACCGACCCCGAATCCGTGGTGATGATCGGCGATCTGCTGGCGCGCCACGAGGAAGCGGCCGGCGCCTCCTCCCTGGCCAACGCCCGCGTGATGCTCGGGCGGGTATTTCGCCGGCTGGCCGAGCGCACCCCGGCGGGACCGACGGAGCGGGAAGCGCAGGTCCGCGCGGTCGAGCACCTGGCCCGCTGGGCGCGCGACGAGGACGCCGGATGGCTCGTGGGCCTGATCCGCGATGCGGGCGACGGAGCGCTGCGAAGCGCGGCGGGCCTGGCGGTTGCCGGCGCGGGGGACCCCGCAGTATGGTCGGCGCCCCTGCGCGACGCAGTCGCGACCGCGCCCGACCTGCGCGGCGCGTCCCTGCTCGCGGTCGCGCTCGACGGGGTCGCCCGTCGCAGGAAGGACGAGGCCGCGCGCGCCCACGTGCGAGACGCGGTGCTGCCCGACCTGCGCACGCGCACGGCCCGGTGCGAGGACGCCCAGGAGGCGCTCGAGGTCCTTGGCGGGATCGCGTTGGTCTCCGGCCGCAGCGCGGCCGAGGAACTCGCGGCCTGCTGGGACGCGGCCCGGGACGCGACGGACCGGCGTCGGCTCCTCACCCTCGCAGCCCACGTCGCGTCCGCGACCGAGGACGTGGAACTGCTCCGCGCGCGGTTGCGCGCGCCGGAGAACGATCCGGCGCAGGCCAAGGAAATCGACGCCGCGATGGCCGGGCTCGAGGAGCGCATCGGGCGCTGATCGCCGCACTCCGACACGCCTTCTGCCCTGCGCCGAGCTCCGCGGAGAACTTCCGCCACGGGTCAGTACGCCCGCGCCCACACCGGCTTGCAGGTGGACGGCGCGCCGCACACGAAGCAGGCCGGATGTCCACCCGGGTCGTCGATCGGGATGCAGCGGGAGGTGGCCTTGGTCTGCTCCTTGACCTTGACCTCGCACTCGCGCTTGCCGCACCACGGCGCCCACACGAACCCGCGCCTGGTCTCGACGACGTCGGCGAACTCGGCGAGCGTCTTCACCTCGTAGGTGTGGGAGGCGCGGTACTCCAGCGCGCGCTGCAAGAGCGCCTTCTGGACCTCGTCGAGCAGGACGCGGATGCGCTCCGGCGCCGAATCCTGCGAGACGAACTCCTTCCCCTTGACGTCGCGCCGGGCGATCACCACCTGGCCCTTTTGCACGTCCTTCGGGCCGAGCTCGACGCGGACCGGCACGCCGCGCAATTCCCAATCGTTGAATTTCCAGCCCGGCGTGTACTCCTCGCGGGTGTCGGCGTGAACGCGCACCCCGGCTTCCGCCAGGCGGGCGCGCAGCGCCTCGACCTTCGCCTTTACCGCCTCCTTCTCCTCCGGCGACTTCCCGATCGGGACGATCACCACCTGGATCGGCGCGATCCGCGGCGGCAGGACCAGCCCGGCATCGTCGCCGTGGGTCATGATCAGCGCGCCGACCACGCGGGTGGACATCCCCCAGGAGGTCTGCCAGGCGAATTGCTCCTTCATCGCCGCGTCCTGGAAGGCGATGTTGAAGGCCTCGGCGCGCGAGAAATTCTGCCCGAGCATGTGGCTCGTCGCCGACTGCAGCGCCTTCCCGTCCGGCATCAGCGCCTCGCAGGTGGTGGTGTAGACGGCGCCGGCGAACTTCTCCCCGTCCGACTTGCGGCCGACCATCACCGGCACCGCCGCGTCCTCGAGGAAGAAGCGCTCGTACATCCGCAGAGCGCGCATCACCTCCGCCTCGCACTCCTCCCGGGTCGCGTGCGCGGTGTGGCCCTCCTGCCAGAGGAACTCCAGCGTGCGCAGGAACGGGAACGTGCGCTTCTCCCAGCGCACCACGTTGCACCACTGATTCAATTTGAGCGGCAGATCGCGCCAGGAGTGCACCCACTTCGCGAACATGTAGTACATGATCGTCTCGGAGGTCGGGCGAACGTAGAGCGGCTCCTCGAGCTGCTCGCCGCCACCGTGGGTGACCACGGCGCACTCCGGGCTGAAGCCCTCGGCGAACGCCTTCTCACGGGCGAAGAAGCTCTGCGGAATGAAAAGCGGGAAGTAGGCGGCCTGGACTCCGGCCGCCCGGATGTGCGGGTCGAGCGCGCGCTGGATGTTCTCCCAGATCGCGTATCCGTAGGGCCGGATCACCATGCAGCCCTTCACCGGCGCGTAGTCGGCGAGCTCGGCACGCTGCACCACGGACAGATACCAGTCGGAGACGTTGTCGGCCTTGGCGATTTTCTGCTGCGGGTCGCCCACGGGATCCTCCATGGCATTCGGGAAGCGGGTCATGATAGCGGACGCAACCCCCCCTGGGAAGCAATGCAAGGCCTGGGACGAAGCCCTGCGTCGTGGGCGCCCGGCCGAACCTGCTGAATCTGAATCCGTCTGGACGGGACACCCGGGGCGGACCGGGGGAGGTAGAACCCGCGAGCCGGAAATTCGTTCGCGACGGTCACCGTGCGGCGGCCTCTTTCGTCGCGAAGCGGGCCCGCAGTCGATGCCCCCGCCCCGGCCGGCCTGGACGGTACGCCGGCTATCGCCCCAGCGACTTGACGCCCGTGAGCCAGTCCATCAGCGCCGGCTTCGGCGAGCCGTCGCGGGACAGCAGCCCGCACGAGCAGCGCTCCAGGATGGCCGGCATCGTGGCCTGCTCGTCCTTTCCGACCAGACCGGCGCCGATCTTCATCCACAACTGAGGATCGTCGTCCTTCAGGCTCCACCAGGAAAGCCACTCCAGCTGACCGGCGTGCTCCTTGACGGCGCGCAGGAGTTCGCGCACGAAGCTCGCCTGTTGCTGGGGGGTCGAGCCACCCCCCTCCCAGCTCGAGTAGCTCAGGTCGAGGATCGCGACCTTCTTCGGCCGCTTCGCCAGGGAGAAGACGTTCCGCAGTTCCTCCGCGATGCCGCTGAAGTCGAGACCGCGCGGCTGGAACGTGATCGCGTAGAAATCGGTATCCTTGTTGAGTTCCCGGATGACCTCCTCGCCGTCATCGATGCTGGCGCGCACCCCGAGCCTCGCCTCGGGAGCGATCCGGCGCACGTGCGCCATCCCGTCGTGCAGGAACTGAAGGTAGTCGTCCCCCACTTCGCCCTTCCACTTGATGGCCTTGACGCGCTCGGAGGGAATGAGAAAGGTCCGCACCAGGTCGCGGTACCGTTCGAAAAACGCGTCGAGGAACCGATGATAACGCGGGGAGAGTTCGGTGAAGCGGTCACGGAATTCCAGGTCGGAGGGGACCTGAATCGGGGGGCGACGGTGGGTGGCCAGCACCCCTCCGGCGGTCACCACCCACCCCATCCGCGCGGCGCGCGTCGCCTCCGCCACCTGGTCGAGCCACTCCCAGGTGAACACCTCGCGGGTGCGTTCGATCTCGTTCCACCACGGAACGGAGATCTCGAGCGCGGAAAAGCCGAGCCCACGGGCGACCTCCAGCTCCTTGGCCAAGCCGCCGGGGACCTGATCCGGATCCTCGCTCCGGAGCGCGGAGTACGGAAGCGCAACGGCCAGGCGGGGATCGACGCCGGCGATTTCGGGCGGCCCCCGGTTGCCCTCTTCCCGTTCGGGGAAGATGACGAAGTCGTCGAGCCAGATCGCCGCCTTGTCGCCGACAGCGGTTCCCCAAATCTGTACGTCCGCGAGCGAGCGGGAATCGAGCGTGCCGTCGCCGCGCGGAGCAGTGAGACTGCGGGACGAGATTTCGAATCCCGCCCAATTCTCGCCGACGCGGATCGGAACGGAGAACGACTGGTTCCCGTGCGTGCGCGCGGTGAGATTCAGCTCGCGCACGCCGCTCGCGCGCATCGCGAACACGAACCGGACGTGGGGGGAGCGCACCTTGCCCTTGAGCGAGAGCGACGGGGACTGGACGCCCCGGTTGCCCCGGGCGTCGCTCCGGGTGAGCACCCAGCGCATGGACCCCTTGCCCTCGTAGGGACGATCGCGATCCAGCTCGGGGAAGATCTCGCTGCCCGGAATGGCGGCCCAGCCATCGTTCCCGGTGTCGAATCGCCAGTGGACGAGTTCCTGCGCCTCCGTCGGCCGGGCCAGGAGCAGGGCGAGGAGCACGACGGGAGTGCAGCGGAGCCGGGAAGACATGAAGATTCCCTCCCTCGACACGAGGCGGCCGCGCACGCCGCCGCCCCGCCCCATCGCGGCCCCCGCGGACCGCGTCGCCGCTCCTGGCCCCAGGTCGGACGACTTGCCGGGATTCTAGCATCGGGGCGTTCCCGTTTGCAATTGCGGGCCGCGGCAGCTACCATGCTTCCCGGGCTCTGCCGGAATCCCCTCGGTCGCCATCCGCTTCGTTGCAGTTCCTCACCCGTGCTCCGCGGTCCCGCCTCGTCGGCGCGCCTCGCGGTCGCGGCCGCGGTCGCGGTGCTCCGCCCGGCTCGATCCGGTGAACTCAGACGAGTCCCCGGGGCGCGCCGGAAGCCCCACCGGGAGGTCCGGGCATGAGGCTCCGTCTTTCCTCCTGGGCCGCCAACGCGTCGATCGCGCTCGCGCTCGTCGTGGGGGTCGTCTCGACCCTGCTGGTGTTCCGGACGGTCCGGGACTGGGAGGAGTCGCAGCTGCGATCGCAGTTCATCTTCCACGCCCTGGCCAGGAGCGGCGCGCTGCAGCGCACGGTCGACGCGGGTCTCGCGGTCCTCCAGTCGGTCGGCGGCCTCTTCGACGCGAGCCAGGTGGTGGAGCGCGACGAATTCTCCGCCTTCCTGCGCGAGCCGCTGGCCCGCCACCCGCACCCCCTCGCGATCGAGTGGCTTCCCGCAGTTCCGCGGGAACGGCGGCGCGAGTTCGAAGCGAGGGCGCGCGCAGAGGGGTTCCCGGACTTCCGGATCCTCGAGCGCGGCCCCGACGGGACGCCGGTGCCGGCGGCCGACCGCCCGGTGCACTTTCCGGTCTGGTTCGCCGAGTCCATCCGACACGAAAAGATCACCCTGGGTTTCGACCTCGCCTCCCAAGCCGTCCGATTGGCGGCGATCGCGCGCGCGTGCGACACCGATGCAGCCTCGGCCACGCCCCGGATCCGTCTGGCCATGGCCGAGCCGGAGGACGGGCTGACCATGTTCCTGGCCGTGTACAAGAAGGGGCTTCCCGCGAACACGCCCGCGGAGCGACGTACGGCCCTGGAGGGAGTGATTGCGGCGGTATTCCGGATTCCGCGGCTCGTCCAAGGCGCGTTCCGCGACCTCGGGGAAGTAGACGTCGAAGTGACCCTTCTCGACGAGCAGGACTCGGGCTCCCCGGTGCTCTGGTCGTCGTGCGCGCCGCAGGAAGCGTCCGCAGGCGTGCCTGACACCGGCGAAGGGATCGGGTTCTCCACGCGAATCGAAGTCGGCGGGCGCACCTGGATCGTGGTCTGCCGCCCGACCCCGGCATTCCTCGCGGCGCACGCCCGCTGGCAGCCATGGGCGGCCCTGATCGCAGGACTGATGTTCACCGGCCTCCTCCTCGGATACCTGCACACCACCCATCGCCGGACCGCGCTCGTCGAAAGCCAGGTCGCGCAGCGGACCGCGCAGCTCATGCGCGAAGTCGCCGAGCGCAAGGTGGAGCAGAGCCGCCTGGCCCTCCAGCACGCGGTCACGCGCGCGCTGGCCGAAGCCGTCAGCCCGCACGACATCGCAGCCAACGTGCTGGCGACCATCGGCGCCGCTCTGCGCTGGGACGCGGGCGCGATCTGGTTCGTCGAGAGCGAGTCCCGGCAGCTGCGCTGCTTCCATGCGTGGAATGGAGCCGGGCCCCGCGTCGTCCCCTTCGAGGCGCTCTGCCGCAGCTACCGGTTCGACCCCGGCGTGGGGCTGCCGGGCCGCATTTGGACCCGGGGTGAGCCGGCCTGGATCCCGGACCTGACCCGCGACGACAACTTCCCGCGCGCCTCGGTCGCACGGGCCGCGGGATTGCACGCGGCCTTCGGCGTGCCGGTCCGCTCGGGAGGAAGGTTCCACGGCGTGATGGAGTTTTTCGCCGGCGAGATCCTGCCCCCCGACGAGGGTTTGATGGCGATGATGACTGCCTTCGGCACCCAGATCGGCCAGCTCCTCGACCGTCGGCAGGCCGAGGAGGCCCTCAAGGAGAGCGAGGAGCGTTACCGCGACCTGTTCGAGAACGCCAGCGATCTGATCCAGACCGTCGATCCCCGCGGCCGGATCCTCTACGCCAATCGCGCCTGGCGCGAGACGCTGGGCTACGACGATTCCCAGCTGTCGTGCCTCGCCATCGAGGAGGTTCTCCACCCCGACGCACGGGAGCCCTTCCTGGCCGCGCTCCGGCGCGCATGCGCCGGCGAGCCCGTGGCCGGCGTCGAGACCGTGCTCCGATCGCGGTCCGGACGCACGATCGCGGTCGAGGGCACCCTCAACTGCAAGTTCATCGACGGGCGGCCCGCCTACACCCGGAGCATCCTGCGCGACACCACCGCGCGCAAGCGCGTCGAACAGATGAAGCGGGACTTCCTCTCCACCGTGTCACACGAGCTGCGCACACCGCTCACATCGATCCGCGGCGCGCTCGGACTGGTCATGGGCGGCGTCGCGGGCGACCTTCCCGAGTCAGCGCGCCCGATGATCGGGATCGCCCTGCGGAACAGCGAGCGCCTGGTGCGCCTGATCAACGACCTGCTCGACTCCGAGAAGCTCGAGGCCGGCCATCTCACCCTCGCGCCCCGCTCGCTCGAGCTCATGCCGCTGATCGAGCAGGCGCTCGAGTCCACCCGCCCGTACGCCGACCAGTTCGGCGTCGCGATCGAGATCGCGGAGACCCTCCCCGCGACCCGTGTGACCGGGGACGGCGATCGCCTCGTGCAGGTGATCACCAATCTGCTGGCCAACGCGGCAAAATTCTCCCCGCCCGGCGGCACGGTCACGATCCGCGTCACCACATCGAACGGCTCGGTGCGCGTCGCGGTCGAGGACCGCGGGCCAGGAATCCCCGAGCCGTTCCGTCCGCGGGTCTTCGAGCGATTCGCCCAGGCGGATTCGTCGGACGGGCGGCACCGGGGCGGGACCGGGCTCGGGCTCAGCATCGCCAAGGCCCTGATGGAACAGATGGGCGGATCGATCGGGTACGAGACCGGCGCGGCGGGCGGAACGGTATTCGCCTTCCAGCTGCCGTTGAATCCGGAGCCGTCCAAGGAGGCGCGGGCATGATTCGGCCGCTCTCGCGTATCCTGTACGTCGAAGACGATCCTGACATCCAGGAGGTGGCCCGGTTGGCGCTCGAAGCGGTCGGCGGCTTCGTCGTGCGCGTGTGCGGGTCGGGCGCCGAGGCGCTGCAGGAGGCCGCCGGATTCGGCCCCGACCTGATCCTGCTCGACGTGATGATGCCGGGCATGGATGGGCCGACGACGCTGGCCATGCTGCGGCAGCTCCCGGCAATCGCGGCGACCCCGGTGGTGTTCATGACCGCCAAAGTCCAGCCTCGGGAAGTGATCGAATTTCAGCAACTCGGCGCCCTCGACGTCGTGTTCAAGCCGTTTGACCCGATGTCCCTGCCCGGGGAGCTGCAGGCGATCTGGGAACGCCATCGTGAGTGACCCGGCAGGCGAATTCGAGTCACGGCTGGCTGCGCTGCGGCGCGAGTACGCGCTGCGGCTTCCGGAGCGGGCCGCGGCCTGCCGCGCGCTGGCCGAAACCCTGGCCGGAGGTTGGGAAGAGGAGCGGGTGCGCGACCTGGCCGCGGGGCTCCATAAGCTCGCGGGCTCGGGCCGGACGTACGGGTTCGCCCAGGTGACGGAGCAGGCGCGTGCGGCCGAAGCGGCGCTCCAGTCCGCCTGCGCGGCAGGAGCGAACTGCGCCCCGGCACTGCGGGAAGAGCTCCGGCGGCGCGTGGACGAGTTGGTCGCGACCGCCGGGCAGATCGCGCAGGCGTGACCTGCTACCCCGCAGGGACCGGCTTCTCCGCGGGTTCGGGCCGGAGCCGGCGTTCGGCGAACGTCCCGAGGAACAGGCTCGGCAGGAGCCGGAACCCGGCCGACAGGATCGCCAGCGTCTCGAACGCCGTCAGGTGGAACCTCCACCATTTCACGCCCGCGGGGAGCAGATCGAAGAGCAGGCTCCCGAGGAGAGACCCGACCGACAGCGCGGTTCCGGCGACCAGGGTGTAGTAGGCCATGCAGCGCGCCCGCTTCGGCGGGGTGACCAGATCGAACAGGTAGTTGAGCGAGGCGAGCTGGAACGCCGCCCAGGCGAGCCCGTCGACGAACATGGCCGCGCAGAGCCCGTTGCGTCCGCCGGAAACCAGCCAGAGGAGCGGGATGAGGCCGATGCCGACCCCCCCGAGGGCGAGCATGCGCTTGTTCCCCCACCGGTCGGCGAACCGGCCCCACAGCGGTTGGGTCACGAACAGGCCGAGGAGCTGCAGGCCGTTCGCGACCATGAATTCGGTGTAGGAGAAACCCAGATCGCGCAGCATGTAGTACCCGAGGAAGGGGGCCGCGATGCCGACCCCGAGGTGCAATCCGCCCGCGTAGAACACGAACCGGCCGAAGTTCCCGTACGGAGCGCGGCGGAGGAATTCCGCGAAGGTGAACCGGTCGCCGGCCTGAACGGTGTACGGAGGAGCGTGCATCCGGGACAGGTACCAGATCGAGACCAGCCGGGCCGCCAGCGCCGTGCCGAACAGAGCGACGAAGCCGAGGCCCTCGACCGTCCGGCCCCGGACTTTGGCCGCATCGAGCAGCAGCGCGGAGCCGGTGAACGCGACCAGGAGGGCGATACCGCAGAGGAAATTCCGCATCCCGAAATACCGCCCCCGCATCTCGACGGGCACGACGTCTCCCATCACGCTGCTCCAGGGCGGGATCGTGAGGTGCCAGGCGCCCAGGTACAGAACCTGGGATGCGATCAGGATCGCGACGTTCCAGGGCCGATCGAGCGCGAGGGCGGAAATAGCCACGGCCCAGGAGAGCGCCTGCACGATCGAGCCGCGGATCATGACCTGCATCCGCCGCCCGCTGTCGTCGACGACGTTGGCGCCGAGCACCTGGAACAGGCCGCCGGCGAGGCTGGAGAGCGCCACGAGCAGGCCGTACGCCGATTCCGAAACGCCCAGGAAGGCGGCAAAGGGCTGGACGTAGCGCTCGCCCGTTCCTTGCATGAACGAGTACGCAACCCCGTCCTTGACGGAAGCGGAAAGGGTGCGGCGGCGCTGGTCTTCGGACATGACGGGGGTCCGAGGCTATCTGGTCTCGCTTCCGTGCGCAAGGAGATTCCCGATTCGCCGATTCGCGCCAGGCTTTCTCCGCGAGCCACGGACCGAGCCGGGGGGTGCAGCCGTCCCCCGAGGGACGCCTCGCGCCGACGCGTCTTCCGCCCCCGTCCCCCGGGGGACGCCTCGCGCCGACACGTCTTCCACCTCCGCCCCCCGAGGGACGCCTCGCGCCGACGCGTCGCCCGCCCCCGCCCCCCGGGGGGTGGTGCATGCCGTCCGACGGGGCGCGGCAACGAGGGAATAGTGCGGACGTATCGGAGGGGACCCACGCCGCGCGGGAGGCTACTTGCAGGGCGTTGCGGCAAGCGCCGCCTCGGCCCCGGGATCATCGAGCCGGAGCAGCGCGAGCTCCCCGTCCCCGGTTGCCGGAAGGCTCAGCGTGCCGACCCGGCTGCCCGCGCGCATGACGTCGGCGCGTTTGCACGATTCGGGCAAGCCGCTCCAGACGAACGCGCCGCCGGCATCCGTCGCGGTCGACGCGGGCGCAGGTCCTCCCGGCCCGAACGCCGGGAGTGTGTCCCGCGCCACGAGCTCCACGTGAGCCAGCGGGCGATCCGCGGGCGCAAGGACGAGGCGGCCGCGCAGCGTGCGGCCCTTCGAGAGCGCGAGCGAAACCTCCGGAAACCCGGCCGCGGATTCCGCGGAGACGACGACCGGGACCGAAGGTGCCCGACCGTCCGCGCCCGCGAGCAAGCGCCAGCTTCCCGGCCGGATCTCGACCGAGAAGCCCCCGTCCCCCGCCGGAAACCGCCACAGCCCGGCGGGAGCTTCGGCGAGACCGTCATCCCGCGCCGGACCGACCGCGAGCCAGAAGGGTCCGGACCAGGCGAGCCCGTCCGCATCCACGACCCGGCCCATGAGGCGGACCCGGGCCGGGGCGTCTTCGGGTCGTCCTGGATCGGATCCGCGCCGGCCGGATCGGCGCGGAGAAGATGGGCGGTCTCCTCCGGAAGGGCCATCGCCGGACCGCCCTTCGTGGTCGTGCACCGCGCGCCCTGCGACCGACGCGCCGAGCAACTCCGCCGGCCAGAGGGGCTCTTCCGGTTTCGCATCCGTGGCGACGAGATCCAGAGGCGATACCGGCGGTCGAAGGGGAGGCCACGCCGTGAGCGCGGGGACCGCGGCGCGCCGAACCGTCAGGGTGCCCGCGGCAGCGGCGGGACCGGGGCGACGATCTCTGGGGTCCATCCGCGATCCGGACCCGGGCCGCGCCGGCGCGGGGGACCCTGGTCGCGAGGAGAGCGCCTCCGCGCTGCGGTCTTCCCGGCCGACACAGGCCGCCAGGGATGCCCCCGGCGCGCTGGCGATGTCGCGCAGAATCGCGGCGGCGCATACCAGCACCGCCGCCGCCACCAAGGCGTTGCGGGTACGGAATCCCCGATCAGAACCCATGCGTGAACCCGCCTCCGGCGAACTTGGACTTGCCGCCCGGGTTGGTCACGCGCACGGCCCACCAGTAGTACCCGGACTCGGAAACTTTTCCCGCCGGGATCGTGAATTCGCCGTCCGCCCCTCCGAGACCGCCCGTCGAGTGGATCAGGGACCAGGCCGAGCCGGTCCAGTACCAGAGCCGGATATCGCGCCACCATACGCCGATGTCCTCCATCGGCGCCCAATGCAGCGTCGGCTCGGAGGAATCGACCAGCGCGTAGCCCTTCGGAGCGAGGATGGTGGGCGCAGGCGGAGCGGCGATCGCCAGGGTGAAGGCCGCCTCCGAGGTCGCGCCGGCTCCGTCGCCATTCACGCCGCGGACATTCCAGACGTAGACGGCGTTGCGCGAGATCGCCCCGACCGGCAACGTGTACGTCGATTCGCCGGTCGAGCCGGCGTCGGTGTGGGTGAACGAGCCGTCGGATTCCAGCCGCCACGTCTCGACTTCCCAGGTGTCGGCACCGGCCCCGTCGTTCCAGTCGAGGATCACGGGCCAGGAGGACACCGTCTCCCCCTCCGCGGGGGCGACGAGCGCGGGAGCCGCAGGCGGGCCGAAGGACGGCGTGCTGACGGGTCCCTCGGGGTATCCGTGGACGCCCGAGGCGCTACTGTAGGCGAAGACGCGCCAGAAGTAGGCGGTGCCGGGGGCGAGACCGGTCCAGGTGTGCTCGCTCCCGGTCAAGTTGAAGTTCGCGAAAGAGCCGGTCATCGATTCGAGCTCGCCCGGGTCGGTGGCGATGTCGAGCCAGTAGCCTTCCGCACCCGGTGCGGGCGCCCACGAGAAGTGGATCGACGCGGTGCCGCCTTCGAGCCAGGATTCCGCGGCGAGGCCCGTGGGGATCGCGGGGCCGAAGTGGGATTCGACGAGCCCGACGAATCCCGACCAAGGGAAGTAGGGACCGGGATCGGTGCGCACGCCGTAGGCGGCGGCGGCAGGCGACCCTGAGGTCTGGGTCTGGTAGTGGCCGAGGATGCCGTGGCCGGTATACCAGCCCCCGGTGTCGTTGGCGGTGGTCGTGGGGTGGGCGACGGCGATGTCGTAGGTTTCGCAAAGCCAGGCTACCAGGTGGCCGAGGGAGGCGACGAGTTCGGGCGTCCACGTGCCTGCGCTGCCGGCGTGGCCGGCGCACTCGATACCGATCGAGCGGGAATTGTAGTAGGCCTGGGTCCAGGCAATATCATCGTCGGCGACCATCTGGGTGATTTCCCCGGAGGCGGAGATCACGTAGTGGGAGCTGGCGGAAGCCGCCGGGTTCTTGAACCAGGAGATCGCGCCCGCGTAGGTTCCCTCGACGGTGTGGATCACCACGGAGTCGATGGTCGCGGCCGTCCGGCTGGCGTAGCTGAAATTGGCGGAAGATGCCGGATTCCAGACCGTGGGTGGCTTGTCGACCGCGGCCGCGGCCACCGTGGACGCGAGCGTGAGGACGACGACGACGATTCGGGCGACCCTGTGCATGACGAACTCCTCGCTGACTCCCCCTCGCTGACCCTGCGGATTCAAGAAGTGGCGGAACGCAACTGGCATGCCCACCACGAATGATTCGTAGGTCGCCAAACCTGGGTCTGGCTCGTCCAGACCCGTGTCTTGCGCCGCCAAACCTGGGTCTGGCTCGTCCAGACCCGTAACTGACGCGAGCGGCGCTCCGTCCCCGGGAGGCAACCGCGGGGGAACCGCTCCCGGGCCGCTCGACCGACTCGAGGGCCGGATCTCGATCTCGGGCACCGGGATCGGGTGCCCGCGAGATCGGATTCCCATCCATGGCTCATGATCGCTACCCGCCGAGGTTGCAATTCCGGGCCGAATCCTGCAAACCCGGGCTTACATTGCAAACTGACTCTTACACTCCGGGATCCGGTTTCTCTGGTTGCGCCCAGGCCAAACGGCGATATTTTCGCGAATGCCAGAACCCACTACGGGATAGGCGATTGCGCGCACGCGTCGGAAGGAAACGAGATTGACTCCAGCGAGGCCGCTCCCTAGAATCGTCACCCACCGAAGGCGGGAGAGGATGCATCCGATGACCCAGCGTCATGTGCGAGTCGTGCTCATTTGTCTGGCCGCGCTGTTGGTCGCGTCGCTGGGGTTCATGCTGTGCGTACCGGTGGCCGTCCAGCGCACTGCGTACGGCGACAACCCCGACCTATCCCGCGCCCTCACCTCACCCGAGTTGCAGGCCTGGCAGCGACGGAAGTCGCAGAAGCTGGTCGACATCGCGGAGATCTACGCCGCGCTGGAGCTCGGGGATCGCGAGGTTCAGGAGCGATTCCCCAGCCTCTCGCATCCGGTGGAAGGAAACTCGCCCGCGCTCGGATCGAGCACCGATCCGGTGGAGATCCTCGAAGAGTCGATCCGCCTCGACCCGGACAACCTCTCCGCGGCCACGTTCCTCGCGGAACTCTGCCTGCATCGCGATGCGCGCGGGGTGCTCTCCGGTTCGCGTCAGGCCTGGCTGCTCGGGATGCTCGCTCGGGTCAGCGGAGCGACGCAGGACGAGCGCCTGCTGCCGCACGCGATCACCCTGGCCAAGGTCACCGAGCAGTTGCTGGAGAAGTCGCCGCCAGATCGGATGGCGGAGGTGCGCGCCTGGTGGACGGACCACGGCGCCGAGTTGCGCGCCCTGGCGGAGGGCGCGGGCGCTTCGCGCTACTGAGGGCCTGCAATACAAACCTGGACGATTGGTTCTTCGTCCTTGCCCTTGCAGGCCCTAAGACGATCGCCCCGGCCCCAAGCGCCGCCCCCGCGCGGATGCCGGCCCCGCCTCGATCCCACCCCGGATCTGGATCTCCCGCCCGTCCCCCAGCCCCGCCGCGTAGCGCTCCGTCAACTGCACGCCCCGCCCCGAGCCATGCCGCACCCGCGGATGGACGTGGCGGAAGTACTCCGCCAGCCCAGGGTCCCCGCTCCAGACCAGCGCCGACTCGCGCCGAAGCCCGTCCCGCTGCTCGTCCAGCTTCGCCCGCAGCCCCGCCAGCAGCCCAGCCAGGTATTGCGCCCGCGTTCCCCGGCCCTCCGGATTCGCCCGCAAATGCTCGCGCCACGACGGCTCGAGCAAGTTGTCCACATAGTGGTAGACGTACTCCGCGATCTTCAGGTTCGCGGGCGTTCCCACGAGCTGCAGGACGCGGCCGGAGACGTCCCGGCGCGCGTCGTAGCCCGGGACCCAGATCGTCTGGACGAAGAAGTGCTCCTGCAGGATCAGCGCGAGCGCGTGTTCGTGACCCCCGCGCCGTGGCGACACGGTTCCGACGACCCGTGTCTCGTACCCGCGGGCAGTGTCCAGCTTGACCAGATCCACGTTGTACTCGAGCATCAGCCGGTTTGCCGTCCGCATCGCGCTCGCCGCCTCGTGCTCGTTCGGGCTGCCCGCCAGCGCCAGCAGCTTCTTCACCCGCGACACGATCACGTCTTCGCGCGCCGCCGAGCCTTCGATCGGCTCCAGCGAGCCCGGCTCCGCGCACGCTCCCGGCTCCACGCGCAGCACCCGACATGCGGCCGCGAAGGCCTCGCCGTGCGGCCCCTCGCGCCACCGACGCATCACTTCGTCCACGTACTGGTGCGCCATCTCGTGCCGCAGCGTCGAGAGGACCGAGAACCAGGAATGGGCGAGAATGTGGCTCTCGGAGATCGTGATCGTGCGCGACTCGCGGTCCCACTCCCCGAGCCGGACCCGCGCATCGCCGATCCGGAACAGCGGCGGCCGGAGCCGCTTCCCCGCGTAGAGGTAATTGAAGCCCTCCCAGTCCTCGCGCAATCGCCGCAGCCAGGCGCCGTGCAGCATGTCGAAGCTGCGGGATCCGGCGCTCGCCGGCCCGCTCTCGCGGCCCGAACCCGCAGGCCCGAACTCCCCAATCATGCGATTCGCTCCTTCGATGTCGGTCGTCACAGCCTGAATGTCGCCGAGTGTAGCGCAGGGGTCCTGAGATTCAAGTTTCTCGCAGCACGATTCGCAGCCGCTACCCCCGATCGAGCCGCCGTGAGCCCCTCGCCGCACTCGCCCTCTCGCTATCCGCCGGGATTGACATCACCCGGGCGGGAAAGCGACACTCACCCAGTACGATTCGCAGACCCGGTCCGGGACGGGGAGAAGCAGTATGAAGGCCGAGCCCATGCGTCCATCCCACCGTACCGCGGCGCGGCGGCTGCTTCTCGCGAGCCTGCTCGCCTT
>Ga0209514_10005742_pt1 | contig 15629 bp, 15 predicted proteins | sample Subgrocontami58m_FD_187452 | JGI IMG/M metagenome (GOLD analysis project Ga0209514, IMG submission 187452) | Subsurface groundwater microbial communities from S. Glens Falls, New York, USA - GMW37 contaminated, 5.8 m (SPAdes) (version 3) | ecosystem: Environmental > Aquatic > Deep subsurface >...
TTGGAAGGCGAACGCTTGCAGCGTAATCGTCGACGTCCCATAGGGGGTCAGGTCGACCACGAACGTCACCGTTCCGGTCTTGACGCTCGGGGGATTCTGGTACGAGGCGACCACCACGCCGTTGACTTTCAGCTCAACGCGCTTCACGTTGCCGCTCGGCTGCCCCTGCGGATTGAGCTTCGCGCTGAAGCGAACCACCACCTGTATGGTAGTCCCGGTGGCGGTCGCGCCGTTCACCGGGCTGAGGATCTCCACCTCCGGATCACCCGCTGCGGAGACGGAACCCGCAAAGGCGAAGAGGCACGCGAAGGCCAGGAGGACTCGGGGGAGGCTTCTATAAGTCATTGGGGGGGGGCGATTGCGAACGATCGGAACATGTCCACCTCCCGTGGTCGAGTCGGTTTCCTCAGGACCGCGAACCGGAACCGGACGCTGTGGTCGTCGTGCGAGTGATGAACGCCGTCAATCTCTAGGGAAACGGCGGCCGGAAGTCAAGAACGGAAACCGCGAAGATCGGCTTCCTGCAGGCCGTTATCGCGTTCATCGCCGAGAATCCGGCCGTTTCGGGGAAGGTAACCCCGGACGAGATCGCCAAGATCTCGTCGGCTGTGGAGGACGCGACGAAGGCGCGAGGCGATGTGAACGCCGCGAAATCGGCGCTCCCACTCGCAACCGTCGATCTGTACGATGGTCTCAGAACGACTTCTGTGCACCTCTCGGCATGGCTGGGCATCCTGCACGGGTTCTACACCCTGGTCGGCGACGCGAAGTCCCTCGGCGAGGTCCGCAGGGCTCGTGAGGAGCTGGCGCGCGATACCGAGGTATTGGCGGTCCCCACCGTCCCGGCTACCGGCAAGGCGTAGCGGCGACGGACCCGCGCTCGAGATGCGCCCAATCGTGGGTTGCAGGCGCAGGATGCGTCCCGAAGCGCCGTCCCCGAGGGATGGCGCCATAGGACGCGTCCCGGGACGGCGTCCCCCGAGGGATGGCGCCATAGGACGCGTCCTGGGATGGCGTTCCCCGAGGGATGGCGCCATAGGACGCGTCCCGGGACGGCGTCCCCCGAGGGATGGCGCCATAGGACGCGTCCCGGGACGGTGTCCCCCGAGGGATGGCGGCATAGGACGCGTCCCGGGACGGCGTCCCCCGAGGGATGGCGCCATAGGACGCGTCCCGGGACGGCGTCCCCCGAGGGATGGCGGCATAGGACGCGTCCCGGGACGGCGTCCCCCGAGGGATGGCGCCATGGGACGCGTCCTGGAACACGTTCGCTCCAGCTCCAAGCCCCCCCACCAACCCCACACTCGCAGGTACCCAGGTACGCGGCGCAGTTGATCTGTTCACCTTCCGGGCGGTAGACTGGAACGGTGCGACAAGGAGCCATCCCATGCCCACGGAAGACCTGCTCGAAGTGTGCGGGCCCGACGAGATCCTGGTCCACGGGACTCGCGTGCCGATCGAGTGCCTGATCTACGCGTACCAGCGCGGCTTCAGTGCCGAGGAAATCGTCGCCGAGTACCCCTCGGTCGGACTTGCGCGCACCCATGCCGTCATTGCGCACTACCTCGACCACCGCGCGGAGGTGGAAGACTACCTGACCCGTGTCGAGACGGCGCAGACGGATCGCGCTCGAGACCGGGCTCTCGAGCGCTCGCCGCTCCGTGAGCGTCTTCGCCAGCTCAAGGGGGAGCGCACCCATCGCAGCGGCGGACCGTGATGAAGGTTCGCTTCCTCCTCGACGAAAATCTCCCCCCTCGCTTGAAGAGACTGCTGCTCGGCGCCGAGCCCACGCTGGACGTCCTCCGCGTCGGCGAGGGAAGCGCGCCCGGGTTCGGCACGAAAGATCCGGATCTCCTGTAACGTCGCTCATCGGCTCACTCCATCGTCCGTCGCGTCCGGATCAGCGCCCGTCTCGACCAGGCTCAGCTCGCAGGCCGGGCGGCGCGGGTCCCGTCGTCAGTCCTGCTTCTCGATCCTCTCGACCGCCTCGTCCGCCTTCACGGTAGCGAAGGGGTTGCCCGACTTACGCAGGGCTCGCAGTGCGGGCAGGGCTTCGGCGGCGGCCGGGCCGATCTCGCCGAGCGCTTCGGCGGCGCGCCCCTGGAGTTCGGGGTTCGGATCCGCGAGCGCGTGGGTGAGCGCGGCGACCGCGTCCTGGGCGCCGGGACCGAAGCGACCGAGGGCCCAGGCGGCTTCGAGGCGCGATTCCAACTCGTCCCCCTGGAGCGACAGAACCAGGCCGGGGACGGAATGCTGCGGGTCGACGGCGATCTGGCCGAGCGACTTCGCGGCGGCGGCGCGGATGGCGCGCGCGAGGAGATCCTCGCCCGGCTGGGTCGGGTCGGGCGGGACGCGGCGCAGCGCCTCGGCCACCAGCGTGGGCACCGCCATCTGCGCCTCCGGTCCGATCTCGCCCAGCGCGGCGACCACGCTGCGCCGGATCTCGATCCGCTTCTCCCCCGCGAGCACCTCGAGCAGGTCGGGCACCGCGTCTTTGGCCAGCGCGCCGAGCTGGCCGAGCGCCTTGACTCCCGCGGTACGCACTTCCTCCTGGCGGTCGATCACCGCGTCGACCAGCGGATTCACCGCCGCGGGCACCGCGCGGGCCAGGCTCCCCAGCGCCTGCGCCGCGGTCCGGCGCGTCTTGACGTCCTCTTCCTGCAGCGCCTGGGCGAGCGCGGGCACGGCGGCCGCACCGGCCGCGCCCAGCGCGTGGATCGCGTCGGCCCGCAGTTCGTCGTCCAGCAGCGCCGCGAGCAGCGCGCGCAGCAGCGGCCCGGGCTCGTCTCCCACTTCCACGAGCACGCAGGCGGCGACCCCGCGCAGCCGCTCGTCTCCCCCCTTCAGCAGCTCGCGCAGCGGCGGCGCCGAGGCAGCGCCGATCCGCGTCAGCGCGGTCTGCGCACCCGAGCGCAGCGCGTCTTCCCGGAGGGCCGCGACCAGCACGGGCACGGCTTCCGCCGCGGCGGGTCCCATCTCCCCGAGGGCGCGCAACGCGGCGCGCCGGGCGAACGAGTCGTTGCCTTGCAGCGCCTCGACCAGGACCGTCGCCGCCGGCTGGCCCAATCCGGCCAGGCCGCGCGCCGCTTCCTCGCGCACGCCCAGGTCGGCATCCTCGCGGAAGAGCGCGGAGAGCGCCGGCAACGCGTCGGCCGCGGACATGGCGCCCAGCGCCCGTGCGGCTCCGCCGCGCACGCGTCCGTCGGCGGCCCGCAGCGCTTCGAGCAGGGCGGGCTTGTGCTCCGGGGCGGCGGCGAGCGCGGCCACGGCACGGTCGCGCGCGAGCTCGTCCCGCGACCGGAGCGCCGCGAGCAGCGTGGCCGGGTCTTCGGCGAACAGGGACGCGGCTCCGGCGCAAACGAGGATGGCCAGTCCGATCAGCGGGCGCATAGGACCTCCTTTTCGTGTCGATCTCGAGTACCGGCCCCGGCAGATAACCGGCCCATCTGCTCGGCGCTCTTGGCCGCCGGCTTCGTTGCTCCCCTCTTCTGTCGCGCCGCTTCCGGAGCGGCCGGTACCAAGCGACCATAGCCCCGCGACGCGAGAACTCCCACGATTTCTTTTGGCAAATCGTTTTCTCGACGCGCACGCGGATTCCAATGATCCCATTGAACTTGCGTATCGCGTATCGTCATTCGCCCGCCAGCCGAGGAAACATTTGGCGGCGCAGGGATTGACAAGCGGGCGCATCCTCCCTAGAGTACCGCCCCTTGTGGGGAGAACGCTTCTTCCCGCCGCGCAATTCAGTGAGGAGTCGACGATGAATCTGCGCCATGAGGCGATCCGCGCGTTCGCCACGACGAAATACACCCTCAACCGGGTGGACTTCACGACCACCCACTTGAGCGAGCTCTATGGCGTGAACGTCTTCAGCGAGAACGAGCAGCGCAACCGGCTGCCCAAGGGCCCGTTCCAGGCGCTCCAGCGCACGATCAAGCTGGGCCAACCGCTCGACCCGACGGTCGCGGACGCGGTGGCCAACGCCATGAAGGACTGGGCGATGGAGAAGGGGGCGACCCACTTCACGCACTGGTTCCAGCCGATGACCGGCCTGACCGCGGAAAAGCACGACTCGTTCCTTCAGCCCACGGGCACCGGCAGCGCGGTCGCCGAGTTCTCGGGCAAGGAGCTGATCAAGGGCGAACCGGACGCCTCGAGCTTCCCCTCGGGCGGGCTCCGCGCGACCTTCGAGGCGCGCGGGTACACGGCGTGGGACCCGACCAGCCCGGCTTTCATCATGGAGAACCCGAACGGCTCGACCCTGGTGATCCCGACCGCCTTCCTCTCGTGGACCGGCGAGGCGCTGGACAAGAAGACCCCGCTGCTGCGGTCGATGGAGGCGCTCTCCACGCACGCCCTGCGCGTGCTGCGCGTGTTCGGCAACAAGGAAGCGACCAAGGTGTTCACCACGGTCGGTCCGGAGCAGGAGTACTTCCTGATCGACAAGCACTTCTTCCTCGCCCGCCCGGACCTGCTGAACGCGGGCCGGACCCTGTTCGGCACCAAGCCGCCCAAGGGGCAGGAAATGGAGGACCAGTACTTCGGGTCGATTCCGGAGCGGGTGCTCGCTTGCATGGCCGAGGTCGAGGCCGAGCTGTTCAAGCTGGGCGTGCCGGTGAAGACCCGGCACAACGAGGTCGCCCCGAGCCAGTACGAGATCGCGCCGATCTTCGAGACCAGCAACCTGGCGACCGATCACCAGATGCTGACGATGGAACTCCTGCGCAAGATCGCGGACCGGTACGGGCTGGCCTGCCTGCTCCACGAGAAGCCCTTTGCCGGCATCAACGGCTCGGGCAAGCACAACAACTGGTCGATGGCCACGGACACGGGGGAGAACCTGCTCAACCCGGGGGACAACCCGCACCAGAACGCCCAGTTCCTGGTCTATTGCGTGGCGGTGATCCGCGCGGTGGCGCGCTATCCGGAGCTGGTGCGCATGTCGGTGGCGAGCGCGGCGAACGACCATCGCCTGGGCGCGAATGAGGCTCCGCCGGCGATCGTGTCGATCTTCCTGGGCGAGCAGCTGAACGAGATCATGGAGCAGCTGGAGAAGGGCACGCCCAAGTCGACGAAGCAGGGGGGCGTGCTCGAGATCGGCGTGAACGTGATGCCCAAGCTGCCGCGGGACGCGGGGGACCGCAACCGCACCTCGCCCTTCGCCTTCACCGGGAACAAGTTCGAGTTCCGCGCGGTGGGCGGGAGCATGAACGTGGCGTTCCCGAACACGGTGCTGAACACGATCGTGGCCGAGTCGCTGGACGGGATCGCGACGGCGCTCGAGAGCGCGGTCAAGTCGGGCAAGGACCTGAACCGCGCGGCGCAGGAGCTGCTCGCCGGGATCCTCAAGGAGAGCAAGAAGGTGATCTTCAACGGCGACGGCTACGCCGAGGAGTGGCACCAGGAGGCCGAGCGGCGCGGGCTGCCGAACATCAAGAACTCGCTCGACGCGCTGGCGGTGCTGACGCGGCGGGACACGGTGGACCTCTTCGGCAAGTACAAGGTGTACACGGATCGCGAGCTGCAGAGCCGCCTGGCGGTGCGCACGGAGAACTACGTGAAGACGGTGAACGTCGAGGGGCAGCTGACCGCGATGATGGCGAACCGCTGGATCCTGCCGGCGGCGCTCAAGTACCAGGGCGAGTTGGCGCGCGACTACACGGCGGCCAAGGCGGCGCTGGGGGACAGCCCGGAGCTGACCGTGCAGCACGGGCTGCTCAAGACGCTGGTGACGACGATCGCGGAGTTCACGAAGGCGACCGCGACGCTGGAAAAGGCGCTCGCGCACCAGGGTTCGAACGACCTCCTGGCGCACGCCCGGCACATGCGGGACGAGGTGCTCACGGGGATGGCGGAGGCTCGCCGGCTGGGCGACAAGCTCGAGACGCTGGTGGCGGACGAGCACTGGCCGCTGCCGACGTACCGCGAGATGCTGTTCATGAAGTAGCGGGTGGGCCGGATTGCGGCGCCGCGTGACGAGGCATTGACGCTAATTGGACGGACCGCCTTGCCCCTGCCCGCTTCCCGACGAGAGAGGGCAAGGGCAGGGGCAAGGGCAAAGCACGACGACGGGATGCGACCGTCGTTTAGGGCCTATGCCTGGTCACGCGGCGCCGGATCAGGACGCTATCCTCCGTAGACCTGCATGAGCTTTTCGACCGAGGGGCACGGGCCGACCACGATGAGCTGGTCCTCCGACGCGAGCACATGGTCGGCCGGTCGGGACCGGGGCGAGTACGACGGGCGGGCCATGGCCGACCGATGCGCCCCCGCCCCCGAACCCGCCGCCTTCCGGCGCGCGCTGCTTCGCTGGTACCAGCGGCACGAGCGCGATCTGCCATGGCGCCGCGACGCCGACCCCTATCGCGTCTGGGTCTCCGAGATCATGCTTCAGCAGACCCGCATCGAGACCGTGATCCCCTATTACGGGCGGTTCCTCGACCGCTTCCCGACGGTCGCAGCGCTCGCGCGCGCCGACCAGCACGACGTCCTGAAGGCGTGGGAGGGGCTCGGTTACTACGCCCGCGCGCGCAACCTCCATCGCGGCGCGCGCCAGTTGGTGGAGACCGGCGCCGGCCGCCTGCCGGAGTCGGCGGAGCAATGGCGCGAGATTCCGGGAGTGGGGGAGTACACGGCGGCGGCGATCGCCAGCATCACCCGTGACGAGGTGCTTCCCGTCGCGGACGGCAACGTCCGCCGCGTGGTCGCGCGGGTGCTCGACGAGGCGCGGTTGGAGCCGGGACCGATGATCGGCTTCCTGCGCGCGGCGATCGACGCCCGGCGGCCGGGCGACTTCAATCAGGCGATCATGGAACTCGGTCAGGCGGTCTGCACGCCGCGCTCGCCGGCCTGCCCGGCTTGTCCGATCCGGTCGCACTGTCGCGCCCTTGCCGCCGGGACCGTGGACCGCGTGCCGGAGCGCAAGCCCAAGCGCGCCGTGCCCCACCTCGAGATCGCCATCGGCGTCTGCCGGCGCGGGTCGCGTTTCCTGGTCTCGCGGCGGAGGCCGGAGGCGATGCTCGGAGGTCTATGGGAGTTTCCCGGCGGCAAGATCGAGCGGGGAGAAACCGCGCAGGCGGCCCTCGTGCGCGAATTCCGTGAGGAGGTGGGGATCGAGGTGGCGGCGGGAAGCCCGCTCGTCGTGGTCCCCCACCGCTACACGCACCTCTCCGTGCGCCTGCACGCCTTTCACTGCCGCCCGAAGGGCAACGCGCGCGCGCGCGCGATCGAGTGCGCGGAGGTGCGCTGGGTGACCTTCGAGGAGCTCCACGCCCTCGCGTTCCCGACCGCGAACCGGAAGATCATCACCGCTCTCGAAGCGGGGCTTCGGCCGGGACCGGGGCCGAGCCGGGGATCGCGATCCCGCGTGCGGTAGCCCCGCGCGCGCATGCTGCGCGCAGGTGCCGGGCGGGCTGCTACTTCTTGCCCAGCACCTTCGCCGCCCGCTTGACGTCACGCACGCGCAGGACCAGCACGCCCTTCGCCTTCGCGCCGCCGGCGCTGCCGTAGGCGTACTCGATGTTCACGCGCGCCTTGCCCAGCCGGGCCGCGAGCTCGTTCAGCAGCCCCGGCCGGTTCGGCAGCTCGAGCGCGAGCACCTCGTTCTCCACGCAGAGGATGCCCGCGTCCCCGAGCAGGTGCATCGCCAGCTCGGGCCGATCGACCACCATCCGCACCACGGCATGATCGATGGTGTCGCTCACCATGAACGCCTCGACGTTGATCTTCTCCACCGCCAGCATCCGCGTCAGCTTGGACAGCGCGCCGGGCTCGTTGGCCATGAACACCGAGATCTGCTTGACGCTCTTCATCGACGACTCCCGAAAACAGGCAGGGCCGCCCGGGAAGTTCCCCGCGCGGCCCCGCGCGAATCTCACCTGCGATGGTCTCGCTAGCTAGGTAGGCGACTTCGCCCTCGAGTAACCGGTATTGGGGCTAGCAGCGGGCTAGCAGCAGCACATCGGCATGCCGTTCATCATGATACAGCAGCTCATCCCGCAGGACATCATCTTCTCCATCATGCAGCACATGCAGTCGATCATCTCGGCCATCTTCTTGTCGCCGCTCGTGCACATCATCGTCATCCCGTGCTCGGTCTTCTCCATCGAGCACATCATCCCCATGCCCAGGTTCATCATGCACATCGGCATCCCGTTCATCATCCACATCATGCTGGGCATCCCACAGCCCATCATCGTCTCGCACATCGAGTGCATCATCGCGCACATGCCCGCGTCGTCGCACGTCATCGACATCATCATGCCGCCGGAGACCTTCTTCACCTCCAGCTTGCAACGGGGCATCATCCCCATCATCGGCGGGTGCATCCCGTTCATCATCGGCATGCCCATCATCATGCCGGGCATCATGTTGGGCATCATGTTGGGCATCATGCCGGGCATCATGCCGGGCATCATGCCGGGCATCATGCCGGGCATCATGCCGGGCATCATGTTGGGCATCATCATCCCGCCCATCGGCATCATCCCCAGGCTGGACATCGGGTTCATCCCGCTCATCATCGGCGGCATCATCATCCCCGTCATCCCCGTCATCCGGTCGGTGGTCTTCATCGTCTTCATGCCCGTCCTCTCTCGCTCGAAAAGCCTGTCGCGCGGCTGTGGCCGCGTCTCCGGGCGTCCCTGTACCCGCCCCGCGGCGGCCTGTCAATCGCTCCGACCCCCCCCTCCCGGAAATATCCGTGAATCCGGGAGGCGAATTCCGCGGTCGCGGACGCCTCTCCGCCTTCGTGGAGGCGTCCTCTGTCATTGCGAACCAACGTCCGAGACTGGACTTGGGGATGACTCCTCCGGTTGATGCAATCGAAGAGGTTTCCTCCACGATAGCGAACATTGTCATTGACAGCGGAGGCATCCGTCGCTATAACATACACCTATCGATGCTGTATCGCATTCCGACCCAGAAAGGCAAACCCAGAAGGACACGTTGGAGGCAGCCATGCTCAACCCGAAAGCGCGTCGCGCGGCCGTCGCCCTCACCCCCCAGGTGGTATCCTCGGTGGTGATGTGCGGTTGTCCGATGGCGACGCCGTTCGGGTGGATGGTCGTCTGGCGCGCGATCCTTCACTCGGTGCCGGTGCCGTGCCAGGGTTTCCCCCCCGAGCCGGCGAACGAGGGGACGTACGAGTACCTCGAGAGGCTCGCGTCCGTCAACTAGCCCACGGTCGGGCCGGGCGGGAGGAACATGCCCAGGAAGTCGACCCGCCTTGACTCCGCGTCGAAGCCGCGGACCGGAGAGGCTCCGCCTGCGCCGGCCGTGCCTTCCCCCGCGCCCGGGGCGCCGGCTTCCGTTTCCGCGCTCCCCGTGCCCGAGTCCGATGCCGTTTCTGAGCCGCGGCGCCATTGGCGTCAGGACGTGGCCTCGAGCGTGGCGATCAACCTGCGGCGCGCCCGCATGGAGCGCCACTTCAGTCTCGACGCGCTCGCCAGCCGCTGCGGGATCAGCCGGTCGATGCTGAGCCAGATCGAAAACCAGCGCTCGATCCCCTCGGTGACCATTCTCTACCGCATCTCCGAGGGCCTGGGGCTTCCCTTCTCCACCCTGGTGGAGCCGCAGACCGAGCGCAAGTTGGTCGTCCTCAAGTGCGAGGACACGCGCACGCTCTCCTCGCACAACGGGCTCTACCAGAACCGCACGCTGTTCCCGTTCGACGATCCGCTGCGGCCGCTCGAGTTCTACGAGGTGACGCTGCTGCCGGGCTGCCACGAGGTGGCGTACGCCCATGCGGTCGGCACCTGCGAGTACATCGTGGTGACCCGCGGCATGATGCGCCTCAAGGTCGGGGAGCGGATGGTCGAGGTGCGCGAGCGGGACTCGGTGTTCTTCCAGGCCGACATCGGCCACGAGTACATCAACCCGGGCCGCGAGCCCGCCGTGTGCTACATGGTCGTGACGCGCCCGGACTGGTCGTGATCCCGCCGGCGGTATCGGACTTCCGCGCTGACCGCGCTTCCGACGGCTACTTCCCTTCCTCACCCAGGAAGTTGATGATGATGGAATCCAGATGGACGATGCGGTACTCGAGGTCGTTGAGGTAGAAGTAGTGGCCCTCCAGATCGTCCCCGGTCTCTTCGAGGGCGATCACGGTGCCCACGGTGGGCATGGTACGGAACTGCTGGGCCTCGGAGTCGTACCCGTCGCCGGCGGCGACGACTTCGCCGTAGACGATGGTGCCGCCCTTGGGGCACTGGACTTCGGGGCTGCCCTTGGCTTCCTTGCCGATCCGGACCACGGCCCATAGGCCGAAGACCTGGAACGGGATCTGGGTCTGCGCCGACTTGGACTTCATGGTGAATACCTCCATGCTCCACTGGTCGACCTATTACCACGGTCTTGTTCCCGAAAGCAAGGGGTGATCCGATGGACTTTCGGAGTCGGGCGGTTCGCAGCCTCGTCGAGCTTCATGAGCGCGAGCTGCGCGCGTTCCTCGCGACCTTCGAGCGTTTCCGGACGAGCGGGAAACCGCTGCCGGACGGGCTCGGCGATCAAGCCTACGCGAGCCCGTCGCACCTGGTGACCCACGTGCTCGGCGCTGCGGCCGGGTACCTCACCTGGATCGGCGACCGCGTCGGCCGGCCGGTCGCGGAGCTGTCGGCCTCGCGAGAGATCGAGCGCATCGCCCCGCGCACCGGCGAGTACCTCGAGGAGGTGCTCGCGGCCTGGCGGCGCCATCTCGCCGGGCTCGCGGACTCGGAGATTTCTCCGGCCACCCACACCTCGCGCTGGGGCGAGGTCTTCACCCTCGAGCAGATGCTCGAGCACGCGGTGGTGCACCCGATGCGGCACCGGATCCAGCTCGAGCGGATCCTCGACTAGTCTAGTAGGCCCCCTCCGTCTCGCGCACCTCGCGCCGCCAATTCCTTGACGCCTCTCCCGTCCCTGCTAGGATTCCCGCTCCCGACCGCACGAGGAGGCGCCTTGTTCGACATTCCCACCGCCCGTCCGACCGACCTCGGGCTTCCGCTCGAGGTCGAGGGGCTGCGCGACCTCGCCTACAACCTCTGGTGGAGCTGGTCCCCGCACGCCCGCCGGCTCTTCCGCCGTATCGAGCCCGAGAAGTGGGAGCACTACCGGAACCCGATCGAGCTCATGATCAACGTCGATCGTGACCGCTGGCGCCACCTCGTCGCCGACCGCGAGTTTCGCCACCACTACGTCGAGACCATGGACGAGTGGCGCGCCTACATGGGCGCCGAGGCAGGGTCCCACTGGCACCTGCGCAGCGGCGGCAAGCCCGATGACGTCGTCGCCTACGTCTCCACCGAGTTCGGCTTCCACGAGTGCCTGCACATCTACTGCGGCGGCCTCGGCGTGCTCTCCGGCGACCACTGCAAGGCCGCCAGCGACCTCGGCGTGCCCCTGGTCGCCGTCGGGATCCTCTACCGCCAGGGCTACTTCGAGCAGAGCATGGAGCCGGACGGGCGGCAGCAGCATATCTACCCGCACTACGACTTCACGCGCCTGCCGATCCTTCCGGTGATCGGGAAGGACGGGCGCAACCTGCACGTCGAGGTCCCGCTCGGGCAGCGCAGCGTCCAAGTGCGCATCTGGAAGGTCCAGGTCGGGCGCGTCCCGGTGATCCTTCTCGACACCGATCAGCCGGTCAACCACCCGGCCGACCGGCCGATCACCGGGCTGCTCTACGTCCCGGGCCGCGAGATGCGGCTCTGCCAGGAGATCGTCCTCGGGCTCGGCGCGGTGCGCGTCCTCGAGGCGCTCGGGATCCAGCCGAAGGTATGGCACCTCAACGAGGGCCACAGCGTCTTCCTCACGCTCGAGCGGGTGCGCGGCCTCGTGCAGAAGCAGCGCCTGACCTTCGAGCAGGCCGTGGAGCGGGTGCGCAAGCAGACCCTCTTCACCACCCACACGCCGGTGCCCGCCGGTCACGAGGTCTTCAGCCACGACCTGATCTGGAAGTACTTCGAGCCGTGGTGCTCCGATGTGGGGATCTCCTTCGACCGCCTGGTCCAGCTCGGCAACACTCCCGCCTCGCTCGAGCCCAAGTTCTCGCTCACCTCGCTCGCGGTGCGGGTCTCGTGCCGGACCAACGGCGTGAGCCGCCTCCACGCCAAGGTCTCCAGCCGGATGCTGCGGAGCCACTGGGCCGGGCTGGGAGAGGACGCGGAGCCGGTGCTGGCGGTGACCAACGGAGTGCACGTCGACACCTGGCTGGCCCTCCCGCTCTCGGAGGCCTTCGACCGCGTCGCGATCGACTGGCGCGCGCACCTGGACGAGCCCGGGTACGTCGACGGGCTGATGGAGAGGCTCCCCGACGCCGAGCTCTGGAACGTGCACCAGGTCTCGAAGGAGCGGCTGCTGCGCGCGATGCGGGAGTCGATCCGCCGGCAGCGCGCGCGCCACGGCTGCTCGCCCGACGAACTGCGCGACGTCGACCGGCTGTTCCGGCTCGACGCGCTCACCATCGGCTTCGCGCGCCGGTTCGCGACCTACAAGCGGGCGGACCTGATCTTCCGCGACATGGGCCGGCTGCGCTGGCTCCTGACGCGCGACACGATGCCGGTGCAACTCCTGTTCGCGGGCAAGGCGCACCCGGCGGACCGGGAAGGGCAGGATCTGCTGCGCCGAATCTACGAGGTGTCGCAGGACGCGCAGCTGCGCCAGCACGTGATCCTGATCGAGGACTACGACATGCGGCTCGGTCGCGTGCTCGTGCAGGGGTGCGACGTCTGGCTCAATACCCCCCGGCGTCCGCGCGAGGCGAGCGGGACGAGCGGCGAGAAGGCGGCGATGAACGGCTGCATCAACTTCAGCGTGCTCGACGGGTGGTGGGAGGAGGGCTTCGTCGGCGACAACGGCTGGGCGATCGGCCAGAGCAAGTCGTTGGTCGACACCGGCGTCGGCCAGGACCACGACGATGCGATGTCGCTCTACCACGCGCTCGAGCACGACATGGTGCCGCTCTATTACAAGCCGGAGGCGGACGGCTTCCCTCACGACTGGATCAAGCGGATGAAAGCCTCGATCCGCTCGAGCCTGTACCGCTTCAGCGCGCAGCGCATGGTGTGGGACTACGCGACCGGCCTGTACGTGCCGACCGCAAAGTCCTCCTAGCTAGCTAGTACCCATGAGCACTCCCGACCTCGACCGATCGCGCGAGACCCCCTCGGAGCCGCCTTCGCCGCCCGGCTCGGGGTCCGCTTCCCTCGGCGGCGCCGATGCGGGCCGCGAGACACTGGGCGCTCGCAGCGGGGACTTCCCGGCGCCGGGCGAGGGGGGCCGCCTGGGCCGCTACCAACTGGTGCGCGCCCTCGGCAGCGGAGGAAGCCCTGCGCCGGGCGGACACCGATCCCTGGTTCCGCGCGGAGGACTTGCGCGCGGCCCGGGCGGAGGCCGCCCTCTACGCGGGCACGCCGGAGGGCCGGGCCGAAGTGCTCCGGGTGCTCGAAGGCGACGCGCGCCCCGCCTCCCGCCGCCTGCGCGCGCTGGCGCTCACCATGCTCCAACGCCTCGAGGAAGCGGTCGCCGAGCTCGATGCGGCGCTCGCCGAGTGGCCGCGCTGGTTCACCGCGCGCCAGGAGCGCGGGGTCGTGCGGCAGACCGCAGGCCTCGCCGCCTTCCAGCGCGGCGAGCCGGCCGACGCCTTGCCGAGGAGGAGGAGGACGACGATCACGCGCGCGGCCATGGGGCGATCTCCGAGGGCTAGGGACGGTGCGGGGGGACGGTGGCGGTCGAGCGTGTTCCGGCGTACGCGGCGGAGGAAAACTTGCAACACTCGCGCGTCGGGGCGCGGAGGTCGTCTACCGTGCTTCCCCAGTTGCGGATTTCCGGTGCCGGAGGCCCCGCACCCACTCAGTCTCGCAGTCATTGAGAGGGGGCTCCAACGGCCGCGCGTAGTCGAGCGAATAGTCGTAGCCCGCGCTGTCATACACGGCGTCGAACACAGATTGGAGATCCAGGGATACGTCGGGGTCGCCGCCCCCTAGCGGGATGGGGATCGAAGGAAGTCGGTCTTTCAGTTTCCAGGCGTACGCCTCCGTCTGCGGCCGTCGCGTACCCCGACTCACGAAGGCGTAGTAGTCGTCCGCCGGCAGGGGCTCCAGCGTGGGCAACCGCTCGCCCGCACGCAGCAGGTCCAACTCCACCAAGTGGGTTGCGCTCTGCAGGACGGCCTCGCGCTTCGCGAGGTACTCGCGCCGCCCGTCGCTTCTGCGGCGCTTGTTCGTCGGGGAGAGAACCTCCAGAACCGTGACGACCTCCAGGGTTTCCCGGCGGCGGATCGTCAGGAAAGTCTCACGGCGTTCTTCGGGCATGGGGAGATGCAGCAGTACCGGCGTGAGGGCCGTGGCCTGCGTCCGCGCGGGCGTCGGCTGGGCGGCCGCATTCTCCTGCGAGCGGAGAATCGCCAGGTCCGGGCGGATCCGCTCCCCCTCCGGGCCCAGCCGGTGTTCGAGATAGATGCGCCGCTCCGCGCGCACGACGTAGCGGGGGCGAACACGGGGCGTGAGTGCGTCGGTGAGCCCCACGATGTAGCGAACGTGGAAGTCTTCCCAGTCTTGTCCTTCGATGAACGGGTCCATGCCCGGGAACGGTGATGGCATGGATCAGGCACTCCGATGGAAGACCTCGCGCCGAGCGGTTGTGCGCGAACAAGGGTATGCTAGCGCGTCCGGGGAAAGCGGTCAAGAAGGAGGGCGCGCGATGGCGAGATTGCGGAGAGATTGTATCGGATCGCCGCGATCCGGTATCGTGCGCCCATGGACTTGCAGGCAGGATGGACGCGACTGTGGCTTGCCACATCGCGTCGGAGCCCGGACGGGTGCATCCGGGAGGAAAAATGACGCACCCGAGCGCCGAACACGAGAGCGTCATGACGCACACACGCACGGCGCAGAGCGGGTAGGCAGACCGGTCGAGTGCGATGCCTGTTGAGATCGACCCGAGTCCGAGGTCTGCCCGGCTACGCCGCCCAGGAGTACCGATGGTGCAACCCGCCGAGGCGTGGTTTGCCGACCAGTGCGGCATCGGGCGTTGGGCGCTTCTCGACCTCGCGCTGGTTCGGGGTGTCCTTGGCGAGACCGAGATGTGTGGTTTGCCACAACGCGTCGGAGGCCCGGACGGACCTTGCCGGGGGTGTCCGGGAGGAAAAGTGACGCACCCGAGCGCCGAAAACCAGAGCGTCATGACGCACGCAAGCGCGGCGCAGGAAAGGAAGGCAGACCGGTCGAGTGCGATGCCTGTTGCGAACCGACGTGAAGCCGAGGTCTGGCCCGGTCATGCCACCCAGGAGTAGCGATGGTGTAGCCCGCCGAGGCGTGGTTTGCCGACCAGTGCGGCATCGGGCGTTGGGCGCTTGTCGATCTCCATCGCCGCGATCGCCTCGCGATGGTTCGAGAGGAACGTCCGCCATCGCCCTCGCGCATCGTCATCGGGCTTGCGGCGCGGCATGTAGCGGGCGACCGTCCGCTCCGAGACGTCGATGCCGAGCTTCATCAGCTCCCCGTGGATCCGCGGCGCACCCCAGCGTGGGTTCTCGCCGGCCAGCTTGCGGATCGCTTCGCGTACATCCATCGGCACGCGACGCACGTCCGGCCGTGCGCGCCACCAGGTGAGCCATCGCCAGAAGAGCTTGAACCCCTGCCGGTGCCACT
>Ga0209514_10005744_pt1 | contig 15626 bp, 17 predicted proteins | sample Subgrocontami58m_FD_187452 | JGI IMG/M metagenome (GOLD analysis project Ga0209514, IMG submission 187452) | Subsurface groundwater microbial communities from S. Glens Falls, New York, USA - GMW37 contaminated, 5.8 m (SPAdes) (version 3) | ecosystem: Environmental > Aquatic > Deep subsurface >...
AGTGCAACGCGACATCATCGCCCGGGGCCTGGGGCTTTAAGTGATTCCCGGCGCCAAGCTGGCCACATTGGCGGAAGCCGCGGCCTTGGCCGCAGGCGCGTCCCGCGTCGCCCTGGGGGGCTGGAGTTTCAGCCGCCGGCCGGTGCGGATGGCGATAGAGTGGGTCGTTCGGGGACTACGTTTCGGAGAGCTGGTGGTGATGACTGGCGGGCTGGAAACCGATTTGTTGTTGGCCTCCGGCGTGGCGCGGCGGGTCAGGAGTTTTTATCTGGGCATGGAAGCACTAGGCATGGGCCCTGGGCTCAAGGCCGGTGCCGAAGTGACCGAGGAGACCGAAACCTCCCTGGTGCTAGGGCTGAATGCCGCGGTGGAGGGCGTTTCTTTTCTGCCATTGCCAAAACACCACGGCGAGGCTTTGTCACGGATGCGTCCAGAGCTTAAGGCGGTGTGCTGCCCTTACAGTGGGGCGGAGTATTGGGCCATCCCGCCGATCCCGGTGGATGTGGCCTATATCCATGGATGGCGGGCCGATCCCAAGGGCAATGTGGTGCTGGGAGGGCACAAAGGCGCCGATCGCTTGCTCGCCTTGGCGGCACGGCGCACCGTGGTGACTTGCGAAGAATTGGTGGACGACATTGCCGCCACCGGCGTGGAGGCCGACCTCACCGAACCCTTGGTGGATAAGGTGGTGCATCTGCCTGGCGGCGCCCGGCCCGGCGGCTGCCTGCCGGGTTACGAGCCCGACTGGCCGGCGCTGTTGGAATACGTCGGCCTGGAGCGGGGGGCAGTGACCGAGTGGGCAAAGCGCGGCATTCGGAAGGGGATGGGATGAAATCCGATATCGATACCGCCGAATTGATGACGTGGCTGATGAGCCGCCACCTCGCGCGGGCCGAAGTCATTCAACTAGGTCTGGCTTCGGCCTTGAATCAGGTCGCGGCGCTCTTGGCCCATGCCGTGGCGCAAGGCCGGGGCCCGGCGGTGGAAGACCCGGCGGGGTTGACCTTGAGCCGGGCGTATCGCAGCGCCAGCTTGAGCCGCAGCGAGCGCGCCGCGCAGCAAGGAGCGGTGCGGCGTTTCGAGGCTCCAGAGTGGATTACCCAGATGATGCCGCGGCTCGCCGGACGCATGGGGCAGTTTGTGCGCCCGCTGCAGATCGACTCACGTGGCCGCATCAACACTTTGCAAGTCGCCGACGCCCAAGGCCGTCCGCGGCGCTTCGCCGGATTAGCCGGGCTGGCCGAATTGGCCGAGATCGCCCGGCCGTTTTTCGCCTATCTGCCCCGGCAGGACCGGCGCTGCTTCGTCGATGAGGTCGACTTCGTGGTGTGCGACCCGCTGGCCGCGAACCCGAACCCAGATGCATCGATCGTTTTGGTCACCGACTTGGCGGTGTTCGAATTCACCCGTGACGGTGCCCGGGCGGTGAGCCGCCATCCCAGGGTGTCGAAAACCGTCTTGCGCGAGGCGACCCCTGCGGGCGTGGCGGTGGAGGATGCGGCGGTCACGCAGTTGCCCGATGCCGACACGCTGCGCTTATTGCGGGAGCAAGTGGACCCTTTGGGTATCCGCAACATTGAATTTCTCTACGGCAATGACCGCCGGACCGGGTTGTTGAGGCTCTACGCCGGCGAAGCGGCGCAGCCCTTGCCGTGATTGATGGGTTGATCAGATGGGTGCGTTTGTCTGAGAAACTGAAGGTGGTAACGTGACCGTTGAAACGAAGGAGCAGGAGATGATGAAGCACGTTGGGAAACTGATTGCGGTATGCGGCGTAGTGTTTTCGATGTGGGCAAATCTGGCCGCGGCTCAAGGCACGGAGAAACTCTCCCTGCGTGTGGCGGATTCGCTTCCCAGCGGAAAACACTGGTTGGTGGATAACGGCATTAAGCCGTGGATGGAGGCGGTGACGCGGGCTACGGGAGGAGCGGTAACCTTCGAATATTATCCCTCCGAGCAGTTGGGTAAGACGAAGGACATGCTCGCCTTGGCCCTGTCGGGGGTGACCGATATCGCCTACGTCGTGCCATCCTTCATCTCCGATAATAAAATGCCGTTGTCTGGGGTGGCGGAATTGCCCGGCAGTTTCATCACCTCCTGCCAAGGGACCTTAGCCTATTGGAAGCTGGCCAAGGATGGCATCTTGGCGGAGAAGGATTTTGCGCCCAACGGGGTTCGATTGTTGTTCACTGCGGTGATGCCGCCTTACCAATTCATCACCAGCAAGAAAAAGATCGAATCGCTGAAGGATGTGGAGGGGCTGAAGTTGCGTACCGCCGGCGCGGCCTTGGATCTCACCGCGCGCAAGCTCAAGGCGGTACCCGTACGGCTTTCCACTCCGGAAATCTATGATGCGCTGTCCCGCGGCACTATCGACGGAATGATTTTTCCGTTTTCCAGCCTGGTGCCCTATAAACTCGACAGCTTGGCGAAATATGCGACTCTAGACGAGAGCCTTGGAGCCGTTGTAGTCAATTTTGTCATCAGCGACGCTCGTTGGAAGAAACTTCCGGAGAACGTGCAGAAGGCCATGACGGATGCCGGCGAGGAGACGACCCGGCGGCTTTGCACGGCGCTGGATCAGGACTTGCAAACCGATATTGCCAAACTCAGGCAGGGGGGGCTAGTGACCGTGCAGCTACCGGCGTCCGACAAGAAGGAACTCCAGGGCTTGCTGGCCGGTGTTCAAACGGAATGGGCTGAAACCCTGGACAAGCGAGGCAAGCCGGGAACCGAGGTGTTCAAGGCTTTTCGCGCCGCAGTCCAGCAGTCGCGCTGATCCCGATAGGAACTGCTATCGACACGCGGGCTGGATGCAATGGATGATTTGTTGATTGCCTACGATGGCGCGAGCAAGCAGACTGCTTGGTGGTTGGTGACCGCCTGGCAGGACCGATAAGGCAGGAAGGCTTGTTTGGTCCGAGCAGAATAGACGGGGATCAATGAGGAAAAACGTCACCCCCTCTTCTCTTTTCTGGTGAATCGCGGACGGTAATCGTAGCCCGATACTTGGAGGAAGCCATGACACAGCAAACCATACGCGGCTTGTACTACGAGGATTTCGAGGTAGGCCGCGAGTTCACCACTTCGGCGCGCACGGTGACCCAGACCGACATCGTCAATTTCTCGTGCTTGTCCGGGGACTTCAACGGCGTTCATGCCAATTTCGAGTACTGCAAGACGACGCCGTTCGGAGAGCCCATCGCCCACGGGCCGCTGGTGCTCGCCATCATGGGCGGCCTGTCCTACGCCACCGGCATCAACGACGGCACTCTGTTGACGCTGCTGCAAATGGACGCTTGGCGGATGCTGAGTCCGGTCAAGCACGGCGATACTATCCATATGGTTTCCAAAGTCGTCGACAAGAAGGAAACCAGCAAACCGGACCGCGGGATCATTGTGTTCGAACGCCGCTGCGTAAAGCAGGACGGCAGCATCGCCCAGGAGATGCGGGCGACCATGCTGTACCGTCGCCGCCCCGCCTGATTTTTTAGACCCGAAGCCCGCTACGCGTTGCCACGAGGTGAGTGATTCATGGATTTCTCTTTTTCCCCCGATCAACAGGCCATCCGCGAAGCTGTTTTCAAAATCTGCGAAGGGTTTGGGGACGATTACTGGCTCGCCAAGGACAAAGAGGGCGGCTATCCCCTGGACTTTCACCGGGCTTTTGCTGAGGCCGGCTGGCTGGGCGTTGCCATGCCGGAACAATACGGCGGTTCTGGCATGGGGATTACCGAGGCGGCGATTTTGATGCAGGCGGTCACCGAGTCCTGCGCGGGCGGGACCGGCGCTTCGGCGATTCACCTCAACATCTTCGGCCTGAACCCGGTGGCGGTATTCGGCACCGAGGAACAGAAGCGCCGCATGCTGCCCCCCATGATCGCCGGGAAAGAACGGACCTGCTTCGCCGTCACCGAACCGAACACCGGACTGAACACCTTGAAGCTCAGAACAAAGGCGGTGCGCCAGGGCAATCACTATGTCGTGAATGGCGAGAAGGTGTGGATCAGCTCTGCCCAGGCGGCACACAAGATCCTGCTTCTTGCCCGCACCCAGGAGCCCAACGAAGTCGCTCACCCATCGTTGGGCTTGTCGCTTTTCTATACCGATCTCGACCGCAGATACGTCGAAATCCGCGAAATCGAAAAGATGTCGCGCAAGGCGATAGACGCCAATCAACTTTTCATCGACGGGCTGAAGGTCCCCGTCGATGACCTCATCGGCGAGGAGGGCAGAGGCTTCGAGTATATTCTGCACGGCATGAACCCGGAGCGGGTCCTGGTCGCCGCCGAGTCCGTCGGCATCGGCCGCAACGCGTTGCAGCGAGCAGCCCGGTACGCCGGGGAGCGCATCGTCTTCGATCGCCCCATCGGCATGAACCAAGGTGTCCAGCATCCGCTGGCCGAAGCGTGGATGGAACTCGAAGCGGCCAACCTCATGGTATTCAAGGCGGCCACGCTCTACGACCAGGGCAAACCCTGCGGCCCCGAAGCCAATACCGGCAAGTACCTGGCGGCCCAGGCAGGATTCAAGGCGGCGCAAACCGCAGTGCTGACCCACGGCGGATTCGGCTATGCCAAGGAATTCCACGTCGAGCGCCTGATGCGCGAAGTGATGCTGTTTCGTATCGCTCCTATTAGCGAGCAACTCGTCAAGTGCTTCATCGCCGAGAAGGTCCTGGGCCTGCCGAAGTCCTACTGAAGGGGACCGAGACAGGATCTTCGGCGCGGCTCGGGACAAATTGAGTTGGCCCGATGCAAATCATGTCATGTAATGTTCAATATTTCTCGAGCAGGAGACTTCCCATGGGGCCTTTGAACGGACTCAAAGTGATCGAAATGGCGGGACTGGGGCCCGGACCCTATTGCGCCATGCTGCTCTCCGACCTGGGGGCGGAGGTGCTGCGGGTGGACCGGGCGGTGGAAACCGAACCGAGCATACTGCCCGAGACCCGCTACAACGTCACTGGCCGAGGCCGCCATTCGGTGGCGGTGGACCTGAAGCATCCCGAGGGCGCGGGGGTGGTGCTGCGCCTCGCGAAACAGGCCGACGTGCTTATCGAGGGCTACCGCCCCGGCGTAATGGAGCGGCTGGGGCTTTCTCCGGAAGCGTGCTGGCAGCGCAATCCGCGGCTGATCTACGGACGCATGACCGGCTGGGGTCAGGACGGTCCCCTGGCCGACGCGGTTGGCCACGACATCAACTACATTGCTCTGACCGGAGCCTTGCACGCCATCGGCCGGCAGGGCCAAGCGCCGGTGCCGCCCTTGAGCCTGGTGGGAGATTACGGCGGCGGCGGCTCGATCCTCGCCATCGGCATCCTGGCCGCACTCTACGAAGCCCGGACCTCCGGCAAGGGCCAGGTGGTGGACGCTTCGATCGTTGATGGTACCGCACTGCTGCTCAGCTCCGTGTTGGGCCGGCTGGCGGCGGGTTCGTGGCGAGACGAGCGCGGCGCCAACGTTCTGGACAGCGGTTCGCCCTATTACGAGGTCTATGAAACCGGCGACGGCAAGTTCATGTCGGTAGGCGCCATCGAGCCCAAGTTCTATCGCAACCTGCTCAAGGTGCTAGGCCTGAACGAAGCCGAGCTGCCCGCCCAGAACGACCGCAGCCGTTGGTCTGAACTCAAGGCCCGCTTCGCCGCCGCCTTCAAGACCCGCACCAGGGACGAATGGGACGCCGCCTTCCGCGACGTCGAAGCCTGCGTTGCTCCGGTGCTGTCCCTCAGGGAAGCTCCCGCCCACCCCCACAACCGGGCGCGGGGCACCTTCGTGGAGGCCAACGGCGCGCTACAAGCCGCCCCCGCACCTCGTTTTTCCCGCACTCCTGCAGCCATCCAAGGACCCACCCCGAACCCCGGTCAACATACCCGCGACGCACTGGAGCAATGGGGATTCGGCGCGGCGGACGTGGAAGCCTTGCTGGCCAAGGGCGCCGTGCGAGCGGGGTGAAGTCCGTGTCGGGCGGCGCGTTGCTGTTCCACCTGCTCTCGAAACTCTACGAGCACACCAGCGTGATGATCACGACCAACATCACCTTCGCCGAATGGCCGAGCGTCTTCGGCGATGCCAAGATGACGACCGCGCTGCTCGATCGCCTGACGCATCACTGCCACATCGTGGAGACGGGCAACGAGTCCTGTCGATTCCACCACAGCAGCGCGACGGCGAAATCGCGCATCAAGGCCAGGGAACAGAGTAGGCGCAAGCCAGCCGCAAAGGACGAGCCATTCTGATCGAACGCGGCGCGGGAAAATCCGCTTCGGGCTACGCCCTGCGCGGCTTCCCCCGCGCCGCCAGAGCACTCATGGTCATGCGAGAAGAGAACGACAACTACGGGAGGACGTCAAAACCAGCGAATACGGTACACTTATCCACAGGCCAGCCTATGACGGGCAGGCAAAACTCCCCTGGTCAAAATTCAACGCGCAGAGCTGGTCAAATTTAAACGCGCGCCGACACTGTCAATTTTCGATTGATATCGATAGACCATGAAAGACCAAGAATTATTCCCACTCGATCATAAACGGCATATCTAAGCCATTGTCCCATTTAGAAGTTCGTTCTGCGAGTAGCATTTTTACCGTCAGATTTACCGTCAACTCGAACTGATCCTGGAAAATTACATTCAGCATCTATCGAGATCAATCGACGAGCTCTTGCGGGTCACCTTTCGAGATGTATCGAGATCTATCGGCCACAGCGAGGCTCGCTGACACCGTCAACGAGCCGTGTTGCTGGCCGAAATCGCGTAAAAAAAGTGCCAGCATCAAACGACTTAACACTCTGTATTGTAAAATCTTTTTGCCAATTTTTTACCGTCAGACCACACGGGGTGGCGGATTGATGGCCACGGTCAATCAGGACACTGGTCTCAAGTTCAGACCAACACTTTGAGCCCGTGCTTTTCGACCACGGCCAGCAACTTTAGCGCCATGCCGCTGGGCCGCTTGGTTCCGGCCTCCCACTTCTGTACCGTGGACTCGCTGGTGTTCAGATAGCGCGCAAATACAGGTTGGCTGACATGCGCCCCCTCGCGGATTCGCTTGATCTCCTCTGGAGGGATCACCGGCGGCGCCGTGAGACACGATTCGTCAAATTCGCGCATGGTCGCCTTGTCAATGGTCCCGACGCGATACAGCCCTCGAGCTGCACTATGGATCGCCTCGAATGCATCGCTTTTGAACTTGCTTTTACTCTTCATCGCATAGCTCCAGTAAGTCACCCTGTCTTAGTGCAGACGCCAATTCGGAGTCCGTCATGCGGTCATAGGCCTGCGCCAGTTTCTTGAAATCTGCAAGCTCATCGTCATCGATGTTGGCCCGGTCCTTCTTGGCGAACAGATACGCAAACACCCAATGCCGCCTACCCTTTCCCAGCACGATCGAGCGGTGCATGTTCTTGTTCAGCCGTTTCTTGAACACACCCCCACCCAGATCGTCAGCCTGTCCCTGCATGACCTCACGGATCGCTGCGATCAATGCAGGATCACCGATGCGCGCCTTCCTCGCCGCCTTGCTGAACCAGGCCGTCTTGAAAGCTCGCGTCAAAGGTTTCTTTGGCATGACTTAGTATAGCACCCAGTCCTACTTTTGTCACGAACTCGTATTGGCATGATCTCGACGACGACCCCGACGTTGAATCGGCTGCAGGACCTGACTGATAAGGGGTAATTGCTCGTACGAAGTCCTCGTAGTTCATGCCCGAAACGGCGGCCACAATGGACTTATCGGTCTCATACCTTTCATCCCACTCGCCGATGAGAATCAGTGCCGCAACCGCTACGGCCGCCGGGGCTGCAGCCCAAACCGGCGCAGGCGGCGCGACAACAAACAGCGTGTGGCGCACGCGTTCGAGATACCCCCAGCTTCCTGGCAACGCTCATAAGCGTCGTTGCGGTCCAGTCCCAGTTTGGCGAGATACTCTACGAGTGCGGTAACGGACTGTGGTCCGAGCTCTATGGCGTTACCTGCATTGCGGCTCCGACTCGTTTTCGTGACAATACGGTGATGCCTGCTGGAAAGACCTTGAAGCTCGCCAGAAGCAGCGATGATCAACGATCTGTCTGCCGCTGCAATTGCCTTGACGCCATTGCTGGAATCAATCCAGATCGCTCGTGCCCACAGGGGTTCACGCGCATCCTCAGGCAATGACTCAATACATGCTCCCACGAATGTGGCAGCTTCGGCCGTAGTCGTTGCCGAGATTTCTATTGCGACAGGTGGCCCTTGGAGCAGCCCGATCAGCTTCTCGCGCTCAGAGTCGCGGCCGATGAGAATGCCAGACAGGTCGAAGGCCGGTTTGGTGTCAGCTTTGAAGGTCTCGCATACTTCTTCCAGAGCGCGTACGTCCGCCGGCACGGCGCCGACCACCTGCCCAAACCAAGCGGCGACGCCGGGAGCGGTTTCCAACCACTGAGCCAAGCTCTCGGCATCGAAGGCAAGCACGTCTTTCCACTTGCCTTCGGCACGCTTTTCGGCGATCCATGCGTCCCTTGCAGGCCAACGTCGCGGTGTAACAAAGATGAACGTCGCTTGCGTGGGATCAACGCCAGCAGGCTAGTCGGTTCGCTTCTTGTAGTCTTCGTTGGCCTTAGCGCGTGGATCTTGGCTAGAACCCAGTTCCCACGCCGAATACCCGGCCGGGACAAAGGGAGATGCCTCATCGGCGAAAACCTTGCCATCCCAACCCGCCAATCGAATGGCTTCATCAGCAGGAAAGTCCACCTTCTGCAAACCGCGGCCGGTGGAGTGAACAAGGCGCCGCACGAGACGCGGGAATTCCGGCGCCGAGGTGATCCGGGACGCCCATCGGTCCAAATCGTCGGCGCGGATAAGGCCAATCACAAGAGCGTGCCAAGGAAAGCCGCCCCCAGCTCCACGCTATCAATTGCTGTTGAAATCTCAGCTTTAGATCGCATCACATCAGACTCAACAAACCTCATTAATTACAGTAAGTATATAAGTTAATATACTGTTATTACATAGATTTTTATTACTCCCACTCTATGGTCGCCGGCGGCTTGCCGCAGATGTCGTAGACCACGCGGTTGATGCCGCGCACTTCGTTGATGATGCGGTTCGATACTTTTCCCAGGAGTTCGTGCGGCAGGTGCGCCCAATGCGCCGTCATGAAATCCCGCGTCTGCACCGCGCGCAGCGCCACCACGTACTCATACGTGCGTCCGTCGCCCATGACGCCCACTGCCTTCACCGGCAGAAATACGGCGAAAGCCTGCGATGTCTTGTCGTACCAGCTTTCGCCGTCGGCATCGCGTGCCGCGCGCAGTTCCTCGATGAATATGGCGTCGGCGCGGCGCAGCAGGTCGGCGTACTCCTGCTTCACCTCGCCCAGTATGCGCACGCCCAGCCCCGGCCCGGGGAAAGGATGGCGGTAGACCATGTCGTGCGGCAGCCCGAGCGCGATGCCCAGCTCGCGCACCTCGTCCTTGAACAACTCACGCAGCGGCTCGAGCAGCTTGAGGTGCAGGGTGTCGGGCAGGCCACCGACATTGTGGTGCGATTTAATGTTGCTTGCCTTCTTGGTCTTGGCGCCCGCAGATTCGATCACATCGGGGTAGATGGTGCCCTGGGCCAGCCATTTGGCGTTCTTGATCTTCGCCGCCTCGCGCTGGAATACTTCAACGAATTCGCGGCCGATGATTTTGCGCTTTTGCTCCGGGTCGGCGACGCCGGCGAGCTTGGTCATGAATGTCGCACTGTCGTCGATATGGATCACCTTGGCGCCCAGGCTCCTGGCGAAGATCGCCATCACCTGCTCGGCCTCGTTCAGCCGCAGCAGACCGTGGTCGACGAACACGCAGGTAAGTTGCTCGCCGATGGCTCGGTGGATCAGCGCGGCGGCGACGGACGAATCGACCCCGCCCGAAAGCCCCAGGATCACCTCGTCCCGACCCACCTGCTCGCGTACCCGGGCGATTGCCTCGGACACGTAGTCAGGCATGCTCCAGTCGCCGGCGCAGCCGCAAATGCTGTTTACAAAACGCCTGAGGATGGCCGCGCCTTGAAGCGTGTGCGTGACTTCTGGATGAAATTGCACCGCGTAGAAACCCCGTTGCTCATCGGCCATGGCGGCGATCGGACAGGAGTCGGTGGAAGCCATGAGTTTGAACCCGGCAGGCATCTCGGTGACTTTGTCGCCGTGGCTCATCCACACTTTGAGCACTCCGTGGCCCTCGGGCGCGCGAAAATCCTCGATGCCGTCGAGGAGACGCGTGTGGCCGCGCGCGCGCACCTCGGCATAACCGAACTCGCGCACCTTGCCCGCCTCGACCTTGCCGCCTAGTTGTCCGGCCATGGTCTGCATGCCATAGCAGATGCCCAACACGGGCACGCCCAGAGCGAATACCGCCTGTGGCGCACGCGCGCTGGCCTCTTCGGTCACCGACATATGGCTGCCGGATAGGATTACGCCTTTGGCGCCAAACTCGCGCACGAACCGGTCGCTGACGTCGTAGGGATGGATTTCGCAGTAGACCCGCGCTTCGCGCACGCGGCGCGCGATCAGTTGCGTGTACTGCGCGCCGAAATCGAGGATCAGGATTTTCTGATGCATCGTCTAGCCTTCACAAATGATAAGGCCGGTCGTGCTGGCTGAGGCACGATCGGCCCTTGGTCATGGAGTCGGGCCCTCGATTCGGATCGTAGAGTCGGGGCGTAGAGCCAACAAAGTCATTCGACCTGATAATTTGGAGCCTCTTTGACGATTTGCACGTCGTGCACATGCGATTCGCGCATGCCCGCCGAGGTGATCTCGACGAAGTCGGTCTTGGTGCGCATGTCGTCAATGGTGGCGCAGCCGCAGTAGCCCATGCTGGCGCGCAGGCCCCCGACCATCTGGTAGATAATGCTGACCACGCTGCCTTTGTAGGGAACGCGCCCCTCGATGCCCTCGGCTACGAGTTTGTCGGCATTGTTGGCCGGATCCTGGAAATAGCGGTCGGCGGCGCCGTCCTGCATTGCGCTGAGCGAGCCCATGCCGCGATAGAGTTTGTAGGAGCGGCCCTGGTAGAGAATGGTCTCCCCCGGCGCCTCTTCGGTGCCGGCGAATATGCTGCCCATCATCACCGCGTCCGCGCCGGCTGCGACCGCCTTGGCGACATCGCCCGAGTAACGAACTCCGCCGTCCGCGATGAATGGCACGTCGGTGCCCTTGAGCGCCGCGTATACGTTCTGGACAGCCGAGATCTGAGGCACGCCGACACCGGCGATGACCCGCGTGGTGCAAATAGACCCGGGACCAATACCTACCTTGATGCCGTCGGCGCCATGGTCAACCAGGGCTTTGGCGCCGGAAGTCGTCGCGATGTTGCCGCCGATGACTTCCACCTTCGGGAAGTTTTTCTTTACCCAGCGCACGCGGTCGAGCACGCCCTGGGCGTGACCGTGCGCCGTATCGACTACGATCACGTCGGCGCCGGCCTCGACTAGATGCTCGATGCGCTCTTGCGTGCCCTCGCCCACGCCGACGGCGGCGCCGACGCGCAGTTTACCCTGTTCGTCTTTGCTGGCGAGCGGATGCTCGGTCGCCTTGAGGATGTCCTTCACCGTTACCAAGCCGCGTAACTCGAAGTCGCCGTTGACCACCAGAACGCGCTCCAAGCGGTGCTTGTGCAGCAATGCGCGGGCTTCCTCGGGGCTGGCGCTTTCCTTTACGTAAATCAGGCGCTCGCGTGGGGTCATGATTGCGCGCACCGGGGCGTCCAGGTTGGTCTCGAAGCGGTAGTCGCGGTTGGTGACCATGCCGACCACCTTACCCTGATCGACCACGGGAAAGCCCGAGACCCGGTACTGCTGCGTCAGCGCGAGCAGCTCGCGCACCGTGATATCCGGCGAAACGGTCATCGGATCGCGCAGCACTCCCGACTCGAAGCGCTTGACCTTCAGCACCTCGGCCGCCTGCGCCTTGGGGTTGAGGTTCTTATGGATAATGCCGATTCCGCCCTCTTGGGCGATGGCGATCGCCAGCCGCGCTTCCGTGACGGTGTCCATCGCAGCCGACACCAACGGGATATTGAGCCTGATCTTGCGCGTCAGACGGGTCTTGAGGGAAACATCGCGCGGGAGAACGGTCGAATGGGCGGGAACGAGCAGGACATCGTCGAAAGTCAGCGCTTTCTGAATGACGCGCATGGTAAAACTCCTGGCCGCAAAGCGACATTATACGCGCCTGTCCTAGGTCGGCAAATGAACCGCGCCTGAAACCTAAACCGGGTTGGCGCGTTTAGCCTAATTGACGCGGCGGCGTAAAGCCGTTATTTTTGAACTAATCGAGCAAAAGGAAGGCACGCCCGCATGAAACGACTTTCGATGGCAATAGCGCTGGCCCTGTACGTGGCTCTGCCTGCATCCGCCCAGATGTTCAAATGGGTGGATGCCAACGGCAAAGTCCAGTATTCCGACAAACCCCCGCCGAGCAACATCAAGACAGAAAAGCTGCGCGCGCCTCCCCCCACGCCCGGCGCGCCCGCCACCGGCGCGACTGCGGGCGAGGCCAAGGCTGGGACGCAGACGGATAAGGATGCGGCAAAGGCGGGGCCCAAAACGACTGCCGAGCAGGAGCAGGCCTTCCGCAAGCGCCAGTTAGAGGCCAGCAAAGCGCAGGAGGCGGACGCGAAGAAGCAGGCGCAAGCGCGCGACAAGGCGGAGCACTGCAAGCGCGCGACTGCGGCTGTCAACGCTCTGCAACTGGGCGGTCGCCAACAGCGGATCGACAGCAAAGGCGAGCGCGTATTTCTGGACGAGCAGCAGATTTCGCAGGAATTGGCCAAGGCGCAGCAAGAAGCGGCCGCGGCGTGCAATTAGAACCTACTCGCGAGCCTTTGCAGCGCGCTCGCGCCGAACTTCCTTGGGGTCGGCGATCAAGCGCCGGTAGATCTCAACGCGGTCCTGGTCGCGCAACCGGGTTTTCGGGGTGACCGCCCTGCCCCATACGCCAAAGCATCCAGGCTCGAGCGGCGGCAGGCGCTGCAGCAAACCGCTCGCCTGAACTGCATCCAGTACGGTGCTACCGGGCGGAAGATTCAGCAATACTCGCTCCTGCTTGTCCGGCAAAGCATAGACCACCTCGATGTGCATACTCATCCAGGCCCGTACAGAACCACGGCCCGCCTGACGAATGCTTCGACAAAGGTGGTCGCAATATGATTGAACACCGGCCCGGCCAATTTCTCCATCAGCCTGCCGGAAAGTTCATAGCTCAAGCGGAACTCTATCTTGCACGCCTGCTCGGCGAGAGGCACGAAGCGCCAGAAACCATCCAAGTGCTTGAACGGGCCGTGGACCAGCTTCATTTCGATCAAGGCGGCCTCATCCATGCGATTTTCCGTGGTGAAGTGTTGGCGCAGGCCGTGATAGTTGACGTGCAGGGTGGCCACGGCCCGGTGGGTATCGAGCCGCCGCAGCTCGGCGCCGCTGCACCAGGGCAGAAACCGCGGATAAGCCTCGACGTCCTCGACCAAGTCGTACATCTTGGCCGCGCTGTGGCCAACCAGAACTGATTTTTCCACTATGGCCATGAACGCGCAGCGCAACTGTTAAAATTAAACGATTGTACCAATACCGCTCCCATGACGATCGCGCAGAACAAAAAGGCCTTTCACGATTATTTCATCGAGGAGCGCTATGAAGCCGGTCTGGTGCTGGAAGGCTGGGAAGCCAAAGCCATCCGCTCCGGACGGGTGCAGCTCAAGGACGCCTATGTGCTGGTCCGCGGCGGCGAGATCTACATGGTCGGAGGCCACATCAGCGCCCTGCCCACCGCCTCGACCCATATTCACCCCGACCCCATGCGCACGCGCAAGCTGCTGCTGCATAACGAGGAAATCCAGCACCTGATCGGCAAGGTAGAACGCTCCGGCTACACCCTGGTGCCGCTGGAGATGCATTACAAGAACGGCAGAATCAAGATAGAAATCGGCCTCGCCCGCGGCAAGAAACAGCACGACAAGCGCGAAACCGAGAAAAAGCGCGATTGGGACCGGGAGAAACAGCGCCTGATGCGTTCAAGAAGCAAATCCTGACGCCGGCGGTCCTTAAATTCGCTGAAAGCGGGGTTGATGCGGAACGCGGGCACGAGCATTCAAACAGCCCGCGCTAGGGTTTCGCGCGGGCGGTCCTTTCACATTCGCTGCCGGACTTGCTCGAACAGGCAGATCGCCGCCGCCGCCGCCACGTTGAGCGACTCGGTTTTCCCAGGCATGGGAATGCGCACCTGCTCGACCGCCGCAGCGCTCAACTCCGCGCTTACGCCCGATCCTTCGTTACCGAACACCCACGCAAGCGGGCCGCGCAAATCGGCCTGGTAAAGCGATTTGCGGGCACGGCCGCTGGTGCAGATCAGCCGGCCCGACAGCCGGGGCACGGCCGCCGCGAGATCGGCATTGTCGAAAATGTCGAGGCTGAAATGCGCGCCCATCCCGGCGCGCAGCACCTTGGGCGACCAGGCGAACGCACAACCTTGGGAAAGCAGGACTGTGCGGATGCCCGCCGCCGCGGTGCTGCGCAGGATGGAGCCGAGGTTGCCCGCGTCCTGGATGTTTTCCAGCATCACGCAGCGCTCGATCACGGCCGGCGGGGGATCCTTCTTGGGCATGCGTATCAGCGCGATGATGCCGGTCGGCGTCGCGACCTGGGTAAGGTCGTTGAACAGGGAATCGGCCAGCACCAGAACGCCTAGTCCGGAGGCGCCCGCCGCGAGCTGCGCGGCTTCCGGCTTGGCCGTAGCGCTCTCGCTGAGAATCAGTTGCTCGGGTATGCCACCGCTCGCGCGGTAGGCTGAGATTAAATGCGCGCCGTCCAGCAGCGCCAAACCCTCTTTGCGCCGCTCGCGGGTGGAGGTGGCGAGTTCGCGCAGCGCTTTGAAACGCAGGTTGTCGCGCGAGCGTATCAACTTCATGTTTCGAGCGCGCACGTGCGCAACCCGGCAAATATATCGCAGCGTTCTGGCGTATAGAAATTGCGCCAGGTATTGCGGATCAGGCGTGCCGGCGTGGCAAAACTGCCGCCGCGCAATACCTTGTGCGTGCCGAACCAAGGCTGCGAATATTCCTTGTAGGGATCCGGTTCGAAACCGGGATAGGGGCCGAAAGTCGTGTCGGTCCATTCCCATACGTTGCCGATCAACTGGCGGCAGCCGTGCGCGCTCGCCCCCGCCGGCAGCGCATCGACCACGACGGGAGCATTGCCCTCCAGATTTGCGCGCCGGGTATCGGGGGGCGCATCGCCCCAGGGGTAGCGGCGTTTTGCGGGTGTGCCGGCGCAGCTTGCCGCCATTTCCCATTCGGCCTCGCTCGGCAGGCGCCGGCCGGCGTAGCGGCAATAAGCCTGCGCCTCATGCCAGTTCACATGGATGACCGGTTCGTCCAAAGACAGTGGCGCCCATGCGTCGAAGCGCCGCCGCTGCCACAGGCCGTCCTGCTTGCGCCAATAATGCGGCGCCTGTGCCCCGCTCTGCTGCAACCAGTTCCAACCCGCTTCCGACCAGAATTCGCGCCGCCGATAGCCGCGTTCCTCCACGAATCCCGCGTACTGCGCGTTGCTGACGGCACAACGCGCGATATGGAACGGCCGGACCTCGACCGGATGCGCCCATTTCTCATTGTCG
>Ga0209514_10005746_pt1 | contig 15616 bp, 10 predicted proteins | sample Subgrocontami58m_FD_187452 | JGI IMG/M metagenome (GOLD analysis project Ga0209514, IMG submission 187452) | Subsurface groundwater microbial communities from S. Glens Falls, New York, USA - GMW37 contaminated, 5.8 m (SPAdes) (version 3) | ecosystem: Environmental > Aquatic > Deep subsurface >...
ACGTCCGGGCCCGCCGTCAATGCTTCCGGTGCGGCTCGCCCCGGGTCTTGGCGTGTTCCTCGTACGCGTCCACGATCCGCTGCACCAGCGGGTGGCGCACGATGTCCTTCTGGGTGAGGTAACTGAAGGCGAGCCCCTTGACCGCCTTGAGCAGATCCTGCACCTCGATCAGCCCGGACGCCACCTCCGGCGGCAGGTCGACCTGGGTGATGTCCCCCGTCACCACGATGCGCGAGCCCACTCCCATGCGCGTGAGGAACATCTTCATCTGTTCGTGGGTGGTGTTCTGCGCCTCGTCGAGAATGATGAACGCGTTCTCCAGGGTGCGCCCACGCATGTAGGCGAGCGGCACCACCTCGATCACCTCGCTCTCGGTCAGGCGCGTGAGGTGGGCGAAGTCCATCATCGCCTCGAGCGCATCGTAGAGCGGGCGGAGGTAGGGGTTCACCTTGGCCTGGTAGTCGCCCGGGAGGAAGCCGAGCTTCTCGCCCGCCTCGACGGCCGGGCGGGTGAGGACGATCTTGCGCACCATGTCGTCGCGCAGGCAGCGTACCGCCTGGGCCACGGCCAGGAAGGTCTTCCCGGTGCCCGCGGGACCGATGGAGAACACGATCTCGTGCGCGTCCATCGCGTCGACGTACTTCTGCTGGCCCTCGGTCTTGGCCTGTACCGGGGCGCGCGCCTGGGTCTTGCCCTCGGGCCCGCCATGTTGCGGGCGGCGCCCGTCGTCGTGCCCGGGCTCGCGCTCGCGCTCCGGCAGCATATGCTCGACGTCCGCCAGGTCGAGCCGGCCCCCCGACCGCGCCTGGTGCACCATCTGCTGCAGCACGTGCAGCGCGCGCTCCACCTCCGGCGCCGCGCCCTGTACGTGGATCGTGCCGCGCCGCTCGAAGATCTCGACGTGGAACGCCTTGCGCACCAGCTTGAGGTACCGGTCGAAGGTCCCGAAGACCAGGAGGGCCTCGTCATGGTCCTTGAGCTCCAGGGTCTTTTCCGACTTCATGCCCGGCCTCCCAACGCCATCATGAGAATGTATGCCAACGGTCCGCACAGCAGAAACGAGTCGATCATGTCGAGCATCCCGCCGAACGTGGGCAGGAGCGATCCCGAGTCCTTGTGCCCCGTGTGGCGCTTGAAGTACGACTCGAACAGGTCGCCGAGCTGCGACGCCACGCCGATCGCCAGCGTGGTGAAGAGCGCCCCGGGCCAGGAGATGAACTCGCCCAGCCCGGCCCACCACACGCCCATGCCGAGCGCCGTGCCGGTGATCAGCCCGCCCACCGAGCCCTCGACGGTCTTCCCCGGGCTGACGTTGGGGGAGAGCTTGCGCTTCCCGATCGCCTTGCCGGTGAAGTAGGCCCCGGCGTCGTTGAGCTTGCTCGTGACCACGAGGTAGAGGACGAGCGCCTCGCCGTGCGTCTCGACGTCGCGCAGGCGGGCGAGGAAATCCATGGGAAGCCATACATACACCAGGCCGAAGCCGAGCACGATCACCTGCAAGGCGTTCTCCGGATGCGCCTGGACGGTATAGACCGTCGCGAGGACGAAGAGGGCGAGGCAGAGCATCGCCGGGACCCACTCCGCCCCGCCGGAGTGGCGCAGGATCCAGCTCGAGACCGTGAGTCCGAGGCCGAGAAACACCGCCAGCCGCTTGGGCATGGGGCCGGCCTGCTTCTCGTACATGGTGTAGAACTCGTGCAGTCCGAGTCCGACCGCGAGGCAGAGCAGGAAGGTGAAGCCGAGGTCCGAGCCGACGCGGTGGTCCGCCCAGAGGATCGAGAGGAGGCCGACGAGGAGGGCGAGACCGATGCCGATCCGCGTCTTCATGATTGCGGTTCCGCGGCCATGACCGCGCCGAACCGCCGCTCCCGGTTGGCGAAGTCGCGGATGCCCTCGTAGAGGTGCTCGCGGCGGAATTCCGGCCAGAAGACCGGGGTGACCCAGAACTCGGCGTACGAGATCTGCCAGAGGAGGAAGTTGCTCACGCGCATCTCGCCCGCGGTGCGGATGAGGAGGTCGGGGTCGGGCATCTGGGGGTCGTAGAGGTAGCGGCGGAAGAGCGGTTCGTCGACCGCGGCGGGGTCGACGCGGCCGGCGCGGACGTCCTCGGCGAGGCGGCGGGTGGCGTCGAGGATCTCGGCGCGGCCGCCGTAGCTGAGGGCGAGGCAGAGGACCATGCCGCGGTTTCCCTGGCTCATGCAGATGGTCTCGTTCAGCTCGGCCTGGACGTCGGGCGGAAGCTCGTGCAGGCGGCCGATCGCGGTGAAGCGGATGTCGTTGTCCGCGATCGTCGGCCGCTCGTTCACCAGGTACTGGCGCAGGAGCTTCATCAGAAAGTTGATCTCGCGCTGCGGCCGCTTCCAGTTCTCGGCGGAGAAGGCGTAGAGCGTCAGGCGTTCGACGCCGATCTCGGCGCAGGAGGTGGTGACCTCGCGGACCGAACGGGCGCCCTCTTCGTGGCCCATGACGCGAAGCATGCTCTGGGAGCGCGCCCAGCGGCCGTTTCCGTCCATGATGATGGCGATGTGGCGCGGCATCTTCTCCGGCGGCACCGGCGGCGGGATGCGCTTGGGCCCGCGGGCGGGATCCATCATTTTCCCCCGCGCAGCCGGATGGTGGCGTTCCGCTCCTGGCCCACCGAGACCATCTCGATGGGCGTCTCGAGGCGCGCGCTCAGGTACGAGAGGTACTCCCGGGCGCGGGCGGGGAGCGCTTCCCAGGTGCGCGCGCCGGTGGTGGGGGCCTTCCAGCCCGGCAGGTCCTCGTAGACCGGCGTGAGCGACTCGAGGTCGGCGAGCGATGCCGGGAAGCGCTCGATGCGCCGGCCGCGCACCTCGTAGGCGGTGCAGACGCGGATCGGGTCGACCGTGTCGAGCACGTCGAGCTTGGTCACCGCGAGGGCGTCGATGCCGTTGATCTCCACCGCGAAACGGCACGCGACCAGGTCGAACCAGCCGCAGCGGCGCGGGCGGCCGGTGGTCGCGCCGAACTCCTCGCCGCGCTCGCGCAGGAAGGCGCCCATCGGGTCGTCCAGCTCGGTGGGGAACGGGCCGCTGCCGACCCGGGTGGTGTAGGCTTTCACCACTCCGAGCACGTGCTCGAGACGACGCGGCGAGACCCCCGTCCCCGCCGCGATCCCGCACGCGTCCGAGTTGGAGGAGGTCACGAACGGGTAGGTGCCGAAGTCCACGTCGAGCAGCGTTCCCTGCGCGCCTTCGAACATCACCCGCTTGCCCGCCTTGATCGCCTGGTTCACCAGTGCGGTGGTGTCGGCGACCCACGGGCGCAGCCGCTCCCGGAACCCGGTGAACTGCGCCAGCACCCGATCGTAGGAGATCGGCGCCAGGCCGTAGAGCGCGTGCAGCACCTGGTTCTTTTCCTCGAGCAGCGCCTTCAGCCGGCCCGGGAAGTAATCCGCGTCGAGCAGGTCGACCAGCCGGATGCCGTTGCGCGCCACCTTGTCGGCGTAGCACGGGCCGATGCCGCGCCTGGTGGTGCCGATCTTGCCCGCCCCCTTGCTCGACTCGGAGGCCTCGTCCGCCTGCTTGTGCCAGGGCATGACGAGGTGCGCCCGCTCGCTGAGGAAGAGCCGGCCGCCGACCCGGTAGCCGCGTTCCTCGACCGCGGCGATCTCTTCGAACAATTGCTCCGCGTCCACCACCACCCCGTTGCCGATCACGCACGCGGTCTCGGGCTGGAGGATCCCCGAGGGGACGAGGTGCAGCACCAGCTTGCGCTGGTCTCCGACCACCACGGTATGGCCCGCGTTGCCGCCGCCCTGAAAGCGCACCACGTAGTCGCTCTCGCGGGCGAGCAGGTCGACGATCTTGCCTTTCCCTTCGTCGCCCCATTGGGCGCCGATGACGCAGCGCACGGTCACGGGTTTGGGGTCTCCTCAGATGGGGGCGAGGGCCGGGCGGCGGCGGGCCCTGCGCGGGTCACCGGCCCCGGTCGCGCGCGCAGAGCAGGTCATGGAACCGCTGGAACAGGTAGAGCGAGTCATGCGGCCCGGGCCCGCCCTCCGGATGGTACTGCACGCTGAAGACCGGCAGGCTCTCGTGTTTCAGCCCCTCGATCGTGCCGTCGTACAGGTTCCGGTGGGTGACGGAAAGGCCGGTCCCCGGGAGCGACTCCGGGTCGACCGCATAGCCGTGATTCTGGGTGGTGATTTCGATCTTGCCGGTGGTGAGGTCGCGCACGGGGTGATTGCCGCCGTGGTGGCCGAATTTCATTTTGTAGGTGCGCGCGCCCAGGGCGAGGGCGACGAGCTGGTGGCCGAGGCAGATGCCGAAGACCGGCACGTGCTGATCCGCCAGCGCGCGGATGCAGGCGACGTGGTGGTCGAGCACCGCCGGGTCGCCCGGTCCGTTGGAGAGGAACACGCCGTCGGGCTTGATCGCCAGGATCCGGCCGGCGGTGGCGTCCGCGGGGAACACGGTCACGTCGCAGCCGATCCGGTCGAGGTAGCGCAGGATCGCGGTCTTGATCCCGGAATCGAGCGCGGCGACGCGGAATCGCCGCGGGTCGGACCCGGCGAGCGCGGGGGTGAAGGGCGCGGCCTTGCCTTCGAGGAACGCGTGGGTTTCTTTCGAGGTCACCTCGCTCACGCAGTCGCGGTCCCCGAGCTTGGGGGCGGCCTGTGCGCGCGCCACCAGGCCGGCGTCGTCCAGGTCGCGCGTGCTGAGGATCCCCATCATCGCCCCGCGGTCGCGCAGGCGGCGGGTCAGCGCGCGGGTGTCGATCCCCTCGATCGCGGGGATGCCGTGACGCACCAGCCAGGCGGGCAGGTCTTCGGACGAGCGGAAGTTGCTCCGGCGGCGGCTCATCTCGCGCACCACGAAGCCCTCCACCCACGGCCGGGCCGACTCGCCGTCCTCGCGATTGACGCCGGTGTTGCCGATGAGCGGGTACGTCATCGCGACGATCTGGCCGCAGTAGGAGGGGTCGGTGAGGACTTCCTGGTAGCCGGTCATGGCGGTGTTGAAGACCACCTCGCCGGTGCGTTCGCCGTCGGCGCCGCAGGAGCGGCCGGTGAACACGGTCCCGTCTTCGAGCGCGAGCTTGGCGATGTTCATGCGGGCGCGGCTTCCTCCCGGGCAAGCGGGCCTCATTATAGGAAGGCGCCGCAGCATTGCAAGCGCGGCGTGAAACCGTTCTTGGCCCAGACGGCGGGGTGGTGGCCGCGGTCTTTTCGTCGTGGCCGCAGCCGGATCCCGCGGCGTCGATCTCCACGGGGTCGGGGGATTGGCGACCGTTCGTACCGCAGCCCGAACCGGGCGTCAACCCGGCCCTTCGGCCCTATCGTCCCGGAACTCCGGGAGCTCGACCAGGAAGGTCGTGCCTTCTCCCGGGCGCGATTCGAAGGCGAGGCGGCCGCCCATGCGGTCGACCATGCCCTTGGCGATGCTGAGCCCCAGGCCGGTGCCGCCGCGCGGGCGCATGTCGCTGGTGTCGGCCTGGGCGAAACGCTCGAAGACGCGCGGGCGGAAGTCCTCCGCGATCCCCGGGCCGTGGTCGCGGATCGCGATCCGGACCCAGCCGTCGTCGCAGGTCGCCGAGATCCGCACCGGCCGGCGCGCGGGGGAGAACTTCACCGCGTTGGACAGCAGGTTGGAAAGGACCTGCGCCAGGCGATCCGGGTCCGCTTGCACGCGCGCCGCGGGTAAAGGCCGGTCCACCTCGAACGCCACGCCGTAGCGCTCGGCGAAGGCGCGGTCGCTCTCCACCGCCTGCTCGATGACTTGCGCGATCTCCAGGGTCCGCGGGCGCAGATCGATCTTGCCCGACTTGAGCCGGTCGAGGTCGAGGATGTCGTTGATCAGGCGCAGCAGGCGCTCGCCGTTCCTCCGCGCGATGCTCACGAGCTTGAGCGAGGCCTCCGGCAGCCCGCCCGCGGCCCCTCCCGCGAGCAGGCCGAGCGACCCCAGGATCGAGGTCAGCGGCGTGCGCAGCTCGTGGCTCACGGTCGAAATGAATTCGTCCTTGCGCTGCTCGGTGCGCTTGCGTTCGGTGACGTCGCGCAGGGTGACCTGCAGGCCCACGGTCTCGCTGCCGTGGCGGATCGCGTGGGCGTTGGCCTCGAGCATGCGCCGTCCTTGACCCCGGGTGAGCCAGTCGACCTCGAAGAGCGGGCGGTCCTCGCCCGCGAGGACGCGCGCCAGCTCCGCCTGTGCCTGCGCCGCCGATTCGGCGTCGAGCACGATCGAGGCGAAGGCGAAGCCGTGCACCTCCGCGGCTCCCAGGCCGCTCAGCCGCTCGGCCGCGGGATTGAACGCGGTGATTCGTCCGCCTGGATCCAGCCGCAGGATCGGGTCGGGCGACTCGCGCACCAGGTCGGCGTAGCGCTCTTCGCTCTCGCGCAGCGCCTCCTGCGCGCGGTGGCGCTCGGTGATGTCGCGCGCCACCCCGATGATCCCCGCGATCGTGCCCTTCTCGAGGTAGGCGCGTTCATGCACCTCGAGCATCACCCGGTGGCCGTCGCGGTGGAAGACCTCCACCAGGTAGGGCGGGCTCTGCTTCCCCGTGCGCATCGTCTCCTCGGTGTAGGCCACCACGTTCGCGTTGGTCGGGTGGTCGGTCAGGTAGCTCGAGTAGTGCCGCAGCCAGTCCTCCGTCGTGCGCCCGGTGATCTGCTCGACCGCGGGGGAGAGGTAGGTGAAGACCCCTGCCGCGTCGTGCCGGTAGACGAAGTCGCGCGTCTGCGACAGCAGTATGCTCTGCTCCTCGGCCAGCCGTCGCAGGCGCGTCTCGCTCTCGCGGAGCGCGGCCTCCGCGGCCTTCCGCTCGAGCCCCGACAGCTCGGCTTCGGCGATCGCCGCGAGGTCCTCGAGCGCCGCGGCGTCGGCCGCGGAGAACTCGCGCGGGCGCAGGTCGATCACGCACAGCACGCCGACCGTGGCGCCGTTCGGCGCGCGCAGCGGCCGCCCGGCGTAGAAGCGCACGCCCGGCTCCCCGCACACGCCCGGGTAGTCCGCGAAACGCGGGTCGGCGCTCGCGTCCGGTACCACCAGCGTCCCGGACCCGAGCAGGGCGTGGCTGCAAATGGAGACTTCGCGCGGCATCTCCGCGAGCGCGATACCGATGGCGGACTTGAACCACTGCCGGCGCGAATCGACCAGGGTGAGCAGCGCGATCGGCACGCCCAGCGTGTGCGCGGCCAGCCGCGTGATCCGGTCGAACCGCTCTTCGCGGGGGGTGTCGAGCAGCCGCAGCTCGCACAGGGTGGCGAGGCGGACGGCTTCGTCTGCGGGTTCGGTCGCTGGCGTCATGAGCGGCTCACTTGCGGGAGGATCCGAGACGCTACCACCTGGGCGAGGCCGGAGCAAGGGACTCCTTCCCGGGTTTCCCGGGTTTTCCCGAGTTTCCCGGGTCCGCGGGTCGGGAGCGCCGGGCCCCGGCGCGCGCCCGACGACGCGGAAAATCCGTGCCGCCGCAGCCTCCGGATGACAGAATCGGCCGCGTCGGGAATCCTGCGGCGGGCGATCGCGCTCTCGGGTCGCGGCGCCCCCGCGTCGGGATTCGCGTCCCATGAGTTCTTCGCAGGCGGAGGGTCGTCGCATGGATGAGAACAAGAAGAAGGGCTTTCCCACCTGGGCCATCGCGCTTCTGGTCGTGCTGGGAGTCGTCGTGGTGGGCTGCCCGCTGCTCAGCATCGTGGCCGCGATCGCGATCCCGAGCCTGCTGCGCAGCCGCATCGCGGCGAACGAGTCCTCCGCCGTGGGCACGATGCGATCCCTGGTCACCACCCAGTCGCACTGGCGGCAGACCGACGCGGACCGGAACGGGGTGAGCGACTACTGGACCGCGGACGTCTCGGGCTTCTACCGTATCGAGCGCGCTCCCGGCCAGGGCCCGGTCTCCAGTGTGGACATCGCGCTCGCCCAGGCCGACGACGACAAGTTCGCGGACGGCGGACCCGTCGCCGGCCGCCCGGGCAAGGACCCAAAGAGCGTGGGTGCGGGCCTTCTCGCTCTGTCGCGGACCGCGCCGCGCTCCGGCTACTTCTTCCGCGCGATGAAGCTGAACGCGGACGGCGAACCCTACGCGGCCGACGCGGACGGGGACGGCAACGCCTGGACCCACGACTCGGAATTCGGCTTCCAGGCCCGGACCGAAAAGTACGATCAAGCCGGGGGGGGGGTGACTACGTTCATCGTCAGCGAGGCCGGAGTGATCTACGGGATGGACTTCGGCGATTCCCTACCGGGCAATGCCGAGAGCTGGCCGGGGATGAATCCGACGGCGAGCGGTTGGCGCGTGGTGCAGTAGACCGCGCGGGCACCACGGTGGCGCCGGCCCAGGCGCTCGGCATGGGGACGGCCGGCCGGTCGCCCACCTCCAGGCCTGCGCGTCGGGAAACGATCACCCGGCACGGGAACTCGGATTCGGCATAGGAAATAGCAACTTCCGCCGCCCGGGGGCATCGACGCGCACGGCGGGAGGAGCCCATCGGAGGAAGAAGCCCGGCTGGATTCGCCCCGCCGGAAATCGCCGGATCGCCGGATTCCTGCTGGCCGAATCCGGAATGGGATGGCATACTCGACCGCTGTCGCCGGTCGTGGCGGGAGCCGTGAGGCCACGACCCCAGTTCCAGACCGCCGCCGAGCGGGGATTCGTTCCGCGGAGCGAGAGCATTCATGGCCGTGAACGAGGGACGATCCGCGGAGACACCGCCGCCGCCGCGACCGGCCCGGGGCAAAGGCCCGGTCGACGGCCGCTCGCCCGTCGCGCAAACGGAGGCATCCGCACCCGCCTCGTCGCCCTCCGCCGCTCCCCACCCGCCGACCCGACCACCTCCCGTGCCCGGGACCTCGGGCACGGATTCGGGCGTGACCGTGGTGCGCGGCGAGCCCGCGGTCGCGGAACGCTGCGGACCCTACGAGATCCTGGGCGAACTTGGCGCCGGCGGCATGGGCGTGGTCTACCGCGCCCGGCACGTCGCGCTCGACAAGCCGGTCGCCCTGAAGGTCATCCGTGTCGGGCCCGGAACCCCCCAGGAATCCCTCGAGCGCTTCCAACGCGAGGCGCGAATGGTCGCGTCCCTCCGTCACCCGGGCATCGTCGCCGTCCACGACTACGGCGTCGAAGGCGACGCCCACTGGTTCGCCATGGATCTCCTCCACGGGCGCACGCTCGAGGAATGGCTCGGCGAAGCTCCCCCGCTGGCCGACAAAGTGACCGTGGTGGAACGGGTCTGCCGCGCCGTGCAGTACGCGCACTCGAAGGGGGTGCTCCACCGCGACCTGAAACCGGCCAACGTGATGGTGGACGAATGCCTGAGTCCGGTGGTGCTGGACTTCGGGCTGGCCAAGCAGCTCACCGGCGCGGCGCAGGGTGGCGGGCTTACGCAGGCCGGCTCGGTCTTCGGCACTCCGCACTACATGGCTCCGGAGCAGGCGGGTGGATTCACCGGCCTCATCGGCGTGCCGACCGACGTGTACGCGCTCGGCGCCCTGATGTACTATGCCGTCACCGGTCGGCCACCCCACGAGGGAGAGAACGTCTCCGAGGTCCTGGTCCGCATCGTGCGCGAGGAGCCTCCGCCGCCGAGCGCGATCGTCCCGGGGGTCCCTGCGGCGCTCGAAGCGGCCGTGCTCAAGGCCATGGCGCACGAGCCGGGAGCCCGCTACGCGAGCGCGGAGGCGTTCGCGGACGACCTGGGCCGCTTCGTCGCGGGGAAGCCGATGCAGGCGCAGCCCCCGTCGCCGCTCCAGCGGCTTGGGGGATCGTTGAAGCGCCGGCGCTTCGCCCTGGCGGCCGCCTTCCTGGTCGCGGTCGTCGGGGTGGTCGCCTGGGCGGCCTATCCTCGCGACCGGGCCGCGAGCGCAAACTTGCGACCGGAGAACCGCGCGCCGGCGATCGGCCCCGGCTCCGAGCCGACGGCCCTCGTTCCGAGCGAGCCTGACCCCGACGCGCCGCTGGAAGTCGTGGTGCAGGAGGGGAGCCCCGGCGGGGAGGCGCGGCTGCGCAGCCTGCAGCGCCACCTCGAGGATCTTGCGTCGCTGCCGCCGAAGGATCTGCGGAAATGGATCACGCGCCTGCAAGAGGGCGCCCCCCGCGCTCAGGGGGTGGAGTTGCGATCGGCTTTGGACGACCTGCTCCGCCGGGCGCGTGCCGAGCTGGACGGCCGGCAGGCCCCGTTGAGGGACCTGGCCGTGAAGGAAGCCGGCGCGCTCACGGCGGACGGGGACGCCTGGAGGGCGCTCGACCGCCTCGACCGGTTTCTCGACGAGTACCCTCGCCTGGCGGACGATCCTGCCTTGGTCGCAGCGCGACGCGCCGCGAGGGAACTCGGCGATCGCGCGGCGGCCGCACTGGACCAGGAGCTGGACCAGGTCGCCGCGGAGGGGAGAGTCGGGGAACGCCGGCAGGAGCTGGAGCGGGCCATCGCGCGCCTGCCCGCGGATCTCAAGGCCCGCACGCTCGAACGCCTGAAGGTCCTGGAGCGGGAGGAGCGGGAGGCGGCCACCACCACCTCCCCGGCGGCCGGGACACCCGAGGAAGACGAGGGCGCTCGCCTCGCTCGGGTGATCGCCTCGGCCGACGAGGTGATCGGATACCGCTGGATCGAAGAAGCGCAGAGGCGCGTGGCGGAAGCGTTGGCGACGGGTTCCTGGCCGACCCAGCGCGGACGCCTCGCGGCCCTCGAAGACGTCTTCAACAAGATGTCGAAGGTGCAGGCCGCGGCCGTCGCCCTCTTGAGGTCTGCGCCGAAGGAAGCGCTCGAGCTGGAGTTCGACGAGACCGACGGCCCGAAGTGGCAGACCCTGAAGGTCCTGGGCCTGGACGAGGACGCCATGGCGGTGCGCTTCGAGGGCGCCCCCTCGCGACCGTTCAACGAGCTGTCCGCACTGTGCGTGACCAACCTGGCGCGCCGGCAGCTTGGCTCCGAGGACGCGGTTCCCGAGGATGTCGCACTCCTGCTGACGTTCGCGTACCACATCGACTACTCGGCGGGCAAGCGCCTCCGCGACGAAAGTCTCGTCGCTCCCGACGTGGCGATCTGGATCCGGGACCAGACCGCCGTCTATTGCCATGGACAGGTCAAGTCCCTGAGCGAAGCCCTCGAGGCAAGACGGGTGGAGGACTGCCGCTGGATGGTCGGCGAAATCGACTCGCTCGCCCCGGAACTGGACGATGTGGAACAAGAGACCGTGGAAGCCGCCCGACGCCTCGTCGACGAAGCCGACGCTGCGAACAAGTAGGTCGACCTGCGCCTTGATCGGGGCGTCCACCGTCGCGACGACGCCTTTCATTTCGATCGACTCCGGCCCGACGAGCCGGGGGGCAGGCGGCGGGCGAGCCCCCGGCGCCCGGCTTTGCCGTCGGCTTCCTGCGCCAGGTCAGGACGATCCCCGCCACGAGCACGGGCAGTCCCCCGATCGGCAATCCGAGCGGCGACGGAAATTTCGAAATTTCCCTTTCATGAACCGCTTTCACGAAGATACAATGCGGCCCGTCCTCTGACCGCTTCGCGAGTCATCCCGCGCAGGAGTCCCCCGCCCGTGACCGACCGATTCATCGATAAGGACGAGACCCAGATTTACGGCGAGTACGCGGCGAAGAAGATCCGCTCGGAATGCGTGGGGATCATCAAGGAACTGGATTCCGCCGTGAAGTACGCGGCCGACTCCATCGACAAGGCCACCGCCGCCGTCAAGGCGGCCATCGACACCGGCCGCAGCGCGGGCGCGGGCGTGCGCAAAGGCGCGACCGGGCGGAAGCCCGCGCTGGAGCTCGCGCGAGAACTCCTCGCCCGCTTCTCGAATCACCTCGACAGCCACAAGAAGGGCGTGATCGACCGCAAAACCTTCTTCACCCTCGACGGCACGGTCGGCGGCGTGGGGCAGGGGACGGCCGACGTCCTGATCGCCCTCGCCAACCTCTCGACCCAATTGACCGAGAAGGTATCCCCGATCCCGGTGACGGACAAGGACGCTTGGGCCGCCGAAGTCAAGGAGACGATCTCCTCGCTCACCCCCATCGCCGAGCACGCGGACAGCGCCAAGACCGACCTGCGCGAGAACACCCCCGCGCTCGAGGCCGCACGCCACGCCTGGTTGCAAAGCTACACCGCGGCAAAGGACCAGGTGAGGGCGCTGTTCCGGTTCGCGGGCAAGCTGGACCTGATGTCCTCCGTTTTCAACGATCTGGCCCAGCCGACCGACGCCAAGGTGACCAAGACGCCGGAGGAAAAGCCGCCGGTCAAGTGAACCGGTTGGCGGCGGTCGCCCCCCCGGATGCCCGAGCGCCGCTTGGGTGCCGGAAGGAAAGCCGTTCCGCCGCCCGAGCGCCGCTTGGGTGCCGGAAGGAAAGCCGTTCCGCCGCCCGAGCGCTGCTTGGGTGCCGGAAGGAAAGCCGTTCCGCCGCCCGAGCGCTGCTTGGGTGCTGGAAGGAAAGCCGTTCCGCCGCCCGAGCATTGCTAGTTCACTGGGACGCTCTTCGTCTTCGCCTACCTGCTGGTCCCCCCCGCCGCTGCTCGACGGCGGGCTTCAGCGGCCCGCGCGGGCGCGTCGAAACCTGCCGGCAAGACCGGAGGGGAGAGAGCGTTGCCGCACCGGTTGGCCCTTGCCCCAGGATCCGGTTCGAGAAAACGGCCCCCAGGCGCGGCCAACGGGCCTGGTCACGGAGAAATCGGCAGCCCCTCTTCACCACCCGCGAAGCCGCTCCTCCGACACTGCCGCCCCAGCGCGACGCCGAATACGAGGTGCGCGGTCATGGTCACGGTCACGAAGCGCGCCGTCGCGTGGATTCCGAAGTAGGTCGCGTAGGGCGTCAACAGCATGGCCAACTCCAGGCCGGTGGCGAACGCCACGGCCCACCACCAACTGCGCCGGTCGGCGGCGCCGATCAGCGCCATGTACATGACCCCGAACGCGATCCCGTTCGAGAAGTGATAGGTCCATCCGGCCAGGTGGGCGCCGAGCGTGAACTGAGCGTCGGTCTGCGTGGGCGTGAATGCCTCGCCGAGAATGAGCGCCCCGAAGCGGGGGAAGACCTTGAAGAGGGGGAGGCGGAGCCATTCCGGCCCGAGGCGATCGACGGCGGCGAGGACGAACGGGAGGCGAAAGAGGTCATACGCGACCGCCGCCCAAAAGCCGCCGAGTGCGCCGACACACACCGCCCGCCACAATCGCCGGTCGCCGCGTGCGCGATCCAAGAGGGCGATCCCCGCGAGCGCGAGGGTAGCCGGAAAGAGCACGGCAAAGGTGAACGTGCGCATCGCGCAGAGTCCGTAGAATTCCGCGAGCAGGCACCCGATGGAAGTCGCAGACAGGACCAACACGAGCGCACGCCCCGGCAGGGTCCATTGGAGAACAGGAGGCAGGGTGCGCTGCGAGGCTGCGCCGCGGGAGACGCGATCTTCGTCCATGAGTGTGGTCCTCCGTCGCAAGAGCCGGATCCGAGACGATCAAAACTCCCAGTCCAACTCCACGATGAAGTTCCGCCCCGGCTCGTTGACTCCGCTGCCGAATTCGCGGTAGTTCTGGTCCAGGATGTTCTCCAGCGCCATGTGCAGTTTCAGTCCCTCGACCGGCGTGTCCCACCCGCCGCGCAGGCCCCACGTGACGTAGCCGGGGTAGCCGCCCGGCGGCACGCGCTGATCGTTCCCGTGGTCCAAAGGCGAGTAGGCGTTCTTCGCGTCGGTCCAGTCGGCCCAGGTCTCCAGCCACCAGTCCCGCGCGGGGTGGTCCCAACGCAGGCCGACCCCGCCATGGGTGGGGGTCATCTGCTGCAGCGGCCGGCGGCGGGTCACGTTGCCATGGAAGAAATCGACCTGGTCCACGTTCGATTCCATGTACGTCGCGTTCGCCCACGCCGACCAATCGTCCAGGAATCGCCCGGAAAGGGACAGCTCCAGCCCGTGTACGTATCCGTCGCCGATGTTGTTCTTCCGCACCTCGAAGCCCGCCCCCGGGATCACCGTGCCCGTCCGGAACCGGTTGATCTGGTCCTGCACCGCCGTGTAGAAGTACGCGACCTCGCCCTGGAGGAACTCGTAGTCCGCGCGCACGCCGACGTCGTAGCCCGTGAACTCCTCGGGGGAAAGACCCGGCGAGGGCGTCTCCACCTCGCCCGAGAGGGCGATGTCGAACCGGGTCAGGTCGCTCAGATTGGGCGCGCGGAACCCGCGACCGACGCCGGCGTACGCTTTCCAGTGGTCGCCGATCGAGAAGACATGGCGCAGCGAAGCGTTCACCGCCGCATATTCCTCGTGGATCTCCGGCAGGGTCTCGAGCGCGGTCGGGCCGATGTCCCCGAGCCCGACCTCTTCCGCGTCCACCTCGGCCCGGTCATAGCGCACCCCGACGAGGACCTCCCACCACTGCGCGATCTCGAACCGGTCTTGCAGGTAGAGGCCGAACAGTGCGTAGCTCGCGTCGTCGGCGACCGGCCCGCGCGGGGACTTGCGGACGTTCGGGTCGGCGGCGGAAGGCGTCGCATTCGGGTCGCGGCGGAACGAGTCCACGTCGTCGTAGTAGTAATCGACCCCGTAGGTCAGCTCGCCGATCGGCGTGTCCGACCGGAGCTGGATCTCCGCCCCGTACGTGTTCACGTCGAACCCGTCGATCGTGAGTCGACGGTTCGACGCGATCCGGGTCTGGCGCTCGTTCTGCTCGTGCAGCGACAGGGTCAGCTTCGCCTCGTCGAGGAAGCCGGCGGGCTCCGTCCAATCGGCCCGGAGATACGTCAGCCGCCGGTCCTGGTCGAAGTCGCGCTTGAAATCGGTCCCCACGCGCGTGCCATGCCATTCGACACCGAAGCGGGTCGCGTGCGTGCGCGCGGCGTCGTTCAGATCGACCCGCTGGTGAGCGATCGTGAGCCGCAGGTCGGGCCGCGCCTGGAACTGGAACTTCCCGTCCGCGTCCCATTCCGAATAGCCCGTGTTCGGCTGCCGGTCCTGGTCCCCGCCGGCGTGGAGGTCGTCGTAGTCCTTGTACGTCCCGCCGAGCAGGAAGCCGAAGCGCCGATCGACCTGGCCGGAACTCTCCACGCGCGCCGTATGAGAATCCTCGGCGGTGGAGAATCGGTACACGACCCGCCGCTTCCACAGCAGTCCGTCCTCCTCCGAGAATTCCCAGGACCGCGTGATCACGTTGATCGTGCCCCCGATCGAGTCGCTGCCGTAGAGCACGGACGAAGGCCCCTTCACGACTTCGAGCCGGCCGATGGTGAAGGGATCGATCGTGGCGCCGTACTGGTTCGGACCGTCGCGGAATACCGAGTTGTTGAGGCGGATCCCGTCGATCAAGGCGAGCGTGCGGAATCCGGTGAACCCGCGGATGAAGGGCGAGCCCTGGCCGTGGGAGGTCTTTTGCACGTGCGTGCCGGGGATCTGGCGGAAAGCCTCCGGCACGGTGCGGACCATCGCGTCGGCGAGGTCCCGTTCCGTCAGGACCGTGGTCGCCAGCGGGACGTCGAAGGTGGATCGTTCGATGCGCTCGGCGGTGACCGTGACCGTGTCCAGCTGCCAGCGGGGAGACTCGGGCCCGGCGGTCTCGGACGTCGCCGCAGGCTTCGCGCCGCCGGGTGCCCCCGGGGCGGTGGGCTCCGCGGTCGCACCGGCGGCTGCGCCGGACTTCGGAGCGGTGGAATCGCTCTTGGGGGGCTCCTG
>Ga0209514_10005749_pt1 | contig 15612 bp, 16 predicted proteins | sample Subgrocontami58m_FD_187452 | JGI IMG/M metagenome (GOLD analysis project Ga0209514, IMG submission 187452) | Subsurface groundwater microbial communities from S. Glens Falls, New York, USA - GMW37 contaminated, 5.8 m (SPAdes) (version 3) | ecosystem: Environmental > Aquatic > Deep subsurface >...
GATTGTTATGGTTAAAAAGTTAAAAGCAAGAAAAGAGGAAGGTAAAAGTGTTTGAAGTTTCTGTTGAATATCACTTCGATGCTGCCCACTACCTGCGCGGCTATCAGGGGAAGTGCGAAAAGGTGCACGGACACCGGTTCCAGGTGATGGCAACCATCCAGACTAAAAACCTGGATAAACTGGGAATGGGCTATGATTTTACCGAGCTGAAACGCCATTTGAGGGAGGTTGTAGACAGGTTCGATCATGTCTGCCTGAACGACTTGCCAGCGTTCCAGGAGCAGAACCCATCATCGGAGAATATAGCTGTAACTATATACCAGGGGCTTCAGCCGCTGTTGGGGAAACTGAATCTGGCCTGGGTAGAGGTGTGGGAGTCACCTGAAAGCCACGTGAGATATATACCTGATAAGTAATAATTTGCAGCACTAATCGAGATAAAATGACGACTGATAGAATTAAAAAAATATGTGTAATTCTTGGTGCGGGAGCATCTAAAGATATTGCCGGCGAAGGAGCGCCAATCGTTCAATCCGAATTTCAGCCTCCCCTAGCACGAGACCTTTTTAATATCAGCAACCATAGAGCCTATTGGGAAATTATGAACATATACAACGGTGCGAAGATCCTCACCCAAGAGCTGGCTCAATTGGTATCGTCTGGCCCAATCCCAATCGAAGATGCATTAAGGAGATATGCCGAGCATCCCGATGAACGGATTAGACAACACTTCAAGCATATCCCGGCGTATTTGAGGGACCTCCTTTGGAGAGTAAGCAGCGCATACGTGCCCATGCCAACTAATTACGTGCGTCTCGTCGTAGAACTGCTGGCCCATAACCCCCATGACGTGCTATTTCTGGTGTTAAATTACGACAACCTTCTGGAATCTGCTCTCAGCCATTTCGACACAAAATTCGAATTCAAAAACATGCCTCAGTATGTTGCTTCTGACCGCCAGGCTAAGGTGGTTAAATTACACGGCTCTATCAACTGGTTCAAGCTCCTTCCCGGCGACCAGGGGGAAAGTTGGGAGACTTTAGTAACGAAAATTGATATATCAAAAGAGCTTTCTGAGAGAATCTACATTGACGATAATAGTGAAAGAGTTGCTAACCGAGTAATTGAGGACCACAGGGTATACCCGGTTCTAACTGCGCCTCTTGCAGGAAAAGGTATTTCTGACGCCGTATGCCCAAAGGATCACATAAATACTGCAAAAGAATTTCTACATGACTGCAACAAATTCCTTATCATTGGTAGTAGTGGTCTAGACAAAGACTTACTAAATTTACTTGATTCCGCAATCAATACTGAGTTGCATCCAGTAGTCCATATCGTCGATATGGACCAAGGAGCAGATAAAGCCCGAACCAGGTTCTATGATGGAGTACGAGCATTTCGTAATAGTGATATTGTTCCCCCAATAACTGTCTTTAAAAATGGATTTCGAATTTACTTAAATGATGCACAATTGCAACGCTTTGCTGCTAGCCCAGAAGTCGTATAACACATACTTTATTAATATAATATTTTAATTCTCTCTATACAGTTATCTAAGTTATTGTTTACTTTTTCCGCAAATCCGGCGGCAGGAGGTTGGGGATAGTATCTTCGATAGGATATTTCTCTTTACATTTGGAGCAATTAAGGGAGCCGGTAACGACCTCGCCGGCTTCTTCTTTTTCTATGGATAGTTCTAAAGGCCCTTTGCAGACAGGACAGGCTAATATCTCCACCAAAGATTTTTTCAAAATTCTTACCTCTTATCGAATTGGCCTTATTGTATAACGGATACACAGTGGGGTCAACAGAAATTAGCTGTCAGGACAGGGTCTTTGCATTGTCATTCTGGAGCGTAGCGAAGAATCTCAGGGTGGGGCGCTCCCTGCTTCCCCAGATGCTTCACTTTGGCTCTCCGAGTGAAACATCGGAGTCCGATACTTCGTTCGGACAGCATGACAGGGTAACGTGGCCTCTCAAATATGGGACTCTCCTATAATGCAAAGACCCTAGCTGTCAAGACTTATTCCTGTTAATGTTTCCTCCACTACTTTTTTTATTGTTCCCCAGCTAAATCCCCGCCTGACTAGAAAAGATGATAATTTCTTTTTAAAGGCTTCCTTATCCTGTCCGGTCAATACTTTGATCTTTTTAGCAGCCGCCCGGCGGGCGGCATCCATATCATCCACACTCTCTGTAGTCTTTAATGCAACCTCCGGTGAAACACCTTTGAATTTCAGCTCAGCCTGGATCATTCTCCGGCTGCGGGGTGAAAAGACATCCCGGTTCTCTTTCCAGAGACGGGCAAAATCATCATCGTTTAGCAAATTACGGTCTTTAAGTTGCTGAATAGTCTGAGAGACTATTTCCGGATTAAATTTTTTCCGCAACAACAACCGGGCTCTAACTTCTGAGGTGCTCCGGGCTCTGTAGCTTAAGAAACGGAGGGCAGCCTGGTAGCATTGTTGAAAGGTATCGGCCCCGGTAAGTTCTGTAATTTCATGAGGAAGAAGGGTTTGTCCTTTACGAAGGTTCCTGGCTACCTCTTCACACAAACTAAAGGCGAATAAACCATCTACGTGGATGTTGAAGCGGTGTTGATCCTTTTTCTGGGGTTCGATAGCAGTTATGATAGGCAGATGTCTTCACCATCTGGAGTGTTACCGGCGTTACTCTTCTGTGTCTTTTTCAGCAGTCAGGAGGCTAATAGGTGGGACCTTGGTATTCCGTATTTGTTTCTCTATCTCGGCGGCAAAGTCAGGGTGAGATTTAAAGTATTCTCTAGTGCTTTCCCTCCCCTGTCCCAGGCGGGTTTCACCGTAAGAATAAAATGCTCCAGCTTTTTTGATTATCCCCAACTCTACGCCCAGGTCGGTCAGGTCACCCTCTTTGCTTATCCCGTGGTTAAACATTATGTCAAATTCAGCGGTGCGGAAAGGCGCCGCTACCTTGTTTTTAACCACCTTTGCCCTTACACGGCTGCCAACTATCTCCGACCCCTGTTTAATAGATTCAATACGCCTTAAATCTATGCGGACCGATGAATAAAATTTGAGTGCGCGCCCGCCCGGAGTAACCTCGGGGTTACCAAAAACAATTCCAACCTTTTCCCGTAGCTGATTGATAAAGATTGTGGCCGTGTTTGATTTGCTTATAACGGCTGTAAGTTTCCGCAGGGCCTGGGACATAAGCCGGGCTTGTAAGCCCATAAAGGAATCGCCCATTTCACCCTCGATCTCGGCACGCGGGACGAGGGCGGCCACGCTATCGATTACAATAACATCTATAGCGGTGCTGCGCACCAGTGCTTCGGTAATTTCCAGGGCCTGTTCGCCTGTATCGGGCTGGGAAATAAGCAGTTCTTCAATCTTCACCCCGCACCGGGCGGCATATTGAGGATCAAGGGCATGTTCGGCATCAATATAAGCCGCCATACCGCCGTTACGCTGGGCTTCGGCGATGATATGCTGTGCCAGAGTGGATTTGCCAGAAGCTTCCGGGCCGAAGATTTCAGTTACGCGCCCCCGGGGTATGCCCCCTATACCGAGAGCCATATCCAGGGCCAGGGAGCCGGTGGAGATGGCCTCGACCTGCATATTGGCTGAGGCTTCCCCGAGACGCATAACAGAGCCCCGGCCAAACTGTTTTTCTATCTGGTTGATGGCAAGTTCGAGAGCTTTATCTTTTTCTGTGGACATCGGCCTAATAATAACACACGCCGTTATTTGAGGCAATACCGTTTTGGCAAAACCATAATAATTATTCAAAGGCCAGGGAAAGTGCCAAAATTGCGCGGTATGTCAGGGCAGAAAGGACGCGGCCCGTCCGTAGAGACACGGCCCCGATAAACCGAGGGTCTTCGACATGCCGTGTCTCTACCCTGGAATCAAACAAACGGGTGACCCTCTTTTTCAAAATCCGGCTGGTAATTGTCGGCGGATTCTAACTCCTGTACCCATCCATTTTCAAGCCTGAACCCTTCCAATAGCTCCATAACGGTAGCATATTCCGAGGCTGATATTTTTCTTGATAGCAACGGTACCCGTGAGGCGCGATGCGTGGGATAGTACTGAGACATAATACTAACAGTCACGTCAGGCGATACCTCCTGGGCCAGCCAGCTTAAAGAATCCCTGCTACCCGCTATATCATTAGGCAGTATGAGATGCCTGACAATGAGACCTCTCAGGGCCAGTCCATCTTCGCCGACAGCCAGGTCTCCTACCTGGCGATACATCTCCTTGATAGCGCCTCTTGCCGTAACCACGTAGTCCCGTGCCTGGGAATACTTCATGGCTAAAGTATCGTCGGAGTATTTCAGGTCGGGAAGGTAAATATCTATTATCCCATCCAATGCCTTTAAAATGTCGATGGAATCATAGGCGTTGGTGTTATACACCAGTGGTACCTGAAGTCCCATCGGTATAGCCTCTATCAAGGCCATTAGAATTGGGGGGACAAAGTGGGACGGGGATATAAAACTTATATTATGGCAGCCGAGCACGTCCTGAAGATATATCATATGTTCCGCCAGTGAATGGATTGATATTGCTTTATCCTGCTCGTGTGCCGGACTCTGGCTTATCTGGAAATTCTGACAATAAAGGCATTTCATATTACAATTCCCAAAAAATATTGCACCAGTGCCCTTTGTCCCCGAAATAGCAGGCTCCTCCCCGTGATGGTCACAAACGTTTGAGACCACCGGAAGATCACCCGAAGAACAGAACCCCCATTTGTTTTTTAATCTGTCTACCTTACATAGCCTGGGACAAATATCACATGAGAGCAGACGTGCCCGTAATATCTGCGCCCTGTATTGTAATTCCCCGGAGTTAAATAGAGATATATAGTTTGGTTTCATACTAACATTTCACTTTTTTATTATTAATTTTGTTGACTTTCACTTATAGTGGAATTACAATGTCATTGATGAATGTTACGATAGCAGGTAAGGAAATATTTCATGCGGGCAGGCATCCTTGAAAATGGGATGCCTTTTTTATTTATTAATTTAAAGCAAATACCATTTAGTGGCGTCTATCAAAGATAGCACAAGTAATAATAATATTTCGGTAGGAGGGATGATTACAATGCAATCCAGCCTGATCGGAAAAATTGAGAAAGCCCGACGGTATGCCCAGGAACGGGACCGCGTCACCTTCTCCCACTTTACTGTAAACTTCCGCGGCGAGCATGATGCATATATCATTAGCTACGACTCCGGACAATGGAGATGCACATGCAACTTCTTTTCCCAGTGGGGGATGTGCAGCCATACGATGGCCTTGGAACGGATTCTGGATGCGATGCTACCTGGCGAATCGGTGATGCCGGTTCTTAACTCACCTGCTCAAGGTAAGCTAATACCGGAGTAAAACCGTAACCTGGACAAGCCGGAACCAAGTCACAAGGTGTCATTCCTTCGAAAATACACTTTATTCTCCTCGCCCTTTAAGGGAGTGGGTAGGGAGAGGGTGACAGACAAAGACTTTGTTAAAAATTCCCCTCTCTCTAAATCTCTCCCCATAGGGGCGAGAGGGTTATAAACTATTTTCGTGCTTCTTGGTGGCCTTGGAAAGGCCGCGAATGATTCCCGCCTCGTCCAGATAAATCGGGGCAAACGGGAATGACAAAATATACTGTTTTTCTGTTTTGTGCTTCCTACTAGGTACGCAATTGTATCCGGGTAACATTCACCAGGTCCGGACAAGCAAACTCCAACACCGAACCTCCCCAATCATCGGGGAATTTTCCTCCAAACTGGAGCATTTGAATATACGGAAAGACATCATGGTAGAAGAACCCACACAGGCCATTGGGGGTATAGCAGCTTAACTGGAATTTATCCCCTGCTTTATGGCCGCAGGCGCATTCCCCCTGCACCGAAAGAACAGTAGCTATTACTTTTTTACCTACTTCTGGGGGCATTATATTCTCCTTCTTTTCCTTCTGATTCAATTGCTTTAATAGCTTCGGCTACCACAAATAAGGACCCGGTAACGAGGATAATGTCCGAAGGCTTTGCCAGCGTGCGGGCTCTGGTTAATGCGGCTGGTATGTTCGGAGCTATCTCAACTCTCTGGCCTACTTTAGCAAACTCTTCAGCCAGACGGACTGCCGGGGTGGCGCGGGGATGTTGAGATGCGGATACTATCACTGTAGGTGAGCCGGCAATCAATTCCTTTGCTATCCCCGGGATATTTTTGTCTATTGAGGTGCCCATAATCACAAATAGCCGTTCGTAATCAAAATATTTAACTAATGCTTCTCTCAGTTTTTTAACGGAATATGGGTTATGCGCCCCATCTATTACGAGCCAGGGCTGACGCCCAATTATCTGCAATCGCCCGGGCCAGGATACTCGGGCTAACCCTTGCTTTAAGTTCTCTTCCGTTACCTGCGCTCCCCGGTCAATTAATGCCTCGATTGCAGCTACAGCCGTAGCAGCATTCTCTAATTGGTATTCCCCAAGTAGCGGAATAAATAGTTCATATTCGGATTTTCGGCCTTTTATCCGAACCGACTGCCCTGCATGTGTAAACGATTTCAGCATCCACGTAACATCTGTTCCCACGCGGACAAGTTTGGCCTGATTACCCCGGCATGTCTGCGCTAACACATAATCTGCCTCCGGTTCCTGGGGCGCCGATACTACGATAATATTACTTTTTATTATACCTGATTTCTCAACGGCAATTTTCTCCAGTGTATGCCCCAGTATGTCCTCGTGGTCCAGGCTTATCGATGTTATGACCGCTACTTCAGGGTTTACCAGGTTGGTAGCATCCAGCCGACCGCCTAACCCAACCTCTATAACCTGATATTCAACCCCTTTTTCGGCGAAGTAGGCAAAAGCCAGCGCCGTTAATAACTCAAAGGTGGTCAATGCGCCATATTCCCATTGGGGTTTATTCATAAGAGAAGTTACAACAGGCTTTAATGCCCCTACCCCGGCAGCCAGTTCAGACTCTGAAATAAGTTGCCCGTTGATTTGAATGCGCTCTCTCATTGTCAAAAGATGAGGTGATGTGAAAAGTCCAGTCCGGTACCCCGATGTACTCAATACGGAGGCGATCATTGCAGCCGTACTGCCTTTTCCTTTAGTACCAGTAATATGGACGGACCTGGACTTTAGATGTGGATTCCCCAGCTTTTCCAGCAAAACGCTCATCCGCCGGAGGTCATAGTTAGCCGCGGAATAAGTTACGGAGGGTAGTTTTTCGTAGTCCGTGAATCCCAGAAGGTATTCCTGGGCTGCATTGTAGTCCATCATTTGTTGACTGACCTGAGCTCCTCGAAGAAACAGGTGCGATTCCCTGTGTGGCAGACTGGCCCCTGAGGGTAAGCTTTTACCAGAATGGCATCGCTATCGCAGTCTTTAGAGACAGAAGCTACTTTAAGATAATTCCCTGAGGTAGCTCCTTTGTGCCACATCTCCTGCCGGCTTCGGGAATAAAACCAGACATCATCGCCAGCCAGAGTTAGTTTCAGCGCCTCATGACTCATATATCCCAGCATAAGGACTTCGCCTGTGTTAGCGTCCTGTATAATGGCAGGTATCAGTCCTTTTTCATCATATTTAAAATTATCGGTCAAGTTTCACCTTTCTAAATGTTCCCCTCGAAAATAGCCGCTTTCATGTCATCCTGTCCGAGCGGGTATCGGACTCCGATGTTTTACTCGGAGGAGGAGTCACGAGTCATCGGGACGACGAAGGATCTCAGCGTGGCAGGGAGTTATTTTACAGTTGACTTGCCCCGCTCTGATATTCTTCGCTACGCTCCAGAATGACAGGTTGCAATCTATTTTCATCCTCCGCGGTGCGTCCCGGTTTGGTCGTGACAACCGGCTCGTTACCAACGGACGGGCAAGCCCCGCTCTTCAAGATAGACTTTCGTTTGCCGGACAGAATACGTGCCATAGTGAAATAAACTGGCCGCCAGAACGGCATCGGCCTTGCCTTCTGCCAGAGCATCGTAGAAATGGTTCAGATAACCTGCACCGCCACTTGCTATGACTGGTATATTGACCGCCTCAGCCACAGCCCGGGTTAACGGCAGGTCATATCCGGTTTGCTGGCCGTCGCAGTCCATACTGGTAAGGAGGATTTCTCCTGCTCCCAACGCTTCAGCCTGGGCTACCCATTTAACTGCATCTTTGCCGGTCGGTGTGCGTCCACCATGAGTAAATACTTCCCATGTGCCAGGCGAGGTCCGTTTGGCATCAACCGCCACCACAATGCACTGGCTGCCAAACTTCTCCGCGCCCTGCGATATTAAAGCAGGGTTATTTACTGCCGCTGTATTAAGAGACACTTTATCAGCGCCGGCCTCAAGTATACGCCGTATATCCTCGATATTCCGTAGTCCACCGCCTACAGTCAGAGGTATAAACACCTGCTCGGATACCCTTTCGACTATATCGGCCAGAATTTCTCTGGCGTCTGAGGATGCAGTAATATCCAGGAACACCAGCTCATCGGCGCCCTCTCCATCATAGAACTTAGCCAATTCCACCGGGTCGCCGGCATCCCTTAGCTGTACAAAGCTGATACCTTTAACGACCCGGCCTCCGGTAACATCCAGGCAGGGTATGATCCGTTTGGTAAGCATAATTTTCCAGACTACTTTCGATTCTCAAATTCATCTACCGTTAGCCCAATATCTTTTATTATTTTTCTTAAAATACCTCTTCCCAAATTTTCCCCTTCGTGTATTAGCACAGTGGTCCAACGACCGTCTTGTGATGAAATACGGCATGACTACCGGACTGGCGAATGCGGATAAAGCCAATCTTTCCCAGTATATTTACGGCTTCAATAGGTTTAACAGGTGAATTCTAGAAAATACCCTGACATCCACTATATCGCTTTCCACCGGAACAGGTTCACCCATCTGCCGTCTTGCTTCAATGTGAAGTTTAATGGCGCCCTTTATATTTTCTGCTGCTTCCTCATATGTTCCACCTTTAAAGTAACAACCCGGAAGGACAGGACAAGTAACCACATACAAGCCGTCTTCATCTTGTTCAACAAGAACATTAAAACTATATATAGCTATTTTACCTCCCGGGATTTAAAAATAACTATCCTCACTCTTAATCCTATTTCCCCAGCACCATCATATAAAATTTATCCCCCAGGGTTTTCTCTTTTAATACCTTCATACCCGAATTCGTGGCTAATGTTCTGGCCTCTGTGGAATCAATACGTTCGGCGAAGGGAGGCCCCTCGGGCATTTCTCTCTTTACCCACTCCACAAACCCAACCCACCCACCTTCTTTAAGCAAGCCTCTGACTGTTTTTAGGAAAGCTACGCGGTCTTCCTGTTCGTGGAGCACAAATGTCATAAACACGCCATCAAGACTCTGCAGGTCCAGTCCAAAATCCAACTCATTGCTTTTCTTCACTATTACATTGGAAATACTATTTTCCTTGATTTTCCTTTTTACCTGTTCCAGCATTTCCTCAGCTATATCCAGACAATACAGTTTTCCTTCCGGCAGATGCTTTGCCAGGGGCAAACTGAATGTGCCGGTACCACACCCGATATCGGCTACTGATTGAGCAGGTTTTAAAGGAAGCTGAGCAAATATTTCTTCCAGTGGAGGCAACCTTTTAAGTCTCTCAGGACTATCCAGATGTTTAATTTTATTGACGTCGAATTTATGGGGCATTCTTGCCCTCCTTATCTACTGCATCCAGGGCTTGACGTAAATCCAGGTCCCCTGTGTACAGGGCTTTTCCAACTATGACTCCCTCTACACCCATCCCCGCTAACTTTTTAAGATGGGAAATCGAAGCCACCCCACCTGAAGCAATAACAGGTATTTTAACATAATCAAGCAATTCTTCAATGGTTTTAAAATTAGGGGACGTAAGCGTACCATCACGGCTTATATCGGTATAAATAATACGGTATGCTCCCAGTCCTGCCATTTGTATAGCCAGATCTCTGGCAGTAATTGAAGAACTTTTTCCCCACCCGTGGCTGGCCGCCAGGCCATCGCGGGCATCTATGCCGATAACTATTTTTGGTCCATAGCGCTGGCAAAGTTCTTTTACCAGACGATGGTCTTCCACTGCGGCTGTTCCCAATACAACCCGGTCAATACCCATCTCCAGGAAGCTTTGAACGGTTCCTTTATCCCGTAGTCCCCCGCCAAGCTCCAGAGGAATTAATACTGAATCCAAAATTAATTTGATAGCTGCCAGGTTTTCCGGTTTTCCTGAAGCTGCCCCATCCAGGTCCACTACGTGAATACGTTTGGCCCCCGCAGACTCCCAGCGCCTGGCGACTATAGCCGGTTCGGAAGAATAGATAGTTTCCTGTGTATAATTACCCTGGTAAAGGCGGACACATTTCCCATTTTTTATATCTATAGCCGGGATGATTTCCATATAAATCTATATCAATTCCTGGTTCAAGTATAACATAAGACAAAGCTGGAAGGATAATAATCAATTGTGAACAGATAAAGTACTATAATGTCTTTAATAATATATTCCTGGGAAAACTGGGCAAGTTATTTAAAAGACATAATTCTTATAGCAGCTAATGTTGCCAGATCAAAGGTTAAAGCTCAAAAGTCAAAGCCATAACTTAAAGTTTAAAACTTGGTTTTTAACTTCAGATAGAATCCTCCATGCCCAGTGTAACTGGGTACCGCGAAGAATTTTTCTTTGTCATGCTGGAGTGAAGCGGCGCATCTCAAGATGGGGCTTATGAATATTTAATTCAGCCGGTTATAACCTTCAATAAAGCCTGAACTACCAGGGGATCATAGCGGCTGCCAGAAGCTTTAGCAATAAACTGTTTAGCATTTTCCGGGGTAAAGGCTTTGCGGGAAGGTAGCTCCATACTCATCAATACATAATCCTCGGCGATCGCCAGAATATGTCCTCCCATGGGGATTTCATCTTTCCTCAGACCCCTCGGGAAGCCTTTGCCATCATATCGCTCGTGGTGGGCACGTATAAAAGGGGTAATATCCTTGAATATTGGTGAGAAGTGCAACATATCCGCTCCTACCTGAGGATGTTGCTCTATCAGGGATTTTTCCGAGAGAGACAAATTTCCTTGACGCTGCATAATTTCGTCAGGAACCGTAACCAGGCCTATATCATGGAGACGAGCGGCTGCTTCGATTATCTTTACTTGATACTCGTCAAAACCCATCTCCTGCGCTATTTTCCGGGCGAATTGGAAAACCTTCTCCGAATGACCTTTAGTGTAAGGATAGCGGGCTTCCCAGCTCTGGACCCACATTCGCAGGGAATCCGAAAAAGCATTCTCCAGTTCATTCTTACGTTTCGAGACATCTTCATAAACGAGGTTATTTGAAATGGCCATTGCCATTCTACTTGCCAGCTCCTCCAACATATCCCGGTCGTCCTTGTTGTAAGCATGGGGCTGATTGCTGGATATTATTAAGCAACCAAATGTCGCGTCTTTCGAAACTAATGGGAGACGAAGAACACTCCTGATACCGTGTTCAAACATGACTTGATCAATTTTAAGTAGCTTCTCCGTTGCGAGGTCAGCCTGGTAGAGACTCTTACGCCGGCTGGCTACCCAGTATGTACCGCTTTCCCTTAAAGGACGTGATTCCCCCATATCTCTTAAAGGATCTATCGGGGGATAAAGCGCTACATAATTGACCCTTTTTTGTGTTTCATCAATCAAACCCACAGCCGCCCGGTCAACATTAACCAACTCCTTCAATGTCTTGGCAAACGTGTCGTAGACCTCGTTCAAGCGTAAGCTGGAATTTATTATCGAGGACAACTTATACATAATCCGCTGCCGTTTTACTTGATTCTGGCTATCCTGGTAAAGCCTCACATTCTCCAGCGAGGCAGCGAGCAAGTTCCCTATTATAGATAACACATCTATACGGTGTTTAGTGCATTCCCACGGGCCGGGACTACTAACTGTCAGGACTCCAAGAAGTTTTTCAGATGTTGCAATGGGCACAGCCGCGAAAGCCTTTATGCCTGTTACTAACGTGGGGGTAGCGTCAACAGTGGATAGCTCAGCAACGTCAGGGGTATAAAATGGCTGGCGGACCTTAGCTACCATTCCCACGAGGCCCTGCCCCAGCTTGCGTGTAACTACCTGTTTGGCCAGTTCTTTATCTATACTTTTATTGGTACACGTCAGGGTAAGCACCTCGGCATCATTATTCCATAAGAAAATGCCGACATCGTCTACCCCTAACAGCAGGGGGAGTTTATTGACAGTTAATTCCATTACTCTATCGGGGATTTGAAGTTGTATAATAGCCTGTGAAATGCCACCCAATGCTTCCAGTTCCTGATTGCGTTGCTCGAGTTCATGAGCTATCAGGATTTTTTCTTTCAACGTGGCAGCAGTGTTTTCGGTTAGATACTGTATTTGTTTATTTAACCGTTTCGTGTCTTCTACTAGGGATTTATTCTGTTCGCCGGATGATTGCTTTCCCCCCGGTTTATCACCAACCATTTAACACCTCTAAATATTAAACGTCGGCTACTTTACGGCCCAGGGCTTGTGATAGCGCCTGAACCTGAACCATCAAGCGTTTAAAATTATCAAAGGTGAGCGATTGAGATCCATCCTTCAGGGCGTGATCAGGGGAAGGATGCACCTCAATCATCAATCCATCGCAACCGGCTGCAACAGCAGCAAGGGACAATGGAGTTACCAGATACCATTTTCCAGTGCCGTGGCTGGGGTCGGCAATTATCGGGAGATGGCTGACTTTGTGTATAATGGGAATTGCGCTGATATCCATAGTATTCCGGGTGTAATTCTCGAATGTACGGATACCCCGCTCGCACAGCATTAGCTGCCGGTTCCCCTGGGAAAGAATATATTCAGCGGACAATAACCACTCCTGAATAGTGGACGACATCCCTCTTTTAAGCATGACCGGCTTCTGCACCTTCCCCACCTCATCCAGGAGGGCAAAATTTTGCATATTACGTGTGCCAACCTGAAGTATATCGGAATAACGGGCAACGGTCTCTACATCCCGGGGCGATAAAACCTCGGTTATAATGGGAAGCCCCGTCTCCTCCCTGGCCATAGCCAGGATTCTCAAACCCTCTTCTCCAAGCCCACGAAATTGATAAGGGGAAGTGCTGGGTTTAAAGGCGCCGCCCCTGAATAATGTGGCTCCAGCAGCCTTTACCAGTTTGGCTGTCTCAATAGTCTGTAACTCCGATTCTACAGCACACGGGCCAGCCATGATAACAAGTTCACCGCCACCTATGGTAACGTTGCCAACTTTGATCCTGGTATCCTGTTGCTGGAACTCCCGGCTGGAAAGTTTATAAGGTTTGCTTATTGGAATAATCTCCTCAACTCCGTCAAATCTCTCCAGCATCTGGGCTACCTCAGGATGCCGCGCCACATCGCCTACCACCCCGATGACAGTCCTTTCTACGCCTGACGAAAGGTGACCCTTAAGGGTGAACTCCTCCAGCCGTTGCATAACGTTTTGTATCTCTTTTTCGCTTGAACCCTTTTTCATTACGACAATCATGGCATCCCCCATTTCGAGTTTTGCATTAGAATTATTCGATTGAATAGCTCCCAAATTAATCCTTGGTTGTATTTTTGTTTTTATTTACTACGTCAGGGCGCAAAATCTCGGCCCCACGCAAATATACATGAACCATATCTTTAGCTGCTTTCTCGGTGTTAAGCATTATCAGGATACGTATACATTTATTTAAACTCCCCGGTACTTCCATCTCGTGCCCGCAAAGGAGCGCTGTTTCTGTCCAGCCAATTCTTCGAGCAGCTAAAGCAGGAAACTCGGCATTCAGGTCCGGAGTAGTGGTTAAAATAGCACAGGCAACGTCATCTTTTTGTATCCCATTAGCCAGAACTAACGCCAGGAGAAGCTCTTGTGAAGCGTCTAAAATCTCTTCACGAGTATTTGCTGAAACAGTTATAGCTCCCCTTATACCACGACACCACATATACCTTCCTCTAATTACAACTCAACGGCAAAACATCCTACCCTTTATACGGGACTCTGTCAAGTAGTATTGCCCTCAAACAGCGATTTAAAAGAGCAAACCGTGTATCTCCGTCTTAAGTCGTTATTTTAGCAGACAAATCTATTTTAAGAGCGATTGTTGATATCCGGCATTCCGGATATTTTAGGTTCTTACGGATAATAGTTTATTCCTGGTAACAATGCCAGTCAAGAACAGGCCAAAAAATCCATGTTTCGATAATACTCTTTGCGGCAAAAACCAGGCTAAAATAATGTGTCAACAAACCGCTTGGCAGTATATAGGCGATATGATACACTTATAGCGGACTTTCCACAGCCAGAAGTCTAGCTAAATGCATCCCGACTTGTCGGGATAATTTTTTGACTGTAGGAGTTGCTATGTCACCCATTACACAACTGGGCACACCGGGATACATTATTTTCTGGGTCCTTTTTGTTGTGGTATTGGCGCTTTTCGCTCAGCGAGCCTATAAGCTGTACCAGTTTGTTCATCTGGGAGGGCCTGACAGCCGTTCGGACCACCCCGGCCGTCGCATAGCTACCATGATCAGCTATGTGTTCTTGCAGAAGTGCAGCTTACGCCGGTTCAACGCGGGGGACAGGGCGGGGTTGGGCCATTTTTTAATCTTCTGGGGCTTCATGTTCTTCATGGTCAGTTACCTTATCTATATCTTTATAGGCGATGGCCTTGGCCTGGGAGAGGCCATCAGGGAAACGCATTTCTCCACATACTACTCGTTCATACTGGATACGGCGGGACTTCTGGTGTTGACCTCCATCGTTTGGGCGACCATCCGTAGATATGTGTTCAGACCAAAGAGACTGGAGATCACTGCCGAGGCGGCGATAATTCTTTCTCTCATCACAGTGCTCATGCTATCGCACCTTGCCATCGAGGGATTCATGGTGAACATGTCCGCCGGCCACGTAGTCTCCTGGACTCCTATAAGGCAGACCGTTGGGGACCTCTTCTCCGGAATTGACCCGGGTGTGCAGAAAGACCTGTTCACCGGAATTTGGTGGCTCCATTACAGCCTGGTCCTGGGATTCCTGGTGTTTATCCCCTACTCCAAGCACCTGCATATCATGTCCTCGCCTTTCAACGTGGCCTTCCGGAGTTACAAGCCGCGTGGCGCCCTGGTCCCCATCGACCTGGAGAAGTCCGAAACCTTCGGCGTAGACAAGTTTGAGAAGTTTACCTGGAAGCAGCTCCTCGATGGTCTGGCTTGCACCCATTGCGGCCGCTGCCAGGTCGCCTGCCCGGGGTGGAACAGCGGCAAGCCGTTGAACCCCAAGGAAGTCACGCTCCAGATCAAGGACCACATGCTAGAAGTAGGCGAATCTGTCCTGGCTGGAAAGAAAGCAATGGCGGCATCGCCATCCGAGGGCGCGGGAACGGCCCCGGCAAAAGAAGCTCCTGCTGCCAAGGACATGGTGAGCGACATTATCACCGAGGAAGTCATCTGGGAATGCACCACCTGCCGCGCTTGTCAGGAGGAATGTCCGGTCTTAATAGAGCATGTCCAGAAATTTATAGATATGCGCCGTCACCTTACACTCGAGCGATCCCAGGTTCCTGAAACCGCACTCAACGCT
>Ga0209514_10005751_pt1 | contig 15611 bp, 11 predicted proteins | sample Subgrocontami58m_FD_187452 | JGI IMG/M metagenome (GOLD analysis project Ga0209514, IMG submission 187452) | Subsurface groundwater microbial communities from S. Glens Falls, New York, USA - GMW37 contaminated, 5.8 m (SPAdes) (version 3) | ecosystem: Environmental > Aquatic > Deep subsurface >...
AGCCGCCGGCCCCGCACCCCGGCCGCCATGATGTTGGGCGGGCGGGGTGCGGGGCAAATCCGGAACGAAGTTCCCGGATTTAGGCGGCTGGGCGGGGCAGCGGCTCGCGGCGCCAGCCGCGAGCCCGACCGCGACCTACAACGCGCTCGGCGCTTGGAAGTGTCGCGGCACTGTGGGCGGCAGGGCGAGGGCGCGGTCGGCGTGCAGGAGGGCACAACGCACTGCGCGGGCACCTCACGTCCTGATGAAGAGGGGCGACTTGATCGACTGGATTGCCGTCGCCGTCCTCGACGGCGATCACGCGCCATGCACCGTCTTCAAGGCTGATCTCCATTCCGGGTGCCATCTTGTATGAGCAGGCCTATGGTGGCGCGGCGAACAGCGCCCAGGTACTCAGGCACTGGTTTGGAAGCGGGCTAGGGCGTAGAGGGCCAGTCGGGCGACATACCGACTCGCGCGTATCTTGTCGTTCGTAATGCTTCCGACGCTGAAGAAGACCCGACACGAGGTTGAGACTCTGATCAGCGCCCGCGCGACCGAGGCGGCGGGACTGATCGACCAAGCAGCCCAGGTCACTGATGACCATGCCGCGACGAACTGGCGCTACACCTTCGAGCGGTGGCGCGACAAGACGCGGGACACGCTGCTGGCGTGCTACTCGACAGACGAACCCGCCGAACAGTTCACGAGTGCTGCTCGGCGGCCTCGCGCGGGCGCGATCGCGCTGGGGCCTGTGCCGTGGAACCTTCATCACGACGGCCGTGTCCAACGCGTCCGAGACGGCATGAACGTCCTTCGTTCCCTGCTCGATCGACTCGAACTCCTGACGGAGCCGGGGGCAGCAGGCGTCGTCGCAGAGGCCGACGACACGGATGACCGGGATGCGGATACCAGCAAGCCACCGTGCTTCATCAACGAGGTCAGCCACGAGTGGGCGCTCCGCAATCGACCGTTCCTCGAGCTTGTCTTCGAGTCATTCGACCAGGAAGCAGATTGGCCGGCGCTTCACGGGATGCAGCGGCGTCTCATTCGCGCCGGAGAGCGAACGAATGTCACGCAGCCTGCCTATGAACTTCCTCGCGAACTCGGTTATCGGGAAGCACCGCCCGACGAGCGAGTAGTCCTCTCTGTTTTCGCGCTTCGGTACGTCGACGCGGCTGCTGCGATCCTCGACGACTTCATGCGCGTCTTCCGCCTCGCCGTCGATCGATACCGATCGACGGCGAGGCCGTAACGCTGACGCGCGCCGACCTGACCGACACGCTCGGACTCTCTGACGAGCAGGCGACGAAGCTCAGTCGCATCCTCGTGCGAGGCACGCGGTTTCTTAGCGGCGGCCGCACGGATCTGGAGTCGTGGGAACTCAGCGTCCACGAACCGGGGCTCGTTGCGCTTCTCGACGCGACCACGGTCGACGAGTACCTCGCGGCGGACGCCGAACTGCTCGGACTAACGCGCGCGGCGCTGCAGGCAGCATCGGACGCAGCCCTAGACTTGGGCATCGTGGACGATTCGAAGCCCGTATTCCTCGTTCATGGCCATGATGAAGCGGTCAAGCACAAGGTCGCTCGCTTCCTTGAGAAGGTCACGATGCCTGGGGTCACGATCCTCGACGAGCAACCTGGCAAAGGACGGACACTCATTGAGAAGTTCGAGGCTTACGCATCGGCGGCGGGATACGCGGTCGTTCTGCTGACCGGCGACGATGAGGGGCGCGAGAAGGGTGAAGAGGACTGGAAGCCCCGTGCGCGCCAGAACGTGATTCTCGAGCTGGGCTTCTTCGTCGCGAAGCTCGGCCGAGGGAACGTTGCGATGCTGTACGAGGCGAACGTCGAGCGCCCGTCTGATATCGAAGGAGTCGTGTATCTGCCACTCGACGCGGCAGACGCATGGAAAACGAAACTCGCACGTGAGATGCGCGAGGCGGGAGTCCCGATCGACCTCGAGAAGGCCCTGACGTCCTAGGAGGTCTTCGTGCCGCGTGGCCCAGCTCGCGATCAGCTGCCCACGCCGGCGAGTAGGCGCAGGCGGCGGCGGATCTCGGCCCTGAAGGGGAACTCGTCCGGAGGTCCTATCAGGAGCGACGGCGACTGGACGTTCGGGAGGCGCTCAACGTCGGTCGCGGCCAAGATGCGATCGAGCAGTTCGAGCGCCAACGGCATCAGCCGCTCGCAGAAGACGTCCGGCTCGACGTACAAGTAGGGCTTGGTCGCGCGCAGTCCCCACACTGAGCTGCCGCCCAGAGCGTCGGCGAGTTCGGCAACCTCATCCCGCTCGCTCGCGGGGATCTCGACGAGGTTGCGCCGCGCGTAGCCCGACGTCCCGATCGGATGCAGCGGCGCGCCGTGAATCGTGTTGCGGAGCACGCTCATCATTCGCAGCAGCCGGTAGCCGTCGGTGCCGTCCTGGGCGAGCGCTGCTAGCGCCGGCTCGGCGTTGGAGAGGCGACCGAGCCAGTCGCCTCGGAGCCAGCCGGCGTTGCGCGCACTCCGCGGCAGTGCGTAGGCGTGGTGCGCAACTCGCGCCGCGCCGTCGAACGCGCCATAGAGCGTGAACAACAGGACGTCGAGCTGGAACAGGGCCTCGTCATTCGTGCGGTCGGTCGGCTCGCGCTGGCACTCGACGTGCAACCGGTCACGGACACGGAGGGCGCGGTCGACCCGCCGGAAGACGGAATGCCCGAGCGCGCTCATGTCCTCGTCGCCCTTGCTGTCGACGCAGGCGCTGAACCAGCGCCACATGCTCGGCAGGTGCTCGCGGGTCAAGACCAAGTAGGTCATCCACCAGCCGAGCACGACCGGATGCCCGAAGAACTGTTGCTCCTCCTCGATGCGCCCGAGTGTGAAGCGGTCGCGCGAGCGCAGGTAGAGCCCGACGAGTGCCAACGCCTCGGCGAGAGTGACAGCGTTGCCGTCGCGCGGCGTCGTTCCGCGGAGAAGAGTCGGGGAGGCAGTCACCAGCGCATCCACGCGGCGGGCATGCGCGGCCGAGCTCAGCATCAGTGAAGCGAAGACCACAGTTTCCGGTTCACCCGTCTCGTCAGCGACAGCGGTCGCGCGCCTGCGGATCTGCGAGACGGGCCAGACAAAGCCCTCGAAGCCGCGCTCGGTGGGGAGTGGCGCGACGTCGTCGCTGCCGACCTCGCCGATCACGAGCTGAGGCAACCCGTCTTCTGCCGATGTCGAGAGGCCGTCGATTTCCTCGTCGCGGCAGAGTTCGAGCAGGAGCTCGACGTCAGGTCCGGAGACCGTCTTCCGGTCGACTAGGACTCGCAACGAACGACCCTTGTCGCCACAGTCGAAGGCCGACCGCTGATCGCGGTACAACGGGTCGAGACACACGCGCGGAATCATCTCCAGCGACCGTAGCCGCCAGCGCGGACGGGTCGTTTCGATCCGCAGGAGTGCGAAGCGCTCGCGCGCGCCGCGCTCCTCCCGGCGCTAGCTTTGGTCGCGTGGTATTCCAGCCGAGCCCGCGCGAGTTTGCCGCCGAAGAGCGGCTCCTGAACGAACCGATCTACAAGAAGGCGCGTGACAAGATCGTCGGGTTCATCACTCGGCTGCAGGCGGCGCGGAGCCCGGAGGACTACGTCGAGCTTCACCGCAGCGTGCTGGCGCATTTCATCGCCTACCAGGAAACCGCCGACGAGGCCGTCGTGCAGCGGATGGAGATCCGCGGTCGGATCCGCGAGCTCGCTCGCGAGGGACCGAAGCCGATGGAGGCCATTCAGGAGCAGCAGGTGTTGCTCGAGCGCGTTGTCAGAGAGGAGACGACCCTCAAGGCCGTGCACCATCTGATCCGCGCCGTCGGCGACGGCATCGCCTGGCGCGCCCTGCGCTACGACCGCCGCGCCCTCACGGTGCTCGGCGAGGGCGAGCGGGTCGGCCGTGTGGCCTCGGGCATCGGCCGCGATGCCGAGCTGACCGCCCTCGCCAACCTTTGGGAGGACGAGGGCCAATTCGCAATCCACAACGACATGACCAACTGTCTGCGGCACGGTGACCTAACCGCCATCGGCGAGCGCGGCGGCGACGTGGAGGTGACGATTTACGAGGTCAAAGCGGGGTCCTCTCGTGACAACGCACAGCTCCAGCGGCTCGAGCGGGCGACCGAGCTTCTGCGCACGCACCTCGACCCGGCCGGCGGCGGCGGCGACGGCGGCATGCTGCGAGTGACGCCGGTGCCGACGCGCTACGAGACCTTGTTGTCTGCGCTACCGGGTCTGGTCGAGCGGGCGAAGGCGGTCGGGTTCGACTGGATCCTCCCCCACCCATGCCTGCTCGTCGGCGCGGTCGACTACCGCGTGTGGGGCAACGGCGACGTCGACAACTTCACGGAGCGCTTCGCGAAGATGCGCGCCGAGGTCGGTTGGCCGGGAGAGGAACCGGAGATCCTCGACTGGATCTCGTCGCTGCGGCGCATGCGCGATCGCGGCCACAGCTTCAGCTCGCTGGCTCCGTTCGCGATCTTCCCCCTGGCGGCCGAGGATGTCGCTGATGTCGTCTCGGGCCCGATCGACCTCTTCTTCTCGCTTCACCTGGCTCGGCTTGAGGAGGCGCTGAGCCGCAACGGCGTCAGCGTCCGAGTAGCCCGCCCGCCCGAATCGTCGACGCTTTTTCTCGAGGCAAGCCGCGGCGGACGCGGTGTGACCGTGCCGCCGCATCTGCGCGAGCAGATGATGACCGAGCTCGTGACGCCCGACTGCATCTTCGCCGCCATCGACGAGATCCTGAAGCTGAACGAGGCGAACCCAAGCGAGGCGTACGACAGCCGCATCGTCGTCTTCGCCGACGAGCGACGGGCCTGGGAGGTCGAGAAGACGTAGGAGTGGGCGCTGCGAATTTCGCGGCGCAGCCGTCCGCGGTCCGAGTACCGTGATCGCATGGACGAATCTGCGGCCACCGGCAACCTGTACAAAGCACCACAGCCGCCGGCCGACCCAACGGTACGGGGCCACGCGGAGCTGCTCGAGGAGTATCTGCGGACGACGCCGGACAGCGTCGTTCACGTGCTCCGCCCGCTCGCCGCGCTCGACGAGGTGATCGCCGTCTGCGAGTCGATCCGTGGCGGTCGGCAGGCACCACAGCCGCACGATCGCCGCTCCCTGCGCGCCGACGTGCAGGGTGCGATGACGGGTCTTGGCCCAGAGCTGCGCCGGGCACTAGAGCCGACCCGTCACGACTTCTTCCACGGCGAGCTCGCCGATCTGCCCGAGTTGCTCGACGACGCCGGTGGTGTCATCCGCCTGCTGAACGCGACCAAGGTTCTCCGCGAGCGAGTGATGCGGCCAGCGTCGTCGCAGGCTGCGTGGCGTGACCTCCTCGCCTCAGTCCGCAGCGGGGTCGACGAGGAGGTCGCGCGCCTGCATGCCCTGCAGCTTCGGGAGATCGAGGAAGCGTTCGGCCACGAGTGGCGCTGGCACGAGATGCGCCTGCGCGAACTTGTCCGCGCCGGCGAGTTCGACGACGTCGAGGAAGTACTGTCGTTCCCGCCCAGCCGTTCGGCGCAGGTCGCCTGGTTTATCTTCGCCAACGCCGACATTCCCGGCGGCTACCTGCGGGTCGGGCAGGTGCAGTTCTTCTCGCACCGCCTCTGGCCCGAGGCCGTGACCAGTCGCGAGTACATGTCTCAGATCCCCGATGCGGAGTTCCCGGCCGAGCTCGACGAGCATGCGCTCGAGCAGATCAAGCCCCACGGCGACGCCGAGCACCATGTTTACGCGCGCGTCGAGCTGACCGGGCCGCGCGCGCAGGGAACCCGCAATCCCTGGGCACACGGGCGGCCGTCCCAGGAATGGGCCCGCGAGCTCGTCTCGGCGATCGTCGAGGCGGCGACGTTCCGTCTCGGCGGTTCGGCGTGGAAGCTCCTCTCAGGGGTGGCTGTGTACGGCGGGACGGTCAGCGACGAGAGCGGCACTTTCGGCGACTGGGGTGGGTCATGGGGGTTCGTCGACCCCGCCTTCTACGAGAACCAGCCGCGAGGGCTACCGCTGCACGAGGGCACCGGCGAGGCGCTCGACTCGCTCAAGCCGCGTTTTGCTGAGCTGGTCGCCGAGGGCGACCCGACCGCGCTGGACGCCGTTGGCGAGGTGCGCTGGTACGAGACGACTCGCAAGCAGGCCGACCCGGCTCAGCGGATCGCCCTGCACGTGCGCGCCTTCGAGCGAGCGCTGCCGATGACCGGGAACGAGCGCTGGAACGACGCTGTCAAGCATTACTTCAGCGAGTTCTGGACGCTCGACCAGTTCGACATCGACCTTTTCGAGCTGGCGCACGCCGCCGAGCTAGCGGTGCGCCGTCACCGCTTCGCCGAGCTTGACCACCTCGAGCAGTGGCTCATCCGTGACGGCCTCAGCTTCACGATCTCGCTTGGCGCCTTCCTGCGCACGGCGGCGAAGATCGAGCCGCTGATCCCCCAGACCTATCGGTTGGAACGGCGGCGCCTGCGCCAGGCGGTCAAGTACGCTGCCGACCCAACCGCAACCCGCGACCGTCTGCGCGAGTTCGAGCAGCGCTTCGTGATCCTCCTCGACCGCGCCCTGCGGCAACGCAACGCGGTCGTCCACGGAGTCAAGACCGTCCCCGATGTCGTGGGCAGCGTCGACCGCTTCGTCGCTCGTATCGCCGGCTACGTCGTCGCCCAGTCCGTCGAGGGCGCCGGTACCGGCGAGGATTTGGTCGAGGCGATCGAGCGCGGACGAGCGCGCTCGAGACGGACGGTCTGGCGCCTCGACAAAGGCGAGACGCCCGTCGACCGTGTTCTTTACGGCGTCGACGATCCGCTCTAAGCGACGACGAGTGTTTGGGCGGTGACAGCGGCAGTCGCACCGTTGGCGTCGAACGCCGTCACCTGGACTCCGAGCGTCTTGCGGATGTCTGCCGGGCAAGATGGGTGTGTCGCCTCGTTGCTTCTACGGCAGAGACCGGCTGTTCTCTCCGCTGTGCGCGGACGACTGCGTCGAGCTGTCCGGTGGTTCCCGTGCGGCACCGCGAGCGCGTGGTCCTGGGGGGGCAAGCCGATAGGTGGGCTTGGCTGGCGTCTGCGCCCCGACTATCTCGCGCATTCGCGCTCGGACGTCATCGAGGAGGGCGTGGATCTCCGTGCCGCGGATAACGATCCCAAGCCCGACGACCTCTTCGACTGTGAATCGGCCGAGGATGGTCGGTGGCCCCTCTACGGGGGACGTGCGCATCGCGGTCTCAGTCAGAACTCCTACGAGCTTCATCTCCTCGCCGAACTGTGCGAACACCGGAGACCCCGACGACCCTGGGAACGCCTGCGCATCGATGATGAACTCGGGGCGGCCATCGAACGGGAGGCGCGGCAGCGACGAGACCGACCCGCGTCGCATGAGGGGCAGGTTGTGGAGCTCGTCGCGCCAACCGTCCGGATACCCGACGAACCAGACCGGATCTGCGCAGCGCATTTCGTCGAGCTGGGCTTGAGTCGCAACCTGCTCGGGCGCCAGCATTAGCCCCTTCGCGTCTAGCCCGACGGCATTGACGATTGCGGCACCGAGGTCAACTTCGGCCAGGGGATGCGGCACGTACTTCTCTTTGAAGTCGGTTCCGGCGAGGACGATGGTGTCGCCAAGGTCGTACTGACCTTTGGTGGTTGTCGCGGCGTGGAACCTCAGCTCGATCTCGCCGTTCCCGTCGCGGAAGACATGGCGATTCGAGACCAAGGCGATGGCCATCTTGTCGCCGTCCGTCACCTGGAAGAGGAATCCGGTGCCGCTCGCCTCGTCTCCATTGTCGTCCGTGTCGATCCGGACGGTCAGAAGGAGTGCGGCCTCGAAGAAGTCGCGCGGCTCGAAAGGAACGGCCACGAGCAGGAGTCTATGGCCGGCCCGACCGCAGCAGTTGGCGGAAGCCTCTCGGTAGACGAGCGCGATGCGGTGCGCGCTGTCAGCGGGCGCCGGTCAGACGGCGGCTCGAGGAGCTGATGCGAGCCGTTCCGAAGGGAACCGGCTACAATGCAGACTATTCAGAGGTCGGGGATTTCGTCCACATCCCGCCCCGACTACTCCCGGATCTCGATGGCGTGTCTTTCGCGCGTTCGAGTCCCGTCGCTCCTGCGATCCGGAACGGGTCCCGACTACCGGGAGCCCGCGGTCCGCACCAGGTCCGCACGGGTCCGCAAAACGGGGTGACTTGCGGTAACACGCGACAGCCGTTTTTGTCTCAACCAAGCCAAAACGCCCAGCCGCCGACCCCCTCCGGTCGGAATGGTAAGGAGGGGGTCGACGGTTCGAGTCCGTCAGAGGGCTTCCGCACTCCCCGGCGAGCAGGCGTGCCTACGCCGTCGCGGCGCTCGGGACGAGGAGCCCGTCGCGCATCGCGAGCCGGCGTTCCGCCCGCGCGGCGAGCTCTGCGTCGTGGGTCGCGACGACGACCGTCGCCCCGTGTCGAGCGGCGAGCCCGGCGAGCAGGTCGATCACCTCGCCGCCGGTGGCCGAGTCGAGATTTCCGGTCGGCTCGTCGGCGAGGATGACGCGCGGCTCGACCACGAGCGCGCGTGCGATCCCGACCCGCTGCTGCTCGCCGCCGGAGAGCTGACCCGGAAGGTGCGAGGCCCGGTCGGCGAGGCCCACCTCGCCGAGCACGGCGAGGGCACGCTGCCGGAGCTCGGCGCGGCGCACCCGCGTCGGTACGAGGCCCGCCTCGACATTCTCGACCGCGGTCAGGGTCGGAATCAGGTTGAACTGCTGGAAGACGAAGCCGAAGGCGCGAAGCCGGAGCTCGGCCAGCTCCCGGTCGCCCAGCGCGCCGAGGTCGCGTCCGTCGAAGAGCACCTGCCCGTCGTCGGGGCGGTCGAGGGCGCCGAGGAGTTGGAGCAGCGTCGTCTTTCCCGAGCCGCTCGGCCCCTCGAGGGCGACGAACTCGCCCGGCGCGATCGTCAGATCGACGCCGTCGACGGCTCGGATCGTCGTCTCGCCGCGGTGGAAGACACGGGTCGCGCCGTGAAGCGCGTAGAGCGTCCCCTCCATCTACTCGACCTGCCTCAGCGCGTCGGCCGGCCGCAGCCGCGCGGCGCGCAGCGCACCGGCGGCTCCGGCGAGCAGGCCACCGACGAGGGCGAGGCCGAAACCTGCGAGCAGGATCGTGATGCCGACCGGCGCCGAGAGCGAGACCGCCTCCGATGTGGTGCGCGCCGCCTGCTCGACGCCGAGGAGGCTTCCGCCGCCGGTGGTGGAGCTGGCGGTGAGCGTCGGGCCGAAGAGCCCGACTAGGAGGGCGACGCCGACGCCGAGCGCCACGCCCAGGGCGCCTCCGAGCACACCCTGGACGAGGGACTCGGCGGCGACCTGCCGCACGACCTTGCGCTGCGTCCAGCCGAGCGCCTTCAGCGTGCCGAGCTCCCGGACCCGCTTGCCGACGGAGGAGAGCGCAAGCAGCGCGGCGAGCAGGAAGGCCGCTGCGGCGGCCACGATCGAGAGCGCGAGGCCGAGGCTGTGCGAGAGGTTGGCGGCGTCGACGAGCGAGCCGCTGATCGTGCCGGCGACCTGCTTGGCGCTGGCGACCTCGGCCTGCGAGTACGCCGCCTGGATGCGCTTCTCGACGGCGGCCACGGAGGCGCTGTCGCCGGCGCGCACGAGCACGACGTTGACGAGGTTCTTCTGGTCCGAGAGCTTCTGGAGCTGCGCGAGCGGCAGGTAGACGTCGACGCCCTGGCCGCCGAGCGGCGGGTTGACGAGTCCGACGACCGTGAACGTCGTGCCGTTCAGGTTGAGCTTCGCGCCGACCTTCAGCGACTTCCGCGCCGCGTAGGTGGCGGAGACGAGGGCCTCGCGGCCGCCCTTCAGGAAGCGGCCCGCGCTCACCTGAGCAGCCGTCACCAGCCCCATCGTCGGGTCGCCCAGCTGCACGCCGCCGATCGTGTACGACTCGCTCTTGATGTCGGTCTGGGGCGGGTCGAGCACCTGCCGGAGGGTCTCGCGCGGCGTCGTGATCGTGGCGCGGAAGCGCTGCATGCGCTCGGGGAGGCACTGCGCGAATGCAGCGCGGTTGCCCCCGCCCTGCCCGCCCTGCCGGCCACCGAGGCTGCCGTCCTGGCCACCACCCTGGCCCTGGCCGGGAGCCTGGACGCCGAGCTTCTCGAGGCAGGCCTGGATCTTCGCCTGCTCCGCCGCGGTCGGCGGGGCGATCGCCCGGTTCACGTCGATCTGGTCGCCGCCTGTCTGGATGCTCGCGACGATCTTCGGCACCTTTCCCTCCTGGTGCACGGCCTGGAGGGTCAGGCCGGCGGACACCGCGGCCACGCCGTCGAGGGCGGCGATCTCGTTCGCCTGCGTCTGCGTGAACGTCAGCTGCGTGCCCGGCAGGAAGAAGTCGTGCACGAACTGCGTGCCGGCCTTGCCGAGCTTGGAGAGGTCGGTGATGACGGCCTGGTTCGCCTCGACGACGTCACGGCCGCCGCCGCCGAAGGGCCCGCCGCCCGCGTCCTGCTGGGCCGTGCGTGTCACCGTCAGGTCCGTGCCGATCCCGGCGAGTGGGTCGAGCGTCGCGCTCTGCGCCTCGTCGAGCCCCTTCGAGAGGCTCGAGATCACGATCACGAGCGCAACGCCGAGCGCGAATCCGAGCAGGGTGACGATCGTCCGCCCCTTTCGGCGGAGAAGCTCGCTCCTCAGGTAGCCGAGGTAGAACATCTGCCGGAGATGAAAGCAGCCGCGTCTAAGACCCGGCTAAGAACTCAGACCGCTCTTGGCTGCCTCTTACCCGGAGGCGCTCGAGGGCCGGCACGCCGCACGGCGCGTCAAGCCGTGCGGGGCACCTTGCGCAGGTACAGCAGGTCGTACAGCAGCGCGGCGGTCGCGGCGCCGGCGAGCGGGCCGGCGTAGTAGAGCCAGCCGTCGCTCCAGACGCCCTCGACGAGCTGCGGCCCGAAGGCGCGCGCGGGGTTCACCGCGGCGCCGGTGAGCGGGCCGCCGATGAGGACGTCGATCGTGATCGTGAGCCCGATCGCGAGGCCGGCGATCGGACGGTGCGTGCTCCTCGGATCGACCGCGACGCCGAAGACGACCCAGACGAGGAAGAAGGTCAGGATCGCCTCGAGCACGAGCCCACCGAACGTGCTCATGCCGGAGTTGAGCGTCGGAACGCCGCCCGACAGGTCGGCGGCGGCGGGGAAGACGACACGCAGCATCAGCGCCGCGGTCACGGCGCCGAGCAGCTGCGCGCACCAGTGGATGACCGCGTTTGCCACCGAGAGGCGCCGCGTGACGAGAAAGCCGAAGGTGATCGCTGGGTTGAAGTGGCCGCCGGAAACCTGGCTGACGGCCGCGAACATCACGCCGACCACGAGGCCGTACGCGAGAGCGATGCCGACGAGGCCCGACTGCGCCGAGACCATGATCGAGCCTACGACGACGAAGACCAGCGCAAAGGTCCCGACGAACTCGGCGGCGAAGCGCCGGACTGCCTCGCTCTCCATTGGCAGCGAAGCGTACGAGCGGCGCCGGACGGCGCCTGCAGCCTCGCGGACCTAGGGCGAAGCGACGGCGCTCGCGTCGCCGGCGGGTGCGGGCTCGGGCAGTCCGAGCCCCCCGGCGATGCGGCGCCCGAACTCCGAGTCGCAGCGGGCGAAGTGATCGGCCATCCGCTCCTGGATGTGACGTTCGCACTGCCCGAGCAGGTCGACGAGGTTGAGCACGAGGTCCTCCCGCTCCCAGTCCGGCATCGTCCGGTAGCGCTCGCCGGCCTGGCCGTAGTCGTTCGTCCGGGGAATCGTGCTCCGCGTCAGGCGGCCGCTGATCTCCGGCTCGTAGTCGGGGCCCGAGCGCGGAGCCTCCGCGAGCCCGCCGGTCGAGCTCGGCTCGTAGTTCACGTGCGGGTTCTCGCCGGTGCCGTCCACGTGGTAGGCCATCTGCCCGTCACGCTGGTTCGTGCTCGGAGGCGCGAGCGGCTGGTTGATCGGGAGCTGCAGGTAGTTCGGGCCGACGCGGTAGCGCTGCGTGTCCGAGTACGAGAAGGTGCGCCCGACGAGCATCTTGTCGTCGGAGAAGTCGAGCCCGTCGACGAGCACACCGGTCCCGAACGCGACCTGCTCGTTCTCGGCGAAGACGTTCGAGATGTTGCGGTCGAGCGTCATCATCCCGACCGGCCGCAGCGGGAACTCGTCCTCCGGCCACACTTTCGTGTCGTCGAGCGGGTCGAAGTCGAGCTCCGGGTGCTCGTCGTCGCTCATGATCTGGACGCAGAGCTCCCACCGCGGGTGCTCGCCGCGCTCGATCGCCTCGTGCGCGTCCTTCGAGGCGCTGCCGAGCTCGGTCGCCTGGATCTCGTTCGCCTGCGCCTGGGTCAGCGACTCGATTCCCTGCTGCGTCTTCCAGTGGTACTTGACGAGGACGCCCTCGCCGGCCGCGTTCACCATCCTGTAGGTGTTCACGCCGAAGCCGTCCATGTGCCGGTAGCTCTTCGGGATCCCGCGCGGGCTGAAGAGCCACGTGAGCAGGTGCATCGACTCCGGGGTCATGCTCATGAAGTCGAAGATCCGGTTCGGCTCCTGGCGGAACGTGACGGGGTCGGGCTTGAGCGAATGGATGACGTCCGGGAACTTGATCGCATCGCGAATGAAGAAGACGGGGAGGTTGTTGCCGACGAGGTCCCAGTTGCCGTCCTCGGTCTTGAACTTCACGGCAAAGCCGCGCGGGTCGCGCGCGACCTCGGAGGAGTCGCGGCCTCCGATCACGGTCGAGAAGCGCACGACCACGGGGGTGCGCTCGCCGCGCTCCTGAAAGAGCTTCGCGCGCGTGTAGCGGGAGGCGGGCTCGTCGCCGATCGTCCCGTAGGCCTCGAAGTCACCGTGCGCGACGAAACCGCGGGCATGCACGACGCGCTCCGGGATCCGCTCGCGGTCGAAGTGGCCGATCTTCTCGAGGAAGTGATAGTTCTCGAGCGTCGCGGGGCCGCGCTCACCCACCGTGCGCTGACTCTGGTTGTCGTGGACGGGATGGCCCTGCCGCGTCGTCAGAGAGCGTGATCGCTTGTGGCCGGACATCGGTTCCTCCTCGTCCTCGGAGCTCGTTCTGATCTCGATCGAGTCTAGAGTAGCGCCCGAGACTCGCTCCGCCGGCAGCGAGGCGGCGCCGGACGGAACTCGGCTACAGGCTGCCGCGGGGCGTGCCGATAGAGGCGACGTGGCCGTCGACGTCCCCGCCCGCAAGGCCGAGCCCTCCCTGCCCGCGTTGCCGCTCGCGCTCGCCCGCGTCGCCGCGCTGCCGGCACGCTGGGCGCTCGCGGGGATCGTCTCGATCAGCTTCGCCGTGCGCGCGGCGCTCTCGCTCGGGCACGTGACGCCGACGTACCTGCCGGACGAGTACATCTACTCCGAGCTCGCGCGCTCGTTCGCGACCACCGGCCGGCCCGCGATTCGGGGTGAGCTCGTCAGCTTCCCGGCGCTGCTCGAGCCCCTGCTCGCGGCCCCGTTCTGGCTCGGAGGGAACGTGGAGCTCGCCTACCGGCTGACGCTCGGCATGCACGCTCTCGCAATGTCGCTCGCCGCCGTGCCGGCCTACCTCCTCTGCCGGCGGCTCGGGCTCGGCAAGTGGCTGGGAGTCGCCTCCGGAGCGATCGCCGTCTCGTTCCCCGCCCTCGTTCTCTCCTCGTACGTGACGGCGGACGCCGTCGCCTACCCGCTCGCCCTGACGGCCGTCTGGCTCGGCGTCCGCGCGCTGGACGTGCCGACCGCGCGCGCCCAGCTCGCGTTCCTCGGGGCCGCCGGCCTGACGACGTTCGCGCGGGTCCAGTACGTCGTCCTCCCCGTCGCCTTCCTCGCCGCGGCGCTCGTCGTCGAGCGGGGGCGCGTGCGCGCCGCGGCTCGGCTGCTCCGGCCCACGCTCCTCCTGCTCGCCGTGCCCGTGGCCGCGGTCGCCGCGGTCGGCGTCCACCGCGTGCTCGGGTACTACGCGGGCGTCACCGACCTGCCGGTCGGCCCGCTCGGGTTCGCCCGCGCGCTCGCCACGCAGGCGATGGGCCTCCCGTACGCCGCGGGCTTCGTGCTCCTGCCCGGCGCGCTCGTCGCGCTCGCGCTCGGCGTCGCGCGCCCACGCGCTCGGGCCGAGGCCGCCTTCGCCGGAATGGCCGCCGTGCTCGCCGGCTCGCTGCTCGCGGAGGCCGCGCTCGTCGCCGGCTACGTCGACCCGCACCGCTTCATGGAGCGCTACCTGATCGCCCTGCCGCCGCTCGCCGTCCCGGCCTTCGGGCTCTGGCTCAAGCGGGGCGCGCCGGGCCGGCTCGCAGTCGGCCTGTTCTCGCTCGGGTTCCTCCTGCTGTCGGTGCGCGTGCCGCTCTCGGGCTACGGGGTGGCCGAGAACAAGATCGACTCGCCGTTCCTGCAGGCCTTCTACCGCCTCGAGCGGCTCGCGGGCACCGGAGACGGCGCCTTCATCGTCGCGCTCGTCGCGCTCGGCTTCTGCGGGCTGGCGGCGGCGGTCGCGTTCCGGCCCCGGCAGCTCGCGCCCGTCGCGCTCGCGCTGACGTTCGCCGCCGGCGCGCTCGCCTCGGCGGGGGCGCACGCCCAAGACCACGAGATCGCGCGCCGGACGGCGCTCACCTACCTCACGGACAACCCGAGCTGGATCGACGAGGGGCCGCTGCGAGACGTCGCGCTGCTCCTCACGCCCGGCTCGCCGCGCGCGCTCGGCTTCGAGCAGCTGTTCTGGAACCGCTCGATCCGGACCGTGCTCCAGATGCGGCACGCCGAGCCCGTGGACACGTTCCGCTTGCACCGGACACGGATCGCGGCCGACGGGACACTGCTCGCCGCGGGCAAGGCCGTGCGGCAGCCGCTGCTCGTCTCCCAGTACGGAGCGACCGTGACGCTACAGAACGCCGAGCGGGTGAGCGGCGGCGTCACCTACGACCTCTGGCAGCCGGTCGGGACGCCGCGGATCTCGACGCTCGCCGAGGGCCGCTACTTCGACGGCTGGCTCGCCCTCAACGCGACGGTCACCGTCTGGCCCGACGAGACGGGCCGCGCGGAGGGGACGCTGACGCTCTCCTTCGGGCTGCCCGAGACGGTGCGGGCGATCCCGGTCACGCTCTCCGGGCTCGGCTACCGAAAGACATTCACGCTCGCACGCGGCCTTCCCGCCGTCGTCCACGTCCCAGTCTCCAGCTCGAAGGCGTTCCGGCTGAAGATCGTCTCGAAGCAGCCGCTGATCCTGCCGGACGGCCGCTACGTCTCGGTCCGCGCCGCGCCGCCGGTCTTCGACCGGGCCGTCGGCGAGCCGGCCACTTCGGACGCCTAGACGCAGTCCTTGAGGGCCTGCGCCTCCGGGAGGCCCTCAAGCTTCTTCAGCGTGTTGTTCTCGATCTGGCGGATGCGCTCGCGCGTGACGCCGAAGGCGCGCCCGACCTCCTCCAGCGTGCACGGCTGCTCGCCCGAGAGCCCGAAGCGCAGCTCGATCACCTTGCGCTCCCGCTCCGGCAGCGAGGCCAGAGCGTTCTCGATGTCCTCGCGCCGCAGCGAGAGCGAGGCCGTGTCGAACGGCGACTCCGCCTGCTCGTCGGGGACGAAGTCTCCGAGCGACGACTCCTCCTCCTCGCCGATCGGCTTCTCGAGCGAGATGGGGAGCTGCGACATGCGCAGGATCTCCCGCACCTCGTCGG
>Ga0209514_10005755_pt1 | contig 15608 bp, 5 predicted proteins | sample Subgrocontami58m_FD_187452 | JGI IMG/M metagenome (GOLD analysis project Ga0209514, IMG submission 187452) | Subsurface groundwater microbial communities from S. Glens Falls, New York, USA - GMW37 contaminated, 5.8 m (SPAdes) (version 3) | ecosystem: Environmental > Aquatic > Deep subsurface >...
CTTCTCGCATCGCTTTCCCGATAACACGCGCTTGCTTTAATGATGATGTTAATGCATACACAGAAGGACCTGACCCTGAAATAGAACATCCTGCCGCACCGTTTGCTAATGCGACACGTTTCACTTCATCAAACGCAGGAATAAGTTTTGCCCGCACAGGCTCAACAATGATGTCTTCCATGCACTTACCCGCTAACACGGTATCTCCCATCATCAGTCCGGCTGTTAACCCGCTTACATTCCCCCATTGACGCACTGCAGTGACAAGCGGAATATTCTTCGGTAAGATACTTCGCGCTTCTTTCGTCTGGACGATAACATGCGGGTGCACAACAACCCAATACATTGATTTTTTAACGGGAATTGATACAACATCCAAAGGACTGTAACTGCGTATCAAACAAACCCCGCCAAGTAATGATGGAGCCACATTATCCGCATGAGGAGAACCTGATGCTAAACGTTCGCCTTCAACTGCAAAACGGAGTAATTCCTTGCGCGGGAGCGGTTTGGGGAGTAATTCGTTCACAGCTACGACCGACGCAACACTACTTGCCGCTGAGCTTCCCAATCCGGAACCAATGGGCATGTATTTATATAACGTCATTTCAATGCCAAACGGTGTTTTGAATTCCTCCAGCATCAGCGAAGCAACGTGCGCCGCCACATTCTTTTTCGATGTTGTCGGCACATCTTTCTGGATGGTTTGCAAATTAAAATTTACACCGGGTTCAAGCGTTCTTCGCGCTTCAACAATATCGCCCGGTTTTTCAATAGCAACGCCAAACACATCATAACCGGAACCTAAGTTCGCTATTGTGGCAGGTGCAAATACTCGTGATCGTTTTTTTATCATGGAGACTTATTGTGTACTACTTGTTTTTTGGATTTTAGAACTGTTTGAAATAATAAGTTAAGATTTTCATTCTTACAACAAAAAGATAACGATTAGCAAGGAATAATAAAAGAGTTAAAAAATAATCATAATAAACAAAAGGCTTCATTTATACGTGTTCCGATATTGTTACGTTATCATCTTACCATCATTAAAAATACAAAACCCCGCTCCAATAATTCTTGAAGCGGGGTTTCAAAACAAAACGATATTACTGTTATTCCGTATATCCTGATGAAACCGGACCTACCGGCGACCTCCCATTACCATCAAACGATATTTGAATCGTCGCACCATCTACTTGTTTCGATGTTGCTTTTAAAATAAGGCTTGTCGAAGTTTGTTCAATAAGCTCATACGTTGCATTCGGATTTTCTATACCCCATGGACTGCGTAATGATATCCGATATCCCGAATAACTTCCATTACCCCCGCCCATCATCGTTGGACGTATTTTGTATTGATAACAATCTGCGCCGAGATTAACCAAATCCATAAATACTGCATCTTGATTCGATTTGATACTCTGACTGCTAAACATAGAGACTCCCACTTGAATAGAAACGCCTACGATAATAACACCCAAAATAATAAGTAAGAGTTGTTGTTGACCCAATTGTGTTTTCCTTTAATGAACAAATAATTATGGTATAATGTTGCTGATACTACAAGGCTACATCTTTACTTCTTCTTAGCGTGTAAAACCTTTGAACCGTGCCTAAGATTAGCGAGTGTATACCTTAACATAACAAAACCCTGCTCTTTGATAAATCGAGCAGGGTTTTGATGATAAAACAAGTTTATTACTTAATGAGTAACATTTTCTTTACCTGAACAAATGCCTGCTTTGAATGATTCGAAGCATCGAACGCTACTAAGCGATAGGTATAAACACCGGTAGCCATATTGTTTGCGTTCCAGTTAAATTCGTAGGCTCCTGCATCTTTCTGTTCATTTACAAGGTCTGCTACTTCTTCGCCTAACATGTTGTAAATTTTCAACGACACATAATACGTACCCGGTAATGCATAACGGATTGTCGTTGTCGGGTTGAAAGGATTCGGATAGTTCTGCTCTAATGCAAATTCCTTCGGTACGACAACTTCTTGTCCGATTTCAATCACAAGTTCAGATACCGATGCGTCGGTAATTGTCACACTGCCGTTCTTCTGTAATTCAACAGGATTCGAAATGTTACCGTTAATAACCGACCAGACTTTCACTGAAGCAAGCTGACCCTTCCCTCTATCAAAATAGACTGTCAGAGGATAAGTTGCCGATTCAATATTCATGCGATACTGTAAATTGGTTGCAGGAACTGAACTATACAATTCAATTAATTTGCCGTTTGAACTCTTCTCGGAAGAAGCAAATCGTACATCAAAAATACCTTTTTGGATAGGTCGTAATTCATATTTCTTTGCAAGTTCAACATTTGCCTGCGGTACCTTACCGAAGAATAATCGTCGTTCAAATCCTTTAGAATCAACAAGTAACATTGCATTCAAATTATCCAATACGGCAAGTTTCGGTAATACATCAAATGCTACACCGCTAGTTGCCGAACCGCTTGGCGTAGTAACAGCAATTGTTCCGTCTGTTGCGCCAGCAGGCACTGCCGCCTTAATGGATGTACTGGAGAGAACAATAAACCCTGCTGAGGTGCCATTAAATGTAACTGAGGTTGCTCCGGTAAATCCTTCACCGGTTACAATGATGCTATCGCCAACGAGACCACTGCCGGGACCAAAACTTGTCACAGTAGGTGGTACGATAAACATACTTGCACTTGTTGCTGTTCCGTTCGGATTCGTAACTGTTACAAATCCCGTTGATGCACCTGTCGGCACTGTCGTTGTTATCGATGTTGATGTTGCAACAGTAAACGCCGCGCTTACACCGTTAAACTTTACAGATGTTGCTCCGGTAAATGCTGAGCCGTTAATGGTAATTCCTGTTCCAACAACTCCGGATGCCACCGAGAAACCTGTGATATTCGGAAGTACTGTATAATTAGACGCGCTATTCGCTGTACCTCCCGGTGTTGTCACACTGATTAACCCTGATGTGGCTGATGCCGGAACAGTTAAATCAATTTGCGTTGAATTTACCACTGTATAGGAAGCGACGTTAACACCATTGACCCGCAATGACGTTGCACCTGTTAATGTTGTTCCTGTTACCGTCACGACTGAACCAATCACACCGCTCGATGGTGAGAAGCCGGTAATACTTGGCAGAACCGAGAAGTTGGAACCACTTGTTCCAGTTCCCGATGGTGTCGTTACTGCTATTGTTCCTGTCGTTGCTCCAACTGGTACTGTAGCTGTAATTTGTGTATTAGAAACGAATGAAAATACTGCACTCGTGCCGTTAAACGTTACAGCAGTTACACCGGTAAATGCTTGACCGTTGATCGTAATTGATGCACCCTCCGCTCCGCTTGTCGGAGAGAAACTGGAGACAGTCGGAGTTACTGTAAAGTTGGTTGCGCTTGTTCCGGTTCCGCCCGGTGTTGTCACGGAAACCGTTCCCGTTGTTGCACCTGTTGGTACTGTTGCTGTAATAGATGTGTACGGTGATGCTGATGCCGAGAATGTTGCACTCACACCATTAAATGTAATTGCTGTAGCAAGACCAAAACCCGAACCGTTAATAGTCACCGAAGTTCCGACAGGTCCTGAGGTGGTTCCAAGACTTGTTATATTCGGAACGATACTGAAGTTTGATGCGCTGTTCGCTGTTCCACCGGCTGTTGTTACAGAAATCAATCCTGACGTTGCGGCGGTTGGTATAGCGGCAGTAATCTGCGTCGGTGAATCAACCGTAAACGATGCCATGTTCACGCCATTCACCCGTACATTTGTTACGCCAAAGAATCCGGTTCCCGTAATAATCACCGATGAACCGACAATTCCGCTTGCCGGAGCAAAACTACTGACCGATGCAGTTACTGTATAGCTTGTTCCACTTGTTCCCGTTCCTGAAGGAGTTGTTACTGCTATTGTACCTGTTGATGCTCCTGCCGGAACCGTTGCCGTAATTTGTAAATTATTCACTACTGTAAACGATGCGCTTGTTCCGTTAAATGTAACCGATGTTGCGCCTGTGAATGCTTGTCCATTAATTGTAACCGAACTTCCTATCACGCCGCTTGTCGGTGAAAAACTCGAAACTGTTGGCGTTACAGTAAAGTTCGTAGCGCTCGTCCCTGTTCCACCCGGTGTCGTAACGGAAACCGTTCCTGTTGTTGCGCCCGCAGGTACTGTTGCAGTAATAGATGTATAGGGTGATGCTGATGCTGAAAATGTTGCTGATACGCCATTGAACGTAATTGCTGTAGCAAGACCAAAACCCGAACCGTTAATAGTAACTGAAGTTCCAACCGGTCCTGAGGTGGTTCCTAAACTTGTGATACTTGGAACTATACTAAAGTTTGATGCACTGTTTGCTGTTCCACCGGCAGTTGTTACGGAAATCAATCCCGATGTTGCCGCAGTTGGTATAGCGGCTGTAATCTGTGTCGGTGAATCAACTGTAAATGATGCCATATTAACACCATTAACTCTGACTGCTGTTACACCGAAGAATCCTGTTCCGGTAATAATAACGGAAGATCCGACAATACCGCTTGCCGGTGCAAACCCTGAAATGGTTGCAGTCACCGTAAAGCTTGATCCACTTGTTCCTGATCCTGATGGAGTTGTTATTGCTATTGTACCTGTCGATGCACCTGCCGGTACTGTAGCTGTTATTTGAATATTTGACACAACAGTGAATGTTGCGTTCGTGCCATTAAACGCAACACCCGTAGCACCGGTAAATGCCTGACCGTTGATTGTCACCGATGTTCCTATCGGGCCGCTAGATGGTGAGAAACTTGTGATGCTTGGTGTCACAGCATACGTTGTTGCGCTTGTTGCTGTTCCTCCAGCGGTAACTACAACAATTGATCCGGTATTCGCACCTGCCGGAACTGTTGCCGTTATCTGTGTGGATGAATTTACTGTATAACTTGCAGAGACACCGCCAAATGTTACCGAAGTAGCTCCGGTAAATGCTGTTCCGGTAATCACAACTGATGTGCCGACCGGACCGCTTGTTCCCGCAAAGCTGACAATGTTTGGTTTCACTGTATACGTTGATGCGCTTGTCGCAGTTCCCGATGGAGTAGTAACTGCAATTAAACCGGTTGTTGCACCTGCCGGAACTGTTATATCAATTTGTGTTGATGATACCACTGTATAAGAAGGAGCATTCACACCATTGATTGTCACTGCCGTTGCTCCTGTTAATGTTGTACCCGTAACAGTCACCACTGAACCAATCACTCCATTCGAGGGCGAGAAACTTCCAATGACCGGTAATACCGAGAAATTCGAACCGCTCGTTCCCGTTCCTGAAGGAGTTGTTACACTGATCGTCCCTGTGGTTGCCGCGGCTGGAACCGTGGCGGTAATCTGTGTATTCGAAACAAACGTAAACGCGGCGCTTGTACCATTAAATGCTACCGCAGTAACACCCGTAAATGCTTGCCCGTTAATAGTTACTGTTGCACCGACTGCGCCACTTGAAGGACTAAAGCCTGTAATACTTGGTGTAACCGAATAGGTTGTCGCGCTTGTTGCTACACCTGCCGCAGTTGTTACAGCAATAGATCCGGTATTAGCTCCGGCAGGAACCGTTGCCGTAATCTGTGTGGATGAATTCACTGTATAACTTGCAGAGACTCCACCGAATGTTACCGAACTTGCTCCGGTAAATGCTGTTCCTGTTATCACAACCGATGTTCCGACCGGACCACTTGTTCCCGCAAAACTAATAATGTCAGGCAACACTGTAAATGTTGAACTTGTTGCCATCCCACCCGCATTCGTGACTGTTATTGTTCCTGTCGTTGCACCGGCTGGTACATCGGCATCAATCTGTGTTATTGAATTAACAGTGTACGTTGCCGATACGCCATTAAACGAAACATTCGTAACACCTGTAAAGATAGTTCCGGTAATTGTTATTGTCGCTCCAATTACTCCACTTGAGGCGGATAAACCTGTAATTGTCGGTGGAATAAGGAAGTTAGAACCACTTGTTGCAGTAAGCGCAGGGTTCGTAACAGTAATTGGTCCTGTTGATGCTCCGGCAGGAACCGTCGCTGTAATTTGTGTCGCTGAGTTGATAGTGAAACTTGCACTGACTGCATTAAAATTAACAGTTGTAACATCACTAAAGCCGGTTCCTGTTATCACAATTGATGCACCCGCATTTCCGCTTGAGGGAAAGAAACTGGCAACAGTCGGTTCAACTCCAAAAATTGAAGAACTTGTTCCTGTTCCCGATGGTGTGGTAACACTGATTGTTCCGCTTGTTGCGCCTACCGGGACTGTTGCCGTAATTTGTCCGTCATTATCAACTACGAAACTGGAACTCGTTCCGTTAAACGTAACCGAGGTTGCTCCTGTAAAACTTGTTCCCGTAATCACCGTCTGGTTACCGATCTCTTCTGTCGTCGGCAAGAAACTCTGGACATCCGGAATCACCGAGAAATTCGTTGCACTAATATCTGTTCCATCAGGGTTTGTTACTTGAATAAATCCTGTTGTCGCTCCAACAGGAACGACAGCGTCAATTTGAGTTGCTGAAATAACTGTAAAGGTTATAGCGCTCTCGCCATTAAACGATACATCTGTTGTGCCTGTAAAATTCGTTCCAATTATAGTTATTGTTTGACCGATGATACCGCTTGTGGGAGTGAAACTCGTAATGTTCGGGTCAAGTAAAAACGATGTTGCGCTAGTTGCCGTGCCCGAAGGTGTTGTGACTGTTATAGTTCCTGTCGTCGCTCCCGCAGGAACTGCTGCTGTAATCTGAGAATATGAATCAACGGTAAATGTTGTGCTCGTCCCGTTAAAGGCAACGGCAGTTGCTCCTGTAAATGCATAACCGGTAATAACAACAGAAGTACCGGGAATACCCGACCCCGGAACAAATCCCGTAATTGTCGGGACAACCGTAAAGTTAGTAGAACTTGTATTTGGTCCCGATGGTGTTACCACGGTAACCAAGCCGGTTGTTGCTCCGTTTGGAACTGTTGCAGAAATATCAATATCAGAATTAACGGTGAAACTTGCACTCGTTCCATTAAATGATACACTTGTTGCGCCTGTAAACCCTGATCCGTTAATTGTAATCACATCTCCAACTTCGCCGGATGCAGGAGTAAAACTGCCGACATCAGGAATGACTGTAAAATTGGTAGAACTATTATCTGTTCCATCAGGGGTTGTCACGGCAATCAAACCCGTGCTTGCACCCGCCGGAACAACAACATCAATTTGAGTTGATGAGACAACTGTAAATGTTATTGCGCTTACGCCATTAAATGTTACATCCGTTGCGCCTGTGAAATTCGTTCCTGTTACAGTAATTGTCTGACCGATGATTCCTGTTGTTGGGGCAAAACCGGTAATATTTGGTTCAAGAGCAAACGATGTCGCGCTTGTTGCAGTACCTGAAGGCGTTGTAACTGTTATCGTTCCTGTCGTCGCTCCCGCCGGAACGGTTGCCGTAATTTGATTATAGGAATCGATTGTAAACGTAGCGTTTGTTCCGTTGAATGCTACCACAGTTGCTCCTGTGAAGGCATACCCTACAATGGTAACCGATGTTCCCGGAATACCGGAACCCGGGGTGAAACTTGTAATCGTTGGTAGAACATCAAAATTGCTTGTACTTGAATTCGTCCCTGAAGGTGTAACAACGGTAATCAGTCCGGTTGTTGCTCCGTTGGGAACTGTCGCTGAAATGTCAATATCGGAATTAACCGTAAAGCTGGAATTCGTTCCATTAAACTGCACTGATGTTGCTCCTGTAAATCCTGTCCCATTAATAGTAACGGGATCGCCAACCTCGCCGGAGGTCGGAGTGAAGCTGGCAACATCCGGAAGGACAGTATAGGTTTGAGAACTGTAATCAGTACCATCGGGAGTTGTTACGCTAATCGTTCCCGTAGTTGCACCGCTCGGCACCGTAGCCGAAATAAGAATATCGGAGATAACAGTATATGTCGCCGCTGTTCCGTTAAACGATACATCTGTTGTCGCTGTAAATGTTGTGCCTGAAATTAATACTGTCGATCCGATAACACCACTTGTCGGTGAAATATTTGTAATCTTCGGAAGAACCGTAAATGTCCCTGCGCTCACATCACTGCCTGATGTGGTTGTCAGAGTAATTGTCCCTGTTGATGAATTACTCGGTACAATTGCACGAACCTGAGAGTAAGAATCATAAATAAATGTAGCAGTAACACCATTAAATTGAACTTCTGTTACACCGGTAAACGCTGATCCGAAAATTGTCACCGTATCACCTACGCCGCCATTAACAGGAGTAAATCCTGTAATGTTTGGTTCAACACTGAACATAGATGAACTTGTTGCGCTTCCCACGGGAGTTGTAACAGAAATCGTTCCTGTTGTTGCTCCAAATGGTACAACTGCATCTATTTGCGCTTCTGAAATTATTGTATAACCTGCTGAAGTTCCGTTAAACGTCACCGATGTCGCGCTATTTAATCCTGAACCGTTAATCGTAACTAAATCACCGACAATACCTGTTGTTGGTGTAAAGTTATCAATTCTCGGTAATACTGCATAGACTGTCGGTGTCGCATCGGTTCCGTCAGGGGTTGTTATGGTAATAAAGCCTGTGGTTGCACCGACCGGAACTGTGGTGGTAACCTGTGAGTATGAATCAACCGTGAACGTTGCCGAAACACCATTGAACGACACATCGGTTGCTCCGGTAAAATTTGTTCCTGTTAGAATAACATCATCGCCTACATATCCGCTTGTCGGATTGAAACTGATGATATCCGGTGTAACTATGAAGTTTGTCGGCGTTGTAAATGAACCTACCGTATTGATAACTGTTATTGCGCCTGTTGTTGCGCCGAAGGGAACCGTCGTTGTAATTTGAACATCGGAATCAATAGTAAACGATGTAAAGGTTCCATTGAAATCTACCGAAGTAGCTAAACAGTAACCTGTCCCGTAAAGAACGACAGTTGTACCAACCGGTCCGCTTAACGGCGAGTAACTTATAATGTCAGGGACATTCACCGGTACAAAATCTGTCGCACTCATGGCGACACCAAGTGAAGATATAACTTTAATTCTTCCCGTTGTTGCTGTTGCCGGTACGGTGACAACAATCTCTGTCGAAGATGGAACGGTAAACAAACAGAAACTTGTGTCAATTAATACTTCCGTTACACCGATGAAACTAACACCGGTAATGGTTACCGTGTTTCCGATTTCAGCGCAAGCAGGTGTGAAACTTGTAATCGAGATTGGAGGAATAACGGTAAACGAGCTTGAACTTGTCGTCGAACCCGAAGTCGTAGTGACGCTAAATGTTCCCGATGTTGATCCAATCGGTAACGTCACACGAATAGATGTCGATGAGTTGACTGTATAGGTCACTGCCGAACCATTCAGTTGTACAGATGTTACATTATTGAACCCTGAACCATTAAGAAATACTGTTGTCCCAATTGTTCCTGTCGTCGGTGAGAAACTTCCGATTGTCGGCGTTACATAGAAACTTGTGCCTGTAGCTGTTCCCGCTGAAGTTGAAACTGCAACCGAGCCCGTACTTGCGCCTGCCGGGACTATAGTCGTAATCTGATTCGGACTATCAACGGTGAACGATGCGCTCTTATTATTGAACGATACTGTCGTTACAGAACTAAATCCTGAGCCGGTAATAACAACTGTCGTCCCGATTGCACCGCTTGTCGGACTGAAACTTGCAATACCCGGGGTAATGGTATAATTCCCTGTTGTTGTTACAGTCCCGCCCGTGGCAATAACAGTAATCTTACCTGTTGTTGCTGTATTAGGAACCACTGCATTAATCTGAGATGAAGTAACCTGAGTAAACGTTGTACTCACACCGTTAAACTGGACATCTGTCGCCGTTAAATATCCGCCTGTAATAATAACAGTTGATCCAACGGCTCCTCGTGTTGGTGTAAAACCTACAATCGAAGGAGGTGCAGTCATTGTAAAATTACTTGTACTTGCCGCCGTCCCTGAAGGGGTCACAACATATATTTTTCCTGTCGTTGCACCGGATGGAGCGGAAGCGGTAATCTGATTTGCTGAATTTGTTGTAAACGTTGTTGTTGTACTATTAAACTTTACTGCCGTTGTACCTGTAAATCCTGAACCGGTGATAACAACCGTTGTACCCGCCGGACCTGTCGTGGGTGTAAATCCAGTAACGGTGGGAACAACACTGAAATTAGCCGTACTGACTGAATTCCCGGATAGAGAAACCAACGTAATTTTTCCTGAACTTGCATCGGAGGGGACTGTTGCACTTATTTGTGTTGCTGATAAAATCGAAAATGTTGTTGCGCTCACTCCGTTAAACTGAACTGCCGTCACACCGCTTAAATTCGTTCCTATAATAGTAACCGTAGTGCCTATTGGTCCGCTTGTCGGAGAAAACGATGTAAGAACCTGTGATGCTGTAACGGAAAAACTTGCCGTACTTGTTACTGTTCCGCCTGATGTTGTAACACTAATCTTTCCACTGCTCGCTCCCGAAGGAAGTGTAGCAGTAATTTGTGTAGCGGAAACCACAGTGAATGTTGTTGCACTTACTCCGTTAAACTGGACAGCCGTTGCACCCGTAAAATTTGTTCCTGTGATTGTTACACTTGTACCTACCTGACCGCTTGTTGGCGAGAACGATGATATCGTCGGCGGCGTTGAAGGCGTTGTCACTGTGAAGTTTGTTGCTGTACTTGCCGAACCTGCCGAAGTTGTAACGCTGATTGGTCCTGTTGTTGCGCTTGTAGGAACCGTTGCAGTAATCTGAGTTGAAGAATTTACTGTATATGACGAACTTCTTCCGTTAAAGGTAACATTTGTTACCGTACCAAAACCAGTTCCTGTAATAACAACACTGCTCCCAACGATACCGCTTGATGGAGTAAATGATGTCACTGTCGGGGTAACGGTAAATTGACTTGAACTTGTTGCTGTACCGGCTGAAGTCGTAACGACAACTGCTCCCGATGTTGCTGTCTCAGGAATGGTAACGGAAAGCTGTGAAGCAGAGACAACCGTAACAGATGCGGATACGCCGCCAACTGTAACAGTCGGGCTTACAAAATTAGAACCATACACCGTTATGCTTGATCCCGTTGCGCCTCGTGTCGGCGAAAAACTTGTTAGCGTGGGTGCACTGACAACAGTATAGTCTGATGTTGTGGTAACACTTCCTGATGGAGTTGTTAAAATAATTTTTCCTGTTGATGCGCTCGAAGGAACTGTTGCGGTTACCTGTGTTGCTGAATTTACGGTAAAGCCTGCACTGACACCATTAAACTTAATTGAATTGGTTCCAGCTAACCCTGAACCGGTAATAACGACACTTGTTCCTGTTCCACCGCTTGTTGGGGAGAAATTTGAGATTTGAGGTATGACTGAAAAATTACTTGTACTTAACGCATACCCTGAGGATGTAACAACAGTTAATTGTCCTGTACTTGCAGATGCAGGAACGAGTGCGGTAATCTTTGTAGTGGAATTAACAGTAAAACTTGAACTGACATTATTAAACATTACATCTGTTACATCTGAAAAACCTGCCCCCGTAAGAATGACAGTTGCCCCTACAGCACCGCTTGTCGGTGAAAAACTTGAAAGCGCTAAACCGCTTGATGAACCGGTCACAGTAAAACTTGATGAACTTGTCACTGTGCCTGCCGCCGTTGTTAGTGTAATAAAACCTGTTGATGCTCCTGAAGGAACAATTGCGCTAATTAATGTGGCTGATCGTCTTGTATATGTTGCACTAACACCGTTGAATTGAACACCTGTTACTGCTCCGAAATTTGTTCCTGAGAGATTCACTCTGGTTCCGATTACTCCTGAAGCAGGAGTAAAGCTTGATAATGCTGATTCTACTGTAAAATTGCCTCCGCTTGTAGTCCCGGCGGCGGTAGTAACGGTTAACGATCCTGAGGTTGCTCTTGTAGGAACAATGGCAGTTAACGATGTATCTGATGTCTCTGTAAATGAACTTGATGTTCCGTTAAACTTCACAGAACGGGCTCCCGAAAGTGCTGTACCGATAATCGTTACACTTGAACCGATAGTCCCTGTTGAAGGAGTAAAACTTCTGATACCCGGTAAAACTGTGAAACTTGTTCCGCTCACATCCGAACCTGCTGAATTGGTTACGGTAATCTTACCTTTTGTTGCGGTGATTGGAAGCGTTGCTTGAATTTGTGTTGATGAAACTATTGTAAATGTTGCCGGTTCGCCGTTAAATGAGACTGCTGTAACTAAATCAAAATTCGAACCGATAATGCTAACGGCTGTTCCTGCAGCGCCTTTGGTTGGGGTAAATCGAGATACGTTTGGGGGAGTGAGTATAATGAAGGAACTTGAACTTTGGGTAGATGAGCTGGTGGTTGCTATGGTTATTTTCCCGGTATTAGCTCTTGTTGGTACTGTTGCAGTTATCTGGGTTGCCGAGTTAATCGTGAACGATGCTGTAATACCATTAAACTTGACTGAGGTTATCCCCGAAAAGTTCGTTCCGGCAAAAACGACTGAGGTTCCTCGCGGCGCACTCGAAGGAGTCATACTGCTTAGGGTCGGCACAATCGTAAAATCCGAAGTGCTTGTAACAGAACCGGAACCGATTATGCTTATCTTACCCGTTGTTGCATTATCCGGTACAGTTGCCACAATCTGTGTTGATGAATTAACGATGAATGAACTTACGCTCACCCCGTTAATCAATACAGAAGTAGCTCCGGTGAAATTCGTTCCGGTGATCGTCACCGATGAACCTCCCGTCCCGCTTGCAGGTGTAAAGCTTGTTATGGTCGGAGCCGCAAATGTCCATCCGGTTAAACCAATAAGGATTAATGTGAATATAAGTGAAGATTGTATCAAACGTTTCATAAGGAACCCCATACAAAGTTTTAGCTTTAGTAACCCGCGTTGTACATAATTTATTGCTTTGCCCGAAGGCAAATGTATTTAACTTTTTGTATCAAATAAGATCAAAGACATAGCTCGCCAAGAATCAAATAACAATTTCGTAGACCGGAGCGGTTTAAAAAAAGAATAATATCTTGGCAATCTAATTAGATACGTGTATGAATATAATCTGAATAATCAAAAGAGTCAAGAATTAATATCACTAAATAGTAGATTTAGTTTCATTTGCCGTTTTCGGTTATAAAACAGCAATTTTACCCTATTATTTTAAGCCTGAATGAGCCTCATTTGCTCATTTGTGATATGCCATTGAAGCGTCCCCTTACCCTGCCGAATTGGCTGACCAACTGTTATGCAAGAAAGGCTTGCTTTTCGGTAAAGAATGTCCATTTGCAACGAATCTGTGAGTACAAATGAGGCAAACGCTCGCAACGTTGGTTCATGGCTGACCAATAATACTGAACCATGATCTACATGATTCAGTTCGGCTACCAATTGCCTTAAATTGCTCTCCGGAACGAGATATTCTGAAACCTTGAAACCCTGTTTGCCGATTATTTCACCAACAATTTCTGCCGTTTGCTTTGCCCGCGATAACGGACTCGATAGGATATGATCGATGGTAATACCCATTTTTACCATGGTATTACCAACAATAGTCGCCTGTTCTTCCCCTCTCTCAGAAAGAACCCGGCTCGCATCATCAAAAGAATTATCCGCCACATCTCCATGGCGTAAAAAATATAGTGTCATAAAAATAATCTATAATCAATATGTAGTAGCCGATCATCAGATCGGCATTTTCAATTCATGGTGGTTTTAGAAACTACCCCGCTCCACACTGCGCACTCTGTGAGTGTGCAGTGTGCTCAATCTTATTTAATTTCCTGGTTCTGCGAGGACGCAGAACCGAGCGTAAAGAGTTTTAGAGTTAAAGCCGATTCTATCAGGTTAAGGAGTAAGCTATAATAATTTAGATAATATTGTTCGGTTTGCCATATCCGCATCCCGATAAATCGGGACGCTACATTGAATAAAGCCCCGTAAACAGGACTATGTATCCAGTCCGATTTATCGGGCTTTGTTTGTAATAGCGTGACCATTTATGGTCATGCGAAATTAATCCCTAACCTGACAGCACTGGAGAAACTCGTCAACCTTTGGCTGAGGATGTGTTATCATTATTATTAGATACGAATCATGTTATTCACATGCAATATTGTCGAAGTAAACCGATACTGGATTATCTTTTTCCTTAACCTGCCTTCATTAAAAATTACACCCTCACCCCTCTAATATCTTCTTCCATTCTTCAACCGGACGAGCAAGAACAGCCATCTTTCCCTTCACAACAATTGGTCGCTGAATTAAATCAGGATGAGCGACCATCAATTCAATAAGTTCGTCATCCGAAAGATTTTTTTTAAATTCAATTCTTTGTACAAAGGTTCTTTCGTTCTCAAAATTTCCCGAGGAGAGACTCCCATCTTCTTGCACAATATTGTCAATAATTCAACAGTAAGCGGCTCTTCATAATAATTAACACACTCGAACGCCTCCCCAGACGCAGTAAGTTCTTTAATAACGTTTCGACACGTACTGCATGTCGGTTTTTGGTACACTCTTATTTTCATACATCACCTAAAAAAAGAGAAGGCGACAATGATGATTGTCGCCTTCAAAAACAAAAAATCAATTATGACTTATAAACCGAATCGGATGCCGGCGCCAAGTGTAAAATGTTGACTGCGAGTATCTGCTGAAATTCCAATTAAATATCTTCCATCAACATAAGCCTTGAAACTATCATTGATTGGAACATCAAAGCCCGCTCCGATATTCCACGCAAATGTTGACCTACTATCTCCGGTACGTGTGTATGATACTGTTCCATCGGTAACAACTGCATCTTCCGAAGAGATACTTTCCATGCCTACACCAAATTGAAAAAATGGATTCAAGAAAAATCCGCCTAATGTAAATGTCCCTTTAAAATCTGCCTGTGCTGTAAACAGAGTTACCTTACCTCCGCTTAGTCCCCATTGATTGCCGGTTAAACCATAGAGAAGGAGATATTCATCTTTGTTTGCTTTGAAGTCATCGTAACCGAAAGACAAATACAATGCGCTGTATCCCATATCTCCGGGTTCCATCAATGCACCAAATCCGCCACCGATGTGATACCCATTATCTGATAGCTTAGTAAATTCTTCCGGTAAATACGGAATTGCCATTCCACCATTCAGAGAAATTTCATAATTTGTAAATTTCGATTTTGTTGAATCTTGACTTAAAGCAACACACGTCATAATAAGTGTGAGAAGTAAAAGATGCTTTAAAAATTTCATTTTCATTCCTTTTATGTATTAGTTCTAAAATACCGACTGTACCGACAGATATTGAGCTCCAAAGACTTCATTCCTGTGACGATAACTCAAATGAGAAGCAAATATACCAACATTTTAGCGGAATATCAAGGCAAAAGTGGTTTTACAAAAAGAACTTCTTCACGTTCAAGCACAACTGACCCCTCTTGAACGTGTTTTGGCTTCCTAACGTACTTCCGTTCACAATAAGAAACGGGAACATTTACTCCATTTCGCATTTTACTATAGTATGCGGCAATCTGAGCCGCTTGCAGTATCGCCTCATGAAGCGGGGGTGTTTTTCCGTTTTTTGACTTC
>Ga0209514_10005764_pt1 | contig 15588 bp, 13 predicted proteins | sample Subgrocontami58m_FD_187452 | JGI IMG/M metagenome (GOLD analysis project Ga0209514, IMG submission 187452) | Subsurface groundwater microbial communities from S. Glens Falls, New York, USA - GMW37 contaminated, 5.8 m (SPAdes) (version 3) | ecosystem: Environmental > Aquatic > Deep subsurface >...
TGGTCGCGCTGGCGCGGGGCATGCTCTACGACCCGCGCTGGGCCTGGCACGCGGCGGCCGAGCTGGGCGCGACCGCCGACGTTCCACCGCAGTATCGACGCGCCCTGCCGGCGCGCTAGGAGACGGTGACTGCCACCCGCGCGAGGGCGGTCGCCGTCGTGCCGCCAACGCGGTAGGTGCACGTGACGGCGATCGCCCAGCGCCCGGGCGCGAGCTTTGGCCGCAGCCGCGGGACGACGACGACGAGGCCGTCGCGGTCGCCGTCGCGCACGGGCCCGAGGCTCACGCGGCGCGCGCCCTCTTGCGCGGTGGCCGCGCACGACGAGCCGGGGACGCTCACGACGCGCAGGCCGGCGTCGGTCTGCGCGCTCAGCCGGGCGGACGGCGCAACCACGAGCGCGATCGGCTTTCCCTTGTGCAGCGAGAGGTGGAGACGCGACGGCTCGGAGCGGGCAGCCGCGAGTGAGCGCGCATACCCCCCGAGCGACAGCGGAACGTCCTGACGGTGGGTGAAGCTGCCGCCGCCGACAAGCCCTGCGAACTCGCCGGTACCGCCGGCGACGGACACGTTGAGCGTGCCGGTGTACGCCGCGCTCGCGGGGCCGGCAAGGGCGAGCGAGCCGCCGCCGTACATGCTCCCGGCGATCACGCTCGTGCCCACGCTGACCTCCCAGTTGCACCACTGCCTGAGGGAGCCGCTGAGCGCCGTGAGCTCCACGCTCAACGACGAGGTCACGCGCGCGGTTGCGCGGAAGTTTCCCGCCCACTGGCAGTGCGCGGCCAGAGAGCCCGAGCGGCCGGTGCTCGGCTGGCGCAGGGCACCCGTGAGGTACTGGCTGCCCCCCCAGCCCGTGGAGATCTCCCCGGTGACCGTGCAGGTGAGCACGCTGTCGGCGTCCGGCGCGGAGCACGTCGGGAGCCCGGGCGCAGGCGCCGGAATGCCGGTCGCGACGTCGATCTCGAAGTCGTACGGGATGTCAACTGCGGCCGCCGGCGCCGCCGGCAGGGTGGGAGCGAAGCCGCCGGCCGTCGCGGCGCCTACGGCAACCGCTGTGGCCACTAAGACGATCAGGAACGCCCGCGCTCTCATTGATCCTTCCTCCGACGCCTGCGTCTGACTCTATGCAGGCCCGCCGCGGGCGGCATGGTCATTCCTACCCGGCCGCACGGGACGGTCTCGGACGGTCAGCTGCTCGAGGAGATCGCGGCCAGCGCCTGCTCGAGCGAGACGACGTCACCGTACTTCGCGTCGATGTCGTAGAGCGCCTGCTCGTGTGCGGCGGGGTTCCGGTCGCCGACCGCCTCGCGCGGGACGAGCAGCCGGTAGCCGTTCTGCACCACGTCGACGGCGGTCGCCCGCACACACCCCGACGTCGAGGCGCCGGTGACGATCACCGAGTCGCAGTCGTGGGCGGCCAGCAGGCTCTGCAGCGACGTCCCGAAGAACGCTGAGGCGAACAGCTTGTTCAGCACGGGCTCGTGCGGCAGCGGCGCGAGCCGCGGGTCGATCCCGGTGAAGGGACTCCCCTCGGCGAGCGCGAGCAGGGCCGGGACCTTCTCGATGAACGCCTTCGCGACGGCCTTCTCGCCCTCGCCGTAGGAGACCGTCGTGTAGACGACCGGCAGGCCCTGCGCACGGGCCGCGTCGAGCAGGCGCCCGACCGCGCCGACCACGCCGTCGAGATCGCAGTGCAGCGGCGAGTCCGGGCTCGTGAACCCGAGGCTCATGTCGATCACGAGGAGGGCAGGGCGCCGGACGGCGCCCTGCCTCCCCCCGAAGCCCTCGAGGTGGTGGCTCACGAGGGAGCCGGGATCCCGTCGCCCTTCCGCACGCGCGCGAGCGCGTCCTCCGACGGCTCGAGCGGCGACCAGCGCAGCGACTTCGCCGGCACCGGCGGCTCGAGGCCGGTCTCCGTCTTGCAGTTGGCGAGCACCTCCTCGAGCGACGGGCCGAAGTCGAAGTTGGACGCGTCGCCGCGCTCGGTGCGCTGGCGCGCCCGCTCCGCCTCCGTCGCCGCCTCGTCGGCGCTGCCGTCGGCGTTCAGCACGACCCCGTACGCGGCGAGCGCCTTCTCCCGCGAGAGGAGCTCGAACGAGACGTCGCGCACGACCGCTTCGACGGGACGGTCGAGACGGTCCTTCCAGCCACCGCCGCCGGCCGTCCGGTAGACGAGCATGTCGCCCGGCTCGACGACGATGTGGTCGCACTTCGACGGCAGCCGCTCCTCGGTGCCGTCGGCACGCCTGAGGATCTTCTCGGAGCGTTCTCCCGGCTGGCCGCCGAGCACGCCCCACGGGCGGGTCAGCCAGCGGTCGTCGTGGATCGAGACCTCTCCGGGCTCGAGGTAGACGTAGCGCTTCTCGACGCTGTTGCCGCCGCGGTGGAAGCCGGCGCCGCCGGAGTCCGTGACGGTCGTGTAGCCGTCGATCCGCAGCGGGTAGTACGCCTCGAGGTACTCGGTCGGGATGTTCTCGAACAGCGGCCACCACGAGTGCCCGTCCATCCCGTCGCCGATCGGTCGGCCCGGGATCCCGCCGTAGAGGATCTCCATGGAGTAGAAGAACTCGCCGTTGCCGTCCCAGCCCGAGTAGAGCATGTACGGGCTCGTGCCGTAGCCGGCGGCCGTGTTCAGCTCCGGGGCGTTCTTGCAGAGCGCGCCGCCGAGCACGTCGAACTGGCGGGCGAGCGCGTGCGTGCGGCAGCCGAGCGCCGCGGGGTAGCGCGGTCGCAGCAGGCTCCCCTCCGGCATGACGACGTGCAGCAGCGGGTAGAAGCCGTCGTTGAACAGGATCTGCGGATCGTTGACCATGATCAGGTAGATCCCGATGAACATCTTGAACATGCCCTCGGAGAGGTAGAAGTTGATCGGTCCGAGGGCCTGCGGGTCGGTGCCCGACCAGTCGAAGAAGGCGTGCTCCCCCTCGCGCCAGATCGTGAGCTGCATCTTGAAGGGGCCGTTGCCGAGGCCGTCGTCGTCGATGTAGTCGACGAACGTCTGCGGCTCCTCGGGGATCGCGACGGAGATGAGGAACTTCATCGCGTTGTACGTCCGGTCGAGCAGGGCCTGCAGTGCGGCCAGGTAGGTGTCCTTGCCGAACCGCTCGCAGAGCCCGATCACGCGCTTCTCGCCTGCGCGGCAGCCCGCGACGATCGCGAACAGGTCGGCGCGGTTCATCTCCGGCAGGCGGACGTTGTTGAGGATCAGCCGCAGCACGTCCTCCTGGACGACTCCCCGCTCGATGATCTTGAGCGGCGGGATGATGATGCCCTCCTCGAAGATCGTCTTCGCCCCGGTCGGCAGCGAGCCGGGCACAGGCCCGCCGGCGTCCATCTGGTGGCCGAACTGCGACGACCAGCCGACGAGCTCGTCCTCGTAGAAGATCGGCACGAGCACGAGCCAGTCGTTCGTGTGCGAGATCGACGCGGAGCACTTGAACGGATCGGACGTGAGGATCACGTCGCCCGGGTAGATGCCCCGGTCCCACTCGGCCATCATCTCGTTGATGTAGGCGCCGAACTGGCCGACGACCATGCGACCGCGCGGGTCGGTGATCATCGGGAACTCGTCGTGCTGCTCCCTGATCACGGGGCTCATCGCCGACCGGAACAGCACCGCGTCCATCTCGAAGCGCGCGTTCTTGAGGGCGCCTTCGATGATGTCCAGGGTGATCGGGTCGACCTCGATGTCGGGGATCTCGGCGATCCTCAGCTCATCCGTGGTTGCCATCTCGTCCCTCCCTCCTACGCGCTCGGGGTGATCAGGATGTTGTAGTTCGTGTCCACCGTCGCCTCGTGGCCCGGCAGGATCACGGTGGTCGAGTCGAACTCGGTCACGATCGCCGGCCCGGCGAGCTGAGCGCCCGGCTCGAGCCTCGCCCGGTCGTAGATCCTCGTGCGGATCTTCTGCCCGTCGATCGTCACGTCGTGCTCGTCGATCACGGCGCCCGACGCGTCGGCCCCGCCGATCGCGCCGGTGCGCAGCTCCGGCTTCGGCGCGGCGCCGAAGCCGACGGCCCGGACGTTCACGATCTCGGACGCCGTGCCCGGCATCCGGAAGCCGTACAGCTGCTCGTGCAGCGCGTTGAAGCGCTCCTCGAGCCCCGCGAGACCGCCGGCCCTGACCTCGTCCGGCTCGATCGAGACGGGGATCTCGTAGCCCTGGCGGTGGTAGCGCATGTCCGCGGTGTACGAGATGCGCTGGATGTCGTGCGCGATCCCCTCGTCGTCGAGCCAGGCCCTGGCGCGAGCGCCGAGCCCGTCGAGGATCGTTGCGACCTCCTCCCCGCCCGCATCCGCGACCAGGCGGATGTAGGTCTGGGCGAACTCGTCGCGGAAGTCCGCCACGAGATCGCCGAGCGCGCACAGAAGCCCCGGCGCGGGCGGCACGATCACGGGGAACGAGCCCATCAGCTTGGCGACCGCGTTCGCGTGCAGCGGGCCGGCGCCGCCGTAGGCGACGAGCGCGAACTCGCGCGGGTCGTGGCCGCGCTGCACCGACACGAGCCGCAGCGCGCCCGCCATGTTCTCGTTCACGATCGCGAGAATTCCCTCGGCGGCCTGCTCGACCGAGTCGAGGCCCATCGCGTCGGCGATGCGCTGCACGGCCGCGCGTGACGCCTCGACGTCGAGCGTCATCTCGCCGCCGAGCAGGCTCGGGGGCAGGTGCCCGAGCACGACGTTCGCGTCGGTCACGGTCGGCTCCTCTCCGCCCTTGCCGTACGCCGCCGGCCCGGGCTCGGCGCCGGCCGACTGCGGCCCGACGCGGAGCGCCTTCGTCAGCTCCGGCACGTGCGCGATCGAGCCGCCGCCGGCGCCGACCGTGTGCACGTTCACGGACGGCACCTTGATCCGGAACTGCCCGATCGAGGTCTCGCGGCCGATCGTCGGCTGGCCGTCCTGGCAGAGGGCGACGTCCGTGGACGTGCCGCCCATGTCGAAGGTGAGGATGTCCTTGTAGCCGGCCTTCGTCGCCACGTAGAGCGCGCCCGCGACCCCGCCGGACGGGCCCGAGATGACGCCGTAGATCGGGTTCCGGGCCGCCTCCGCGGTCGTCATCAGGCCCGCGTCGGAGCGGAGGATGTTGACCTCCGCGGTCGCGCCCGCGGCGGCCAGCTCGCTCTGGAGGTGGTTGACGTAGCTCTGCACCTTCGGCCGGACGTACGAGTTCATGCACGCCGTGAGCGCGCGCTCGTACTCGCGGAACTCCGGCAGCACCTCCGCCGAGAGCGTGACCGGGAAGCCCGGGTAGAGGCGCTCGACGATCTCGCCGATCCGGCGCTCGTGCGCCCCGTTCACGTACGAGTTGATCAGCGCGACGGTGAGCGACTCGACGCCGGACTCGACGAGATCGCGGACGATCCCCTCGACCTGCGTCTCGTCCACGGGCACGAGCGTCGTGCCGCGCGCGTCCATCCGCTCCACGGCCTCGCGCGTGTCGGCGAGCGACGCGGGCGGATCCGGCTTGATCATGATGATCCACCCGGCGAGCGGCCCCGGGGTCTGCGAGCGGGCGAGATGGAGGATCTGCTTGAAGCCCTCCGTCGTGATCAGCCCGACACGCGCCCCCTTCGACTCGAGCACCGCGTTCGTGGCGACAGTCGTGCCGTGGAGGATGTTGCGCAGGTCGCCGGCGCCGATGCCGGCCGCCTCGCAGATGCGGCGGACGCCGATCAGCACCCCCTCCGACGGGTCGGCCGGCGTCGAAGGTGTCTTGACCCGGTACTGCGTCGCGCCGCTTTCGTCGTTGACGAGGAAGAGGTCGGTGAACGTGCCTCCCACGTCGACTCCAAGCCTGTAGCTCATCTCTCGCTCCTTTTCAGCCGGCCACCGGCGCGAACGTGCCGGCCCGATAGACCTGTCCCTCGAGCTGACGCCCGAGCACGCCGTCCAGCCAGGCCGCAACCTCGATCAACGCCCCGAGGTCGATGCCCGTCTCGATCCCCTCGCCGTGCAGCAGGTAGACGAGGTCGTCGGTCGCGATGTTTCCGGTCGCACGCGGCGCGAAGGGGCAGCCGCCGATCCCCCCGAGCGACGCGTCGAGCACGGTGGCCCCGGCCTCGACCGCCGCGAAGGCGTTCGCGTAGCCGGTGTTCCGCGTGTTGTGCAGGTGCACGCCCACGGGCGGCCCCAGCCGTACCGCGTCGCCAACCAGGCGCCGCACCTGGCGCGGCACGCCGACGCCGATCGTGTCGGCGAAGACGATCTCGTCCGGACCGGCCTCGACCAGCTCCGCCGCGATCTCGAGGATCCGCTCCGGCTCGACGCGGCCCTCGAACGGACACCCGAACGAGACGCCGATCGTCACGGTCGCGCGGCGGCCGTCCTCGTGGGCGCGCGCGACGATTCGCGCGGCGGCGGCGATCGAGTCGGCGACCGAGGCGCCCTGGTTGCGCTGGTTGAACGTCTCGGTCGAGGCGAAGGCGAAATGCACCTCGTCGAGATCCGTGGCGGCGAGCCGCTCGTAGCCCTTGTCGTTCAGCACGAGGCCCGCGTAGACGACTCCGGGCCGCCTCTCGACCGCCTGCACGACCTCCTCCGCCCCCGCCATCTGCGGCACGCGGGCCGGATTGACGAAGCTGACAGCCTCGATACGTGGAAGGCCGGCGCCGGCCAGGCGGTTCACGAGCTCGGCGCGGACGGCGGGCTCGAGCACCTTGGCGTCGTTCTGCAGGCCGTCCCGGGGCGCGACGTCGCAGATGGTGACGGTGGGCGCGCTCAAATCACACCCTCCTCGCGGAGCGCCGCGAGCTCGTCGTCTCCGAGCCCGAGCAGCCCGCCGTACACCTCGCTGTTGTGGCTGCCCTCTTCCCAGAAGGCGGACCAGCGCACCGCACCGGGCGTCCGCGTCAGCTTGGGGACGATGCCAGGCCCGATGTACGGCCCGAACTCCGGGTCGACGTGCTCGATGAGCATCTCGCGGGCCTGGTACTGCGGGTCCTCGAAGATGTCCGCGATCGTGTAGATCGGTCCGCAGATGACGCCGGCCTCGTTGAGCAGGCGGTCGATCTCCGTAGCCTCGTGCTGCAACGCCCAGTCGGCGACGATCCCCTCGATCTCGTCCTGGTTGTCGCCCCGCGCGAGGTGTGTCGCAAAGCGGGGGTCGTCGGCGAGCTCGGGCCGTCCGATCGCGGCGCAGAGGCGCCGGAACACGTTGTCGGCGTTGGCGGCGATCACGATCCACTTGCCGTCCCGCGACCTGAAGATGTTCGACGGGGCGATGCCCTTGAGGTTCGTGCCCTGCGGGCCGCGCACGATGCCGAGCCGGTCGTACTCCGGGACCGTGCTCTCGAGCAGCGCGAACGACGCCTCCATCAGGGAGACGTCGACGACCTGGCCGAGCCCCCCGCCGGCCCCGTCGCGCCAGTAGAGGGCGGCGAGGATGCCCTGGGCGGCGAACATGGCCGCCAGCGAGTCGCCGAGCGAGAGGTGCATGCGCGGCGGCGGCTGCTCCGGGAAGCCGTTGATGTGGCGGATGCCGCCCATCGCCTCCGAGACCGAGGCGAAGCCCGCGCGTTCCGCGTACGGGCCGGTCTGGCCGTAGCCCGAGATGCGGGCGAGGACGATGCCGGGGTTCGCTTCGGCCATCCGCTCGTAGCCGAGGTTCCAGCGCTCCAGCGTCCCGGGCCGGAAGTTCTCGGTCACGACGTCCGCGTGCTCGATGAGCCGGAGGAGCAGCTGCTGGCCCTTCTCCTCACGCAGGTTGAGCGTGATGCACTTCTTGTTGCGGGACTGCACCGGCCACCACAGCGAGCGGCCCTTGTAGCGGGCCTTCCCCCAGTTGCGGATCGGATCGGGCTGGCCGGGCGCCTCGACCTTGATGATCTCCGCGCCCAGGTCGCCGAGCAGCCGTCCGGCGAACGGCCCCGCGAGCAGCGAGCCGAGCTCGATCAGCCGCACGCCCGCGAGCGGGCCGACGCGCATCCCCTCCTCGGCGGCCGTCGCCTTGAGGTCGGGCGACGGAGGGGTCACGCGACGGCTCCGCCCATGTGGTGCGCGAGGACTCGCTGGGCGGCGTCGATGTGCTCCCGCATGACGTCGTCCGCGCGCTGCGCGTCGCGCTGCTCGATCGCGTCGACGAGCTCACAGTGGTAGTGGTACGAGGCAGTCGCCTGCTCGGGCGAGTACCAGATGTACGACTTGTAGACGAGGGGCAGCACGACCACCTGGTGCACCATGCCGGTGAGCCGCTCGCTCGCCGCTGCGTCCAGGATCACCTCGTGGAAGAGCGCGTTCTCGGCGACGAGCGCCTGGAGATTCGGCGTGCCGACGAGTCCCTCGAACCGCCGGCAGCTCGCGTGCAGCTCCGCCAGCTGCGCCGCGTTCACGCGTGTGGCGGCTCGCCGCGCCGCGCGCCCCTCGAGCAGCGCGCGCAGCTCGTACAGGTCCTCGAGATCGGCGAGGTCGTACGTCCGCACGGTCGCGCCGCGGTTCGGGAAGGTCTCGATCAGCCCCTCCGCCTGCAGGACGTGCAGGGCCTCGCGAACGGGGGTGCGGCTGACGCCGAGCTCCTGCGCGAGCTGCTCTTCCTTCAGGTGGTGGCCAGGCTCCAGCCGGCCGTCGCCGATCGCCTGCCGGATGAGATCCGCGGCCGCGGCGCTCGCCGTGCGCGAGAGCGGCGGGTGCGCTCCGAAAATGCCCACGGCGGTGACCATACAGTATGCAAAGAGCAACTTGGAAGGGTCCCGCGGCGTCCAGACGAGGGCTCCGAGCCGGGCCGCCGCCGGCGGCAGAACGAGCCGGCGGGGCCTACGGGCCGAGGGCCTCGATGTACTTTTCGAGGGCCTTCTGGCAGCGGCGACTCTCGGCGGTCAGCTCCTGCAGCCGGAGGCGCTCGGCCTCCAGCTCCTCGCGCCGCAGCCGGGCCGACTCGGCCTCCGACACCCCTTCGAGGTCGAACTCCTCCTCCAAGGCGACCTGGCTCGGGTCGAGCGTCTCGCGCACGAGCTCGGCGTCCGCAGGCTCCATCCGCGCGAACGCGGCGGCGTCGATGCGGGGCCCTTCAAGCTCGGTGAGCACCTCCTCGCTCTGCGCCAGCAGTGTGAGCTCGCGGTCACGCTCGAACTCCAGCGCGTCGAGTGCCTGCTGGCGCCGTCTCGCGCGCACGATCGCGTCGGTGTCCACGGCGACAAGATAATGCAGCGGTGGAGACGGCCGGAGCTCGTTCGCCAAGGACCGTGCTCGCGGCCGCGTCGGCGGCGCAGGCCTCGGTCGCCTTCGTCAACTTCGGGCTGCCCGCGATCGGCCCCCAGCTCAGCCGCGAGTTCGGCCTCAGCCTGGCGGAGCTCGGCGCAGTTCTCACGGCCGGCCTGTTCGGCTCAGGCCTCACGCTCATCGCGGCCGGCGTCGTCGTCGACCGCTTCGGCGCGCGGCTACCGACCTTCGCGGGCACGGCGATCGCGGCCACCGGCCTCGCCGTCGCGGCGACGGCAGGCTCTGCGCCCGTGCTCTTCGCGGCACTCGTGGTCTCGGGAGTCGGCTCGGCGATCGTCCCCGTCGCGGGAGCGGGCGCGCTCTTCCGCGTCTACGGGCCCGGCCGGCGCGCCTGGGCGCTGGGGATCCGGCAGATGTCGGTGCCGCTCGGCGGCACGATCGCGGCGCTCGCGATGCCCGGTCTCGAAGCCTACGGCGGCGTGGGAGTGACGCTCACGGTCGCTGCGGTCGCGGTCGCCGTGACCGGCGTGCTCTTCGCGTTCGCAGTGGACGAGGCTCCGGCGACTCCCACCGCCCGCGCGCGGCGGCCGTTCCAGAGGATCTGGCGCGCGCCGGGCATGCAGCGGCTGTTCCTCGTCGCCGCGTTCTACATCGTCGTCCTCCAGGCCGTGCTCTCGTTCACCGTTTCTTCCGCGCGGGCGGCAGGCCTGACAGCGTTCGCCGCCGGCGTCGCCTACTTCGCGCTCAACGTGACCGCGATGGTCTCCAGGGTCGTCTGGGGGCGTGTCGCCGACCGTGGCGGGGGCACGCGGCGCACGCGCACGCTGGCGGAGGCGGGGGCCGTCGCCGCGGTCGGCGCCCTCCTCTTCACGGTCGCCCTGCACGCGGGCGCCGCAGTCGTCATCCCCGCCGCCGTGCTCTTCGGCTTCGGCGCGCTCGGCTGGAACGCCCTCGTCTACGTGAGCGCGGGGGAGCGCGCGGCCCCCGAGCTGGCCGCGCGGTCGGTCGCCGTGGCGCTCACCGTCGTCTTCCTGCTCTCCGCCATCTCCACGCCGCTCCTCGGCGCGCTTGCCGCCTACGCGGGCTGGGACGTCTTCTGGGTCGTGACTTCCGTGCTCGCCGCGGCCGGCGCCCTCGTCGCCGCAAGCCTGCCCGCAGCCGCCGGGCGCTAGTCGCGCGCCGACGCCGCCAGCGCGAAGACGAGGTTCCGGGGCAGTGCGCGCCGGAACTGGTCGAGCACGGGCCTCGCGCTCTCCACTCCGAAGTAGGCGAACTCCGGGAAGCGGAGCGCCTCCGCCTCGGCCGCCGCGCACACGGCGGCGACGAGCTCCTCGCCCGCGTCGCCCCGAAGGAACGGGCCGATCGCGGACCACGGCTCGTTCAGCAGCCCTCGGGCTGCGAGCGCCCGGTACATGCTGGGCACGTGCTGGGTGAGGTAGACGGCACGGATCTCGTCGAAGAGCGGCTGCTCGCCGCGCTCCTCGGGAACGGAGCTCTCGGGAACCGGGCCGGGCCCGGGCAGGCCCGGCGGCGGCAGCGGGCGGAGGGGGATGACGCCGTCGAGCGCGAGCCCGAGCGAGGTCACGATCAGCAGCAGCGCGGGCAGCTCGTGGACGAAGGGGGCGACCGCCTCCCGCACCGCGTCGCTCGGTCGGTAGGAGAGACCCGGCTCGGCGCGCGCGCGCAGTCGCGCGAGCGCCTCCCCCAGGCGCGGATCGTCGTAGAGCGAGCGGGCCTGCACCCAGGCCGGAACGAGCGACCCGGGGTCCGGTGCGAGCGCCTTGAAGATCGCCGGCACGAACTCCATCCGCAGCCTGACGTCGCGGAAGACCGAGGCGACGACGCCCTCTGCCTCCTCCTCGTAGCGGAGCGTGAACCCGGATGCCGACGGCACGAGGGCCATACTGTATGTTCGGATCGTGGGCATGCCCCCGCAACGAGTTGGCGGTCGCATGCGCGGGGCCGGCCTCCAGGGGTCGCCGTGATCGTCCGCGACGCCGGGACGGACTGGCAGGTCGTCCTCCAGACCGACCACGCCGACCTGTCGGCCGCATTCGCACGGCAGTGGGCCGACACGGGCCCACGTCACGACTCGCTGACCGTTGCGGCGGAACGCCACGACGACGGGTGGGCTGTCTGGGAGCAGGCGCCGTTGATCGAGCCCGAGACCGGCAAGCCGCTCAACTTCCTCGACGTCCGTGTCCCCGCCCACCTCGCGTTCTACCGCGCCGGCATCGCGGCGGTCACGGACGAGGACGCCTACGCGGGGCTGCTCGTCTCGATGCACGGCGCCGGCATCTACCGCCAGCGCTACGGCACGCAGCCGGAGCTCCACCTGACCCACGCGGACGAGGCGAAAGCGCTCGTGGACGCGTTCGTCGCAGAGCAGGAAGGCGCCTTCGAGGCCCGGGCGGCGGCGGTCGGGATCGAGGACGAGCTCCGCTGGGCCGACTACCACCGGCTTCAGCTCTACGACCGCTTCTCCCTCTACTTCTGCCTGAGCGACGTGCAAGGCGGCCAGCGCGGCGAGGTGGCGGGGTTCCGGTTCGAGCCGCTCGGGGGATGGCGAGTGGCGCTCGACCCGTACCCGTTCGTCGAGAGCCCGGCCCCGTTCTCGCTGCTCCGGCGGGTCGTTCCGAAGGGGCCGTGGACGCAGCAGAGCTTCAGCGAGGTCTTCCTCGCGCTGCCCCCGCAGCGGGTCGAGCTGACGCTCGAACGGGCGTAGCCGCGATGTCAGACATCTGAGATAGTCCGCCCGCCACGACACCGAGGTGGGAGGCGTGATGGAGGGCATGATCGAGGTCAACGGCGTCAGCCTCTGGCACCGGATCTCCGGTGAGGGAGAGCCCGTCGTGCAGATCCACGGAGCGGGATTCGGGCACTTCAACTTCGACCCCGCGACACCGGAGCTCTCGAAGCAGTTCAGGGTGATCGATTTCGACATGCGCGGCTACGGGCAGTCGGACCGGCCGCTGCAGCACTACGACATGGAGGTGTGGGCCGACGACGTCGCCGGCCTGCTGGACGCCCTCGGGATCGACCGGGCACACGTCCACGGCACCTCGATGGGCGGGATGATCTCGATCGTCTTCGCGGGCAAGTACCCGACACGGACGACGTCCGTCGTGATCAACTGCGCGGCCGCGAAGCTCGGCACGACGGGCCGGCTGATCTTCAAGAACTGGATCGACATCGCCCGGCTCGACCCGGACGGGCCCGGCAGCCGCGTCCTCGCCGAGCTGGTCGCGTGGCAGGCGCTCTCCAAGACGTTCCTCGAGACTCCGGACGGCGTCGCCGCGATCGACGCGATCCAGCAGATCCTGCGCGACTCCAACCGGCTCGAGGTGTTCACGGCCGCCTGCCAGGCGATGTGCGACATGGATCTGCGGCCGTGGCTTGCGCAGATCACGTCGCCCGCGCTCGTGCTCGGCGGTGACGAGGACCTAATGACCCCGTGGGACCAGGGCCCGGGCGGAGTCGGCCAGGAGGGCATCTACCAGGGGATCGCCGGAGCCGAGAAGCACGTCGTGCGCGGCTCGGGCCATTCGACCGTCTTCGACAACACGGAGGAGCACAACCGCGTCGTGATCGACTTCTTCCGCCGCTCGAGCGGCGGCCACGCGACGGCCGCGCCGGCGTAGGAGAAGCGCATGCCCTCGATCGAGGAGTTCGGCGTCGAGCCGATTCCGGCGGAGCTCCGGACGGCGGGCTGGCGGACGCTGTTCGCGATCAACTTCACGTTCTTCCTCAACCCGGTCATGTACGTGCTGGGCGCGCTCGCCGTCGTCGCGGGTGGGCTGCCGCTCGGGTGGGCGGTCGCCGCGATGGTCGCCGGGCAGGCGCTCGCGTTCGCCTTCCTCGTCGTGGCCGCCCAGCCCGGGGTCGACGACGGGCTGTCCGGCCAGGTCGCTATGCGAGCGACGTTCGGGTTCTGGGGAGCACGCGGCCTCACCTCGCCGTACCGGATGATCGCCGCGACGTACTGGTTCGCGGCCCAGGCGCTGACCGGCGCGTTCGGGTTCCAGGCGATCGTGCAGGTGATCACCGGCGAGCGGCTGCCGCTCGTCCCCGTGGCGCTCGCGCTCGCCGTCTTTCACGCGGCCGTGGCCGCGCTCGGCTTCGACGTCATGCGCTGGCTGCTGCGGGTCGTCTTGCCGCTCAGCCTCGCGTCCGGCGTGGCGCTCGTCGGGCTCTACCTCGCGAGCGACGATCCGGCCTACGCGGTGGGCCGTGTCTTCGACTCGCCCGACCAGCAGCTCACCTGGATCGGCTTCGCGACCTTCGTCACGGTGATGTGCGGCGCGTCGCTCACGTTCGTCACGAACGTCGCCGACTTCTGCCGCTATACGCCGACGCGCCGCGACATGCGGATCGGCCTCGTCGCCTCAGCGCTCGCCGCAACGGCGGCGACGACGTTCATCGGCGGCTACGCCGCGGCTGCGACGGGGGAGACGAACCCGTTCGTGGCCGCCGCCGCCCTTACGACGAGCAACGTGCTGCTCGGCCTGCTGCTCGTCGCGATCGTCGTGCAGACGTTCATCGCGAACCTGACGAACGTCTACACCGCCGGGATGTCGCTCGTGAACGCCGTGCCGCGTCTCGGACGGCTGCACTCCACCATCGCGGTCGGCGCGGTGGCTGTCGTCCTGTCCGCATTCCCCGGCTTCATCGAGCAGGCGCAGTCGTGGATCACCCACCTCGGCAACATCGCCGCGCCGCTGACCGGCGTCATCGTGGCGGACTACGTCCTCGTGCAGCGGATGCATATCGACGTGCCCGCGCTCTTCGACCCGAGCGGCCGGTACCGCTACGCGTGGGGCGTGAACCTCGCCGCGCCGGCCGCGACCGCGGTCGGCGCCGGCGTCTTCTACGCGGTCCCGCACGAGCTCGTCAAGATCGTCTGGGGCATCGCGGCGGCGGCTCTCGCCTACCTCGCGCTGAACGCCCTCCAGGCCTCGCTCCTCGGGCGGGTTGCGGCACCGCTCGCGCCCGAACGGGCCGCCGACCTGTGACCGCCGCAGCCGGCGCGACCGCGCTGGTTGACTCCGAATAGGCCTTTATTGTATACAGGCATCGTCCGTGGACGCCTGGCGTTCGGCCCGGCCCCGGGGGCTCCCAGCCCCGGTGTCGGCAACCCCTGCGTAGGCTCCTCGTTTGGCCGAAGGCGTTGCGAAAGGAGATCGGATGGACAGCATCGAGGGTGTCAAGAACGATCCCTACGAGTACGCCGAGCACCTGAAGGAGACTCAGGAGCTCACGCGGGGCGATTTCTCCGAGCCGAGGGAGCAGAGCGGGCTCACCCGCCGTAACCTCCTCGTCAAGGGCGGCGTCGGCGCTGCGGCGCTCGGCGGGCTCGGCGCGATGGCGGGCAAGGCTGCGGCTGCACCGGCGAGCGCAGGGAAGTTCACGGGCACGCTGCGCGTGATCACGCTCGGCGTGGAGTGGCCTCCTGGAGCGAAGGAGCAGGCCGAGAAGGACCTCGGCTTCAAGTTCAACATCCAGGCGATGGGCACCAACCAGCAGGTGCAGAAGTCGATCACCGACCCGGAGAGCTTCGACGTCGGCGGTCTCTACAACTACCAGTTCTTCCAGATCTGGCCGACCGGGAACTTCACGACGGTCGACACCCGCAAGCTGACCGCCTGGAACGCGATGTACCCGCTGTTCACGCGCGGGAAGGTGAACCCGAACAACCCGGCGGCCACGTACGGCCAGGGGAACGCCCCCTTCCGCGTCATGTTCCTCGACCCGGACCACACGACGGGCCTGCCGCTGACGAAGGAAGGCCCGAAGAGCAACAAGGACATCGTCCAGTGGGCGGACGAGAGCACCGGCAAGCCGTACGGCGGCAAGCCGCAGCCTCGCTACATCGTCGGCCCCCCGGCGCACTTCAACTTCGACTCGATGGGCTACAACGGGGACATCATCAAGAAGTCCCCCGGCCAGGTCTCCTGGGCGGAGCTCCTGAACGCGAAGTGGAGTGGCCGGGTCGCGCTCCTGAACGACCCGGGGATCATCTCCCAGGACGGCGGCAACGCCGTGCAGGCGCTCGGGCTGATGAAGTTCAAGAACGTCGGGAACATGACGAAGGGCGAGATCGACCGCTTCATCAAGATCATGATCAGCTACAAGAAGAAGGGTCAGTTCCGGGCGTTCTGGGGCACGTTCAACGAGTCCGTGAACCTGATGGCCTCGAAGGAGGTCGTGATCGAGTCGATGTGGTCGCCGGCCGTCGCGCTGCTCGTGGCGCAGGGCGTCAACTGCCGCTACGCCTTCCCGAAGGAGGGCATGCGCGGCTGGTGCAGCGCTCAGGGCATCCCCAAGCACGTCACGAAGGACCCGGCGAAGCTGCAGGCGGTCTACGACTACCTGAACTGGATGAACGAGGGGTACCTCGGCGCGGCGATCATGCGCCAGGGCTACTACATCTCGAACGG
>Ga0209514_10005769_pt1 | contig 15577 bp, 9 predicted proteins | sample Subgrocontami58m_FD_187452 | JGI IMG/M metagenome (GOLD analysis project Ga0209514, IMG submission 187452) | Subsurface groundwater microbial communities from S. Glens Falls, New York, USA - GMW37 contaminated, 5.8 m (SPAdes) (version 3) | ecosystem: Environmental > Aquatic > Deep subsurface >...
GACACAGACCGGACTGCGTGTCAAGGCCACCCTGGTCACCAAACATTACGAAACAGGCCAGAAAGTCTCAGATGAGCAAATGCGTGGCCTCTGCCTGAAAAGGCAGCCTATGTGTCCGGGTTGGAATTACACCCTCACTCCTCGCGAAAATCGTAATTAATTTTTGCACGTGCCCTAACATCTCCACGCCTTTAGTTCGACTGCTGCCGGACGGGACGTTCGATGGAGATTTGGGGTTTGCCTCTTTGTTCTATAACTCCCTTCGGCCGCAAGTGGCTCCGCCCATTTGGAGATTTCCCTACGGGTACATAGACTATGCACTGATGGTTTCCAACGGAAAAATTTTAGCTTTCGGCAGTTTACCTACGGACGCGCATGGATCGGTGAACGCAGCCACGATTTTGCCGAGCGGAGCGATTGACCCAGCGTTTTATCCTGCGCCTGAATTGCCTCCCGGCGCTGTTATCTACGCGACGGCATTGCAGCCTGATGGAAGACTCATCATCGGGGGCCGTTTCGGAGTGGCGCGGCTTTTGGTCGACCCCCTCACGCCGGCTGCGCCCCAAATTCTAGCTCAACCGGTCGATGCTGTGGCCACTCCAGGTGGGACCGTGCGATTTACTGTCCAAACCTCTGCCTCGCCAGCCTCTTTTCAATGGCAATTCAACGGGAACGATTTGGCGGGCGCGACCTTTACATCCCTGACGATCAGTAACGTGGCGCGAGCTAACGCCGGAAGTTATACTGTGGCAATCAGCAATTCTTCGGGTCGCGTCGTGAGTGCTCCAGCGCGGCTGTTTTTCAACCGCAACTCGTTTCGGTCTGGATCAGTGGATCTAAGTTATCGATCTCCGTTTTCGTCAACCGACCGGATCGACCTGATTTCCCTCAAGCCCGACGGTGAGATCAAAGTAGTTCTCCAAAGCGGACAGACTCGATATCTAAAGCCCGACGGCAGCGACGATCCTCTTTACCCGGCAAACCCAGAGTTAATGGCGATCCAAAGCGATGGGGCTCGCATTGTGTTCGGGACGATCGGAACGCGCGAAAAAGTCGTTTTTCGTCAAACGCCCGACAGAGCCATCGATCCGTCTTTCGCTTCGTTCCGGTGCCAAGCCTCGACTGCCGCCATCCAGAATGACGGAAGAATATTAGTAGGAGCGTCTGCCCGCTCGACGGGGACTCCGCTGCTCGTCCGGTTGAATGCGGACGGCAGCATCGATCCTTCGTTCAAATGGACTTATTCTCAGTGGGGTTTCCCTAGGCGCGCCGATGGGATCTTCCTTCAACAGGATGGCAAAATCATCGTGCAATGGAGAGGTTTGGCCTATGAGCGGTATCGGGACGCTGTCTGGCGGTACAATTCCGACGGGACGGCCGATTCGCCATTTCATTCGGTGAGTCCCGGCAATGACATCGTCATCACACCGGATAACAAGATGCTAATAGCCACTGATGGGCAAAACGGCAGCCTTCTTCGGCGTTTTCCAGACGGTTCGTCGGACAGGAGCTTTCCCCTCTTTAACTCAGACGTCAATGGTTTGGCTCTTCAGAGTGATGGACGAGTTTTGATCGCTGGCGGGTTCGACGGCGTGCAGGGCCAGGGCCGTCCCGGCTTGGCGCGGTTGAACCCGGATGGAACGATCGACGACGGCTTCAATCCCACCGGCGGGGTGAACGGGCTGGTGTTCGGCATTGTTCCATTGCGCGACGGCCGCGTCCTACTCTTTGGGAACTTTGATAAATTCAACGGCGTCCCGGCGATGCGCGTGGTGCGCCTCTTTGGGGATGACGCGCACATCTTGGACGAGAGCATCAGCGGCGGGAAACTCACCGTCACCTTCCGCTCGATTAACGCAACAAATTACAGTCTCGACTTCAAGAACTCGCTCGACCAGACGAATTGGACCGAGTTGCCGGCAATCTTCACCGACCGCGATCCGAAAATCTTGTCCCTCACTAATGCGTTGCCCAGTCAAATGTTTTTGCGCGTGCGAGTGCAATAACCGGACAACGCGGCAGGCTAAAAATGGGTGGTTTGGCGGCTCGGAATCAAACAACCGATCATAGACAAATAGACGCGAGTATTTTCGAAAGCTCCCCGCAGGGGTTCATGAACTTTTGCAACGCTTAAGAGGGTCGGGGTGGAATGAAAATGAATCGAAAGGCAACCACTCAACAACGCATGAAGGTCACCCGCATTTTCGCCCATCGCGTTGAACTCTGCACGAGACGACTTACCAATGGTCCGGCGGCAAGTCGGTCACGATCTTTGACAGCACGATTGTCGGCCTCGAGACGAGCGCCGGGCTGATCGGCTACGGCGAGGTCTGTCCGCTCGGGCCATTTCATTTGCCGGCTTATGCGGAAGCGTGCGGGCTGGCTTGCGCCAGTTCGGGCCGCGCCTGGTTGGTGAAGATCCCCGTCAGCTTGTGAAACTCAATCGCACGATGCATGCCGCGCTCAAAGGGCATCCCTATGTAAAGAGCGGCCTTGATATTGCCTGTTGAGACATTCTTGGACAGGCGACGTGTCTGCCTGTGTGCGAACTGCTCGGTGCCCGCTACGGTGGGGACGTGCATCTCTGCCGCGCGATTTCGCAAGAGTCGCCCGAGGAAATGGCGGCGAAGGTCGCGGGCTGGCGGCTGTAGTTGTTGTGAGAGCGTTGGATTGATCGAGATTATTCTTGCCCAACACCCAAAGTGCCCCGGCAGACCAAATCTGGATGCAGGTGCATCATGGTTTTGGCAGGCCAAATCCGGATGCAGGTGCATCATGGTTTTGGCAGGCCAAATCTGGATGCAGGTGCATCATGGTTTTGGCAGGCCAAATCTGGATGCAGGTGCATCATGGTTTTGGCAGGCCAAATCTGGATGCAGGTGCGTCATGGTTTTGGCAGACCAAATCTGGATGCAGGTGCGTCGTGGTTTTGGCAGGCCAAATCTGGATGCAGGTGCGTCACGGTTTTGGCAGACCGCATCTGAACGAGGGCATTTACCTAAGGTCGTGTCAGGAAGGTGGATTATCTTGCCACCGTCTCACGGTTCAGCCGTCCCGCCCGAAGCCCATTCATTTCTTTGCGGACACCACGGTGACAGCGTGTTTGGCCGCCGCGCGAACATTCGGGTCTGGATCTTGCAGGAGTTTCTCCAATCGGGTTTTCGCGAGCGCATTCTGGCACCCCGATTCCGCCAGTAATTGAATGAGAAGAAACTTCTTTTCGCTGGTCAATCCGCGAGCGGTCAGAATCCGTTCTGCTTCCTCGTTGCCGGGGTCGAACCGATAGATAAGGACCGCGAGCCCGTATCGCCGCTGGCCTGTGGCGCTGCGGATTTCTTCATTGAGAAATGGCAGAAGGGCATCCGGCGGCCCGCCAATGTGGCGCAGAGTCCAAACCAGCGACATCCAATCTTCCGATTTTGGATCTGCGTCCCGCAGCAGCAGGAGAAGGTCTGGAACGAAATTTGTTGCGGCCCGTCCGAGTTGCGGCAATTGAGTAAGCACCGCATGCAAGTTACCCGGAATGTTCGTGGTTAAATTCACTCTGAAAAAGTCCAGCGCCGCTGTTTGATCGGGATCCAGCCGTAAAATGGTCTGAGCGGTTTGAGCTTTTTCACGGTAGGGCATCGCGTCGTTCATTGAGGCCACCAGCTTTGGCAGCAATGGATGCGCAGCCGGTCCCATCGATCCGATGGCCAAGACCACCGAGACTCGTGAAGCAGCATCTGTGTCGAGCAACCGCTCCAGTTCTGGGAGCACACCGCTGGCTTTCACGCCTAAATCGGAAACTGTGCTCAATGCGAGATGCCGGTCTGCTTGATCGTTCGATCGGAGAACTTCTCTCAGCAGCGGCGTTGCGCGTTGGGCGTCCTCTCCAAGACAATGCAACAACCATAAGCTCGCCCGCCTATAATCCGCGCGAGGATGGTGAAATTTCGCACTGATTGTGGGGAGCACCCAATCGGCCGGCGGTTTCAAAAGCACCAAAATCTCGATTGCCGCCTCGGCTGTGGATGCATTAGGAACAGGAAAAAGACGGCGCCATTTTTGGGGAAGCGTTTGGCTATAAAATTTCCAATAGCGCCCGCTGACGTGCGACGGGTACGCCGCGACCAGAAGACGATCGACCCCTTCTTTGCCGAACGATCGGAACGGTTTTAGAAATCGCTCGTCGCGGGGGTGATCATCAACCCCCTGCATTTCGCCTGCCTGCTTTAACCAATAGGAGAACGGCTTTCCCTCGAAGCGCGGCTCGCGATTCATTCCGACGAGAACACCAGCCAAAATCAAAGCCAACAGTGCCGCGCCCGTGAGGAACCGTTTCCTTTCTTTTGACCGATGCGTGTTTTCCAAGCGCATGACCAGATGAGCACCAAGAATTAAATCCGAAATCCGAATCACAACCCGATCACGACGGCTTTTGTCTGGGTGTACAATTCCAAAACTTCATGGCCCATTTCCCGGCCCCAGCCCGATTGTTTGTACCCGCCGAACGGCAGGGCGGGATCAAACACGTTGTAACAATTGATCCAAACGGTGCCCGCTTTCAGAGCGGCGGCCGTACGATGGGCTTTGCTGATATCGCGCGTCCAAACGCCGGCGGCCAACCCGTAGTTCGTCTGGTTCGCACGCGGGATCAACTCCTCGGGTTTGGTGAAAGCTTCGGCGACAACGACCGGTCCAAAAATTTCCTCGCGCACGATGCTCATGTCAGGCTTCACATCCTTCACGACGGTCGGCTGAACGAAATAGCCGCGGTCGCCGGCGCGCGAACCACCCGTGACGTAGCATGCGCCAGCTTGCTTGCCTTGGCTCATGTAATTCGTCACACGGCGAAGTTGTTCCTCCGAAACGAGCGGGCCCATCTCTGTTTCGTCGTTCAACCCAGCGCCGAGCTTGATCTTTTTGGCCTGCTCAGCAACGCCGGCCACGACTTCGTCGAAGATGTCGCGCTCGACCATCAACCGCGATCCAGCGCAGCAGCATTGGCCGTGGTTAAAGAAAATCGCGTTGGCCGCGCCGTTGATCGCCTGCTCGAGATCGGCCACATCTTTGAAAATGATGTTCGGCGATTTGCCGCCAAGCTCGAGGCTCACTTTCTTTAAGTTTCCAGCTGCGGCTTTGACGATCAGCTTGCCGACTTCGGTTGAACCGGTGAAGGCCACTTTGTCGACATTGTCATGCGCCGCCAGGGCTGCTCCGGCGGTTTCGCCGAAGCCGGTCACGATGTTGACGGCGCCTTCAGGCAGGCCCGCTTCGAGCAGCAGTTCGCCCAACCGCAGCGCGGAGAGCGGCGTTTGTTCGGCCGGTTTCAGCACCACACAATTGCCGGTGGCGAGCGCCGGCCCGATTTTCCAAGCGGCCATTAGCAATGGAAAATTCCAAGGAATGATTTGGCCCACGACTCCAATGGGCTCCCGCAAGGTGAAGGCATGAAATGCTCCGGGCGCGCCGATGGGAATCGTGTTGCCCTCGATTTTGGTGGCCCAGCCTGCCATGTAATGGAACAGGTCGGCTGCCATCGGAATATCCGCCACGCGCGCGACTGCTCGCGGTTTGCCATTATCGATGGATTCCAATTCGGCCAATTCATCCGCGTGTGCGAGGATGGAATCGCCGATGCGCCAAAGCAGCTTGCCGCGATCGCTCGGCGTCATCTGGCGCCATGGGCCGCTCTCAAACGCTTTTCGCGCGCTGGCGACAGCCTGATTGATGTCCTGTTGATCGCTGTCGGGCACATGGGTGAGCACCGACCCGTCTGCCGGATTGAACACGTCAAAAACTTTTCCGGAAGCGGCCGAGACCCATTTGCCGCCGATGAGATTTTGTTTCGGCGCTTTGAGCCAGGCCGCGACACGCGAGCTCAGTTTTGCGGTGGAACCGTTCGGAGAAGATTTGTCGTTGGGCGAGCCATTCCCGGCGCGCGGTGGTTGAGTGCGGCTGGATGATTTAATTCGGGAAGTTGCGGTCGTTTTCATAAATGGAATTAGAAAAAGGTTTGGCGTTAGCTCCTGCTGGTGATGTGAGAGAAGGTAAGCTTGCGATCTGAAAAAATAAACCTGAAACGGATCCCGAGCGGGGCTTTCAAACTGAGGATGCCCGTAAAAACTGCCGCCTATCACACGGTCTCCTCGGTAAATCCAATTAGCGGGGCGCTTCGAATTAGCGGGATTGTTCATTCGCCGGATCGAGGGGATTTGAATCCCGCTAATTCGAAGCGACCGCTAATTAAAGCAAGAATCCAAGTAAAACTGGTTTCGCTGAAGCTTGGTGTCTGGTGGTCGATGGAATCTGTTTTCGATTCCGAGCAGGAAGGGAATTGGTTGCGGCTGGGCCGCGCTAGGAACGTTGCGCTCGTTGATCGGGATCAACGATTGCGCGCGGCGTCTCCTTACTGTTGGCCAGCACCGCTTCATTATGAAACCACGCATGCTCATCTTTTGGCTTTTCTGTTTTCTCATTCACCAAGGACTGCTGACCGCTTACGAAGCGCAAGCCGCTCCCCAACTGCTCTGGCAAATCGGCAAGCCGGATCGCGACAACCGTGAGTTCGCCCTCGCCCCAAGAAATTTCCAGAAGTTTTCTGAAGACGGCCTGTTTGTGGTCGGGCGCTCGGAGTCGCAGCGGGACTGGCCTTATGTTCAGCCTGGACCGCATGACGCCTGGGCGGGAAGCCGCCAGCACACGTTCACGGTTCTTTTTGCAGTTAAGGGCGTGTCGAAAAACGAAAATTGCAAACTGCTGGTTCACTTGATCGACACGCAACACGCCGCTCCGCCACGACTTCGGATTTCTGTCAACGGCCATGCCTTCGAGAAGGCGCTGACGGCCGGGGCTGGAGACGAGTCGGTCCAGGGGAACGCCAGAGCCGGCAAACCGGTTGAATTCGAGTTGCCAATTTCAACGGCGCTTTTGCGTGAAGGCGCGAACGAACTGACGCTTACGACGCTGGCGGGAAGCTGGCTGCTGTACGATTGGATCGGGTTTGAGGCGCCTGCCAGCCTCGAGCTCGGTTCCGTCGAAAAAACTGTTTTGTCCTCCGTCACCTCCCCGGGCGTGTTGGCCGAGCGGAAGAACCGGCTGATGCAGATCGTTCGACTGACCGTAAGGAATTTCGGCGAGCCTGCCGCCGCGGTGGTTCACGTCGAGGGCGCTGCTCCCGTGAACGTCTCGCTCGATCAACCGCGCCAGACGGTCGAAGTCGCTGTGCCGCCTGTGGCCAAGGAAACGCCGTTAAGAATTTTACTGGAGGTGCGGGGAAAAAAGGTCGCGGAGGAAACGGTCATTCTTAAACCGGTGCGCCAATTAACGGTTTATATTTTGCCGCACTCGCACACGGACATCGGCTACACCGAAAGCCAGTACCAAGTCGAGGAGAAGCAGGTTCAAAACCTGATCAAAGGACTCGAATACGCGAAGCGGACGGCGCAATACCCGAGCGGGGCTCAATTCAAATGGAACGTCGAGGTGCTCTGGGCGGCGGATTGTTATCTTCGCCGTGCGAGCGCATCGCAGCGGGCCGAGTTCATTGACGCGGTAAAAAAGGGGTGGGTCGGGTTAAATGGAATGTATCTCAACGAATTGACGGGACTCTGCGGTCCGGAAGAACTGCTCCGGCTGTTTCGATATGGAACGGAGCTAAGCGAGCAAACCGGTGTGAAGATCGATTCGGCGATGATCAGCGACGTGCCGGGTTACACTTGGGCGACCGTCACGGCGATGTCGCAAGCTGGCATTCGCTACTTCTCGACCGCGCCAAATTACTTCGATCGGATCGGCGACATTCTGGTGCAGTGGGAGAACAAACCCTTTTACTGGATGTCGCCGTCCGGCCGCGAAAAAGTTTTGGTATGGATTCCGTACAAAGGCTACGCGATGTCGCATCTGGTGAAGAAGCTGACCCCCGATTTCGTGCAGGAGTACCAGGCCGCGCTCGAGCAGACGAAGTATCCGTACGACATTGCTTACATGCGCTGGAGCGGCCATGGCGACAATGCAGAACCGGATCCGGCGATCTCGGAGTTCGTCAAAGAATGGACGACGCAGTACGCCTGGCCGCGATTTGTGATTGCCACGACGAGTGAAGCGTTCCGCGCTTTCGAGCAGCGTTATGGGGCCAAGCTCCCGCAAGTGCGCGGCGATTGGACGCCGTATTGGGAGGATGGCGCGGGTTCATCCGCAGCGGAGACCGGGCTCAATCGAGCCACGTCCGATCGGCTGGTTCAAGCGGAAGCGCTCTGCGCGATGTTCGCGCCGAAAAGTTATCCAGCGCCTGGGTTCGCGGATGCTTGGAAAAACACGCTGCTGTATTCCGAACACACGTGGGGGGCGTGGTGCAGCGTGGCGGATGCGGAAAACGCGATGACCAAAGAGCAATGGGAGATCAAGCGTTCCTACGCCGTCCGGGCGGATGTCCAATCGCGCGGCTTGATGCAGCGCGCGCTGGCGGTTTATTCGCCGCCCAACGCCGCGAACCGTTCCGAAGCGGTGGACGTCTTCAACACGACTTCGTGGCCGCGCACGGAAATTGTTTTTGTTTCGAAGGAGCTATCGATGGCCGGCGACATGGCTCTCGATGATTCAGGACAGGCCGTTCCGTCACAGCGGTTGCGGAGCGGCGAACTGGCCGTCGTGGCGCGGGATGTGCCTGCTTTTGGCGCGAGGCGATTCACGATTCGCGCCGGCACGACCCAAACGACGGGGTTGCTCAAAGCGAATGGAAACACTCTCGAGAACGGATTGCTGAAAATTGTGGTCGACGCGAAGTGCGGCGGGATCAGCCAACTTGCCGTCCGTGATTGCGCGGAGAATTTTGCCAGCATGAAGTCGGGTGAATGCTTGAATGAATACCTTTATCTTCGCGGCGACAAACTTTCGGACATCCAGCGGAGCGGTCCGGTGCGCATTCGGGTTAATGAAAATGGGCCAGTCATTGCGTCGTTGTTGATCGAATCGGAAGCGCCCGGGTGCAACCGGTTGACGCGCGAAATTCGATTGGCGGCCGGGTTTGATTATGCGGAGCTGATCAATACGGTGGATAAATCGCGCGCGCCGGCGAACCCGAAACCGGGCGACTGGGCCTTCGCGCAGAAGGGGGGAAAGGAGAGCATTCATTTTGCGTTTCCGTTCGACGTGCCGGAGGGGCAAGTGCGGTTGGACATTCCGTTCGGTTTGATTCGGCCCGAGACTGATCAGATGCCGAGTGCGTGCAAGAACTGGTTTACGGTGGGCCGATGGGCAGACGTTTCAAATCGCGAATGCGGGATTACCTGGGTCAGTTTGGATGCGCCGCTGGTCGAGGTTGGAGCTGTCACCGCAACGTTGCTCGGGTCGCAAAATAATCCGGCGATTTGGCGCAAGCAGGTGGGCGCGACCCAGACGCTCTATTCCTGGGCGATGAACAACCATTGGGGAACGAATTATCGCGCTTATCAGGAAGGGCCAGTCCGATTCCGCTTTGTTCTGCGAGCGCATCATGCGTTTGATCCTGCCGAAGCAGCGCGGTTCGCAACCGGTTTCAGCCAGCCGTTGATTGCCTGCCGTGCGCCCGGCGCCCAAGCGGCGCCAGGGCCGCTGTTGCGGGTTGAACCTGCGGGAGTGCTGGTCAGCTCACTCAAACCGAGCGACGACGGGAAAGCGTATATCGTCCGGCTATTTGGCGCGTCGGGAAAAACGGAACGGGCCAATCTCAAATGGACAGGCGCCGCTCCGCGGAAAATTTCCTTGAGCGATCTGAGCGAGAAATCAGCCGCTCAAGTGCGCGGGGAAATCGAAGTGCCCGCCTATGGATTGGTGACGTTGCGAGCTGAGCTTTAGACCCTGGCCTCATTGCTCGAGTTTCAGGAGCGCTCCTTGACCTGGAGCGAGCCATTGCTGTTCGCCGCTGAAATCAATCAACTGCCCGGTGTACGGTGAAACCATCCGGACCCGTTTAACGGCGGCGAAAAATTCCGGCGCGCAATGGCGGGATTTGGCCACGTCTCTATTGACGATCATCACGTAGCGGCTGCCGTCGGCGTGCCGAAAATCTCCGGCCATGAAATCGGCGCCGCGGACTCCTTTGACCAGGCTGTCGCTTCCTGGCCCATGCGCTCCGTTTGGCACGGCGCCGAAGTGATACACGTCGCTCGACGAAAGTTGCAAGAGCGTCGGAGCGAGTTGCGCGACTTGCAGATTGACGTTTTGCATGGCGTGCCAGGTGGGTGTCGGATTGCCAAATTGATCGATGGGCGCTCGGCGGTAATTCCCCACGCTCGGGGCAAAGTAGGTAAAATAGGCGATGCCGCGGCCGCCGTAAGCGAGCGTGGTGTAAACCTGAAACCGAAGATCCGCCTCGGTTGGCTCGCGATAATTAAAATGAGCCACCGTCAGCACGATGTTCCAGAACGGCGCTTTTGTTTTCAGAGCGGCGGCGCGCACCTGTTCGAGATTTTGCCAATAGCCATTCCGGAGTGAGCCGTCGTCCATCAGCGCGTAATGGTCGTAACTCAGTGTTGTCGGCCGGCAAACATCGATGAACTGATCCAGATATTGTTCGTAGGTGGGAGTGCCCAGTTGGCCGGCATTGGCGTAGTTGGGAAATAGATTGATGTAAGCCCATTTGGTTGGCGCCAACTCATGGATAAGACCGGCAACTTTGGCGAGACCGGGAAAAAGCGCGCTGTTCGGTTCGTCGCGCAAATAGAATCCAAACAGGGCAGGGTGCTGACCGACTTCCGTCACGAGACTGGCAATATTTTTCCGAGCGGCGTTTTCGTCAACGTGCATCCAGTCGTAATTGGCCGCGCGCGGATCCGAAACGATCCCCTTCAATCCGGCTTGCTGACAAAGGTCGAGGTCCTTCGCGGCGACGAACCCTGCGACGGTTAGGCCGCACTCTTTCATTTTGTGCAATACGGAAGGATTGGACGGCGCCCAATTCCAGGCCATCAATGGGAAAAACGAATTGGTTGTCTGCGCCTGCAGTTGAGTTGTGGCGGCGAACACCAGGAGGATTCCGCGAAAGAGAGACTTCATGCGCGCCAGCCTAGCAGGTTTGCCGTGGCAGAAGAAGCAGCCGGTGGGGTCCGGGAGCGCGGACAGCTTGTCCGCGTTACAAAGAGTCAGGGTCGCAATGCGTGTTCGAAGAAGATGAGACGTCTCCATGAACCGGCGAAAACGCAGCGAAGAGTGGCCCTCGTGCTGTTGTCGGTGGATTAAGGAGAAAGAAGAGCAGGAGCAAGATCAAGATCAAGAGCAGGAGCACCACTTCGGATGCCAAATCCAGGCGCACGTGCGTCCAGATTTGGCAGTAGGTTCATGGTCACAATGCGCGCCAAAACGTTGGACCTGGACGCTTCCCATGAACCGGACACAACATCCGAACAACCAACATCCAATTCGATCTTCGATGTTCTCAGTTCATGGTCGCGATGGGTGCGCCTCTGGATGGAGCCTTCCCATCGTGCATCCGGTCATTCCGGTGGGGCGAGGCTACGGACGAGCCGGCAACACGTATGCACCGAAGCGTTACGAAGCTTCTGGCTTTTACTTTACTCGGAAAAATTTCTTCGGCGCTTTGGTGGTCGATTCGCTGTAGGAATTTCCCGACGTGGTCACAGCGGTCCACGGGCCGTTTACGGCGGGGGCCGACTCGAGCGTTTGGCCAGCGACCCATTGAATCTGCACTTGGCCTGGAGCAGGCACGGCGATTGTGATTGGTTTGCACTCCACCGTCACTCGGAACGAGCAAGTGGCCACGTTGCCATTCGAGTCGGTGGCTTTGCACTGAACCACCGTTGTGCCGATCGGGAAGAAACTCCCCGGCGCGGGCGAACATTCGACGCGGATATTCGTATCGCATTTCTTTTGCGCGCTGACTTGGAAGGGGACGCGAGCTCCTTCCGGTGTCGTGCAGCTGGCAAAAATATCCTGAGGGCAACTGAGCAGCAGCGGCGAAGGATCGATCACATGAAAAACCACGGTGCACGTGCCGACGTTTCCGTGGGCGTCCTTGGCGCTAACCACGACCTCGTGATCGCCCGGCCCGACCAACGTTCCTGGCGGCGGGTCTTGCGACAGCACCACGCGTTCTGGCATTTGGCAGTCGTCGGTTACGGTCGCCCCTTCGCGAAAATCCGGCACCGGGACTTGGCATTGAGGAAGACCCACCGTGCTGTTCACGGAGGAAAGCACGACGGTTTTTTCAGTCGCCGTGCAAGTCACAGTCGGCGAAACCGTGTCGCCGAAAAACAATTCGCCGATGTAACCGTAGGAATCGAACTCGGCGAATCCATAGGCGCTGACTCCGAACGGCAGGTTTGCGCTCAGCTGATGCGCGCCCGGCTTGACTTTGATTTGAGCGCCCGAGAATCCGCTGCCGCCAATCGGCGCGAATTCGGCCGGACTAATCACACTCCCATCGAGCACCACGCTGCCGACCGCGGGATTGGGCGCGACCACGTTCAGGAAATGCGTTTTGAAGCCGCTATCAGGCGTGAAGACGAACTGCTGGTTCAAGAATTGGTTGACGTGCGGCACGAGCATCATGAACGGATCGGCAATGATGGTGCCGTCGTACCCTGCGCTCGTCGAAAACCGGGAAACGAAGATCGGCTTGGTCGCGACGATCTGGGCGGGGTCAGCGATGATCCTTTTTGCGAACTCGCCATGATTGAGCGTGGCCACGTTCGTTCCGTTTACTTTTACCGTTGTTCCATCTTGCAGCGCGAGAAAGCGGAAAAGGTCGCCGCCAAGCCGGGTCGCCAGAGGGATCGTTACAAAGCGCAAACCAGCGCGCGAAACCGGCATGAGCTGTTCGACCACGTAATCGCAATACAGCACTGATTTGTCGGGGACAAAGGCGCATTGGTTTCCACCGAACACCGCGATCGGACGATCCGCGGTGACCTGACTCCCAGTCAGGTCGCTGGGCGCGTCTTCCTTGGCGCGGAGTTGATAGGTTTGGCCGCGATTCAAGGCCAGGGAATATGGCGCTCCCGCAGTGTGACCCGCGGTTGTCACCGAGGGTGTGATCGTGACTTTTGTTCCGTCCTCGGTTCCCACGATGGCGAATTGTGTTCCATTCAAAGCTGGCACGCCGCTGTGGACGTTGCCGAATCCCTGGATCAAATAATCGGTTCCCAATGTCGAGACCGGGAACGCCGCGTAGCCGTCGCTCGTGTAGAAAACCCGGTTCAAACCGAAGACCGCGACATCGCCTTTAGAGAGGACGTGAATTCCTTTTGCTTCGACCGCATCGACGCTGTTGCCGAGATCCGCTTCCTTCGGCAAGACAACCGTCGCCACGAAGGACGCGGGAATGAGAAAACCAGAACTAAAACCGAGGCCTGGGATTTCCACCGTTCCTGACGTGCCGGGCGAGCCGAGAATATTGAGCGAGAGTTGGACGGGGTTGGCCGGATCGGGAGCGTAATTGCCTGGGAACGTCAGCCAGAAATCGCTGCCGCGGCTGGATCGATCGTCGCAATCGGGAATTTGCCGGCCGATCACCGTCGTCACAGCCGTGGCGGTATTGTTATTTGGATTTGTGTCCGGTTCCGTTGAGGCCACGGCGACAATGTTGGTGATGGCGCCCGGTTGAGTTGGGACCGCGAGAATCTTCACGGTGATTGGCGTGTTTGGACCGATCGTTCCGAGATCACAAACGACCTTACCGGCGGTGATGGCGCACGAGCCTTGATCCGTGTTCGCGCCGATGACATTCAGGCCGGGTGGAATGATATCGGTCAATGTCACCTGCGTTGCGGGATTGCCGCTCACGTTTGCGATGACAATCGTGTAAAGGAGGTTGTCTCCGACGAGGACCGGGTCGGGCGAGTCACGTTTCTCGACGAGCAGATCCACGGCGGGTCTTTCAATGCTGATCTGGTAATCCTCGACTTCGCCATCCGAAGCCGCGCCACTGAAACCCAGGCCGCCTTGCAAGCTGAGCCGGAACCGCGCGAACGTGGCGCGGCCGATCGCATCCGCGGGAATCGTGAATGTCAGAAGGTTGGCGCCAGGCTTGAGAGGAACGCTTCTGAAAATTTGATCGCCGGGATCGGCCCAACTGCCGTTGCCATTGAAATCGATCCATGCATCCAGACGACCGACATCACCGGTCAGCGTCACTGCCACTTGGGCGGTTTGGCCGGCCAGCATCGGGCTCGTCAAGAATTTCACGCCGTCTTCGTCCCCCGCTGCGCCCGTCGCGGTTGCGTCGTCGCCCGTGGCCGTCTTGTTTGGCTGCCCGTCCGGCTCGGCATCAATGTTCGGCCCGAGGTGAAAGCCGGAAACGATTCGATGCCGCGCCCCGTTGTTGGCGAGCAGAGTGGGGTAAGGCGAGGGCGCATCACCAAAGTCAAATTGAGTGGCGGTAACGGTGACCAAAAACGATGTGCTGGTGGAGATGCCCGCCGCATCAACCACCGAGAGGGTGATTGTGGCGTTGCCAGTTTGATTCGCGGTTGGGACGAGAGTGACCGTCCGGTTTCCGGCATCGCCGCCGAATGTGATCGCGGTGTCCGCAATCAGCGTTGGATTCGAAGAGACGCCGGTCACGCGCAAGGTGGCCGGGTCATTATCCACATCACCAACTGTGAAAGGAATGGGACCGGTGGAGCCTCCAAAAGCTACTTGACGATCGGAGATCGCCGAAATCGTCGGCGCATCATTCACGGGGGCGACTGTGAGAATGAATGCGGAGGAACCTTGCGCGGCCCCGTCGCTCACGGTGATCCTGATCGCCGCCGAGCCGAATTGATCAGGCGCTGGCGTAAGCGTGATCGTCCTGTTCGCGCCGGCGCCGCCGAGCTGAATTGCTGTATCGGGGACCAACGCCGGATTCGACGAGCGGGCGGAGAGGCTCAGATTGTCCGGAGGCGTTTCGTTATCGCCGATCGTGAATGGAATCGCGCCCGTTGGCGTGTCTTCATTGGTGGTTTGATCAGCGATTAAGGAAATCGTCGGGGGCTGGTTGACCGCCGTGACGGTCACGCCGAATGAAGTTGTCGCCTGAGCTGCGCCGTCGGTGACAGTGAGTGTGATCGTCGTCGAACCGGATTGATTTTGCGCCGGTGTGACCGTCACAGTTCGATTTGCACCCGAGCCGCCGAAGGTGATGTTCGCGTCCGGCGCCAGGTTGGGATTGGACGAGACTCCCGTGACACGCAGCGTGGCCGGATCGTTATCGGCATCGTCGATGGTGAAGGGCAGGGCCGTGGTCGAACCATTTTGAAGAATGGTCTGGCTGGCGATTTGCGAGATGGTGGGCGGATCATTGACACTGGTGACATTGAGCGTGAAACGGGTGGATGTTTGCGCGGCGCCATCGCTGACGGTGATAACGATGAGGGCTGAACCGAATTGATTGGCGAGCGGAGTGATGGTGACGGTGCGATTGGCGCCGGAGCCGCCAAAGACAATGCTGTTCGGGCCAACGAGGGCGGTGTTGGACGAATCAGCAGACAAGGTCAGATTGCTGGGACCGCTTTCGATGTCATCGACGGTAAACGGAATGGCAGCGGTGGGGGTGTCTTCGTTGGTGGTTTGATCCGGGATTTGCGAGATGGTGGGGCCATCATTGACGCTTGTGACA
>Ga0209514_10005770_pt1 | contig 15570 bp, 16 predicted proteins | sample Subgrocontami58m_FD_187452 | JGI IMG/M metagenome (GOLD analysis project Ga0209514, IMG submission 187452) | Subsurface groundwater microbial communities from S. Glens Falls, New York, USA - GMW37 contaminated, 5.8 m (SPAdes) (version 3) | ecosystem: Environmental > Aquatic > Deep subsurface >...
ACTCTTGGGATCGGATTCAAAAAGCGTATGACGCCATTGTCCTTGGACAATCTCCTCTCACCTCTCGGGATCCTGTGGAGGCTATCAAAGACTCCTATACCAAGCAGGTGTTTGATGAAGAAATGGAACCTGTGGTGATCGTGGATCGCAAAGGACAACCAATCGCGACCGTGGAAGATGGGGACACAATTCTCTTTTTTAACTTTCGAGCGGATCGTGCGCGTGAACTTACACAAGCTCTTGTCACCCCATCGTTCAAACATGTCCGCACAAAAACATTTTCCAATCTCAAAATGATCACGTTTACGGAATACAAAAAAAATTTGCCTGTGGATGTTCTGTTCCCTGTGGAGATCATTAAAAATCCTCTCGCAAAAATTTTCAGTGAGGAAGGATTGACTCAACTCCATATTGCAGAAACCGAAAAATATGCCCATGTCACTTTTTTCTTAAACGGCATGGTGGAGCAATCTTTTGCAGGAGAAGAGCGGATTCTTGTCCCCTCTCCCGCTATCCCTTCTTATGATCAAAAACCGGAGATGTCCGCTTTTGAAGTCACGGATCATATTCTCAAATCTTTGACGCTTGGGTCTCATGATTTTTACGCGATCAACTATGCCAATCCTGACATGGTGGGACATACGGGAAATCTGCCTGCGACCGTCAAGGCCGTGGAAGCGGTAGATCAATGTCTTGCAAAAATCATTCCGGAGATTCTCAAACAACATGGCACAGCTTGTATCCTGGCAGATCATGGAAATGCCGAGGAACTTGTAAACCCCATCACCGGCGCGATTGATAAAGAACATAATATGTATCCCGTACCATTTGTGGTTGTAGGTGATGCCTATGATGACAAACCAAATCCTGATCTTGCGCAAACCGATCTGTCTTTAATTCCCCCTATTGGAATCCTCTCTGATGTCGCTCCCACTCTCCTTGCCTTGGCCGGCCTTCCTCTTCCGCCAGAGATGACGGGAACGTACTTGCTCTAAAGATCTAAAACAAAAATACCAGCACGCACTGGTATTTTTTTGATGATCTAAAACTCATGAACGGTCCTGTCTAAACTTTAATTCATCTTCATTTCCTTACTCCTTCATTTTCATCCATTCCCATATTTTTTTTAAAGAATCAAGAGTTCGTCCTGCTCCGTCATCTTCTATCTTATATATCGACTCAGGACCTTTATAATGTTCTCCGCGTAACATTCCGGAAATTTTCTGAATCATATTTTGTACCTTGTCACGAACTTCTAAAGATCTAAAAAGTTGTTCTCTTTGTGCAAATTCAAGAAAATCTTCATGGTCTAAACCTTTCGCTTCTAAAAACAAAGCATTTCTATTTCCACGACGATTTCCTCCTTCGCGACCAAAATTAGGCACGGTCACTCTTATGACCCCCACGGTTGACGTAGGCACTAATGTTTCTAAAAAATTGACTACTCCTTTCTCCATTGCTTCTTGACGTTTGATTTCTGGAAGGGGTATTTGTGTGGTAATTTCTTCCGCTCTTGTTTGTTTGATGTATGCTAAATGAGTTAAAAGTTGAGCAGCCACATCCTCTATTTCATGACTTGGCAGCCCTGAATCTTTTAAATCAGCCAAAAGTTTTTGAAATTCTTCTTTATAAAGAAATTCCTTTCCTTTCTTGATAAACCCCTGTTTCATTTGTAATTGTTCTTTTGTAATCGTTTCTCTTGGTTGTTCTTCCTCGGCTCCCTTTGCCTCCAATTGCTTGATAGCCTGTTCGACCGCTGCAAATTCTACTCTCAGCTCCTGAAATGTCTGCAATGCTTTATCTGCCTCACCTTGTATCTCAAAAATTTTCTCTTTCTCCTCGTCTGAAAATCCCTTCTTCAACATCTCTTCTGTTTGCGCTATTGCATCCTGTGCTTCTTATGCCTCCTGTCTTGCTTCTTCAATCTTCACTCTTAACACCTCTGCTCTTTGACCTAACTCCCTTTTTTTATTTTCTCTTTGAGCCGACCTTTCCATTCTTGCTTGTTCAATAACATCAAGCTCTCCTCGAAACCCCTGTCGATCCTCCTTTGTTGGATTTGTTTCACCTTTTCCCATATTAACTAAATTACAAACTTGCGATTTTCTTTTTAAGATCTGAAATCTTTTTCTGATCTTGCCTGGCGCTCGCTTGTTTATGAACGAGTTTTATTTTCTTTTTTATGGTTTTAAAACTTTTCACCAATTCACTCAACTGATGTTCCATTTGATCCAATCGCTTTTCCAATTCCTCTTTTCTATACATAAAAACTCTTTGTTAATCTTAAAAGAATTATACTATCTTCCTCCAAGCTTATACATGGACACGAGGGATAAACTAAAAAACATCAGTATTCACTGATGTTTTTGATGGGCGGTCCCTATGAACCGAGTTGAAGCTTTGGCTATGCAATAACCGAGTAAAACTATGTGGTCGAAGACCATGAGTGAGGTTTGTCATAGACAAACCGAGTCGAATGGTGCAGTATTCTTGAATTAGTCCGAACGCATTTCGCCGCCGCAGGCGGCGACGGCAAGCCCCCAAAATTTGAGCGGCTTCGCCGCGATCTTTGACAATTTCAAGTTTTTCGTTCCGCTTTTAGCGGAACTCCGAGCATCGCTCGGTTTGGCGGCAAATTCTTTTTTCACTAATTACCCAAGAAAAAAATTATTTAGCTATCCATCCGCCATCAACTACTAAAACATGGCCGTTCACAAAGTCTGATTCGCTGGAAGCTAAATAAACAGCGGCAAAAGCAATATCTTCCGGTTCGCCCACACGAGGGTAAGGGGTAGAACTTTCCAAAAATTGTTTTTGAGTTGGGTCAGATAGCATGTCTTTAGTCATAGCAGTTTTAATCACTCCCGGAGCAATGCAATTAACATTGATTTTGTACTTGGCATATTCCAAAGCCATTTCTCGCGTTAAAGCAATTATTCCACCCTTGGAGGCGCAGTAAGGTCCAATGTTTTCAAAACCGACTAAGCCAGCAATCGAAGTAGTGCTAATAATTTTACCTTGGCCTTGTTTAAGCATTTCGGGGATTACTCTTTTGGAACCCAAGAAAACACTTTTAAGATTAATATCTAAAACTGCGTCCCAATCCTCTTCTGGGGTTTCGTGAAGGGGACCGAATTTAACAATGCCAGCGTTGTTAACCAGTATATCAATCCGCCCGAATTTGTCTAAACAAGTTTTTGCCATTTTATCAATGTCAGCGGCCTTGCTTACGTCTGTTTTAACAAAAACTGCTTCCCCGTTTATTTTACGGATTTGTTCCACGGTTTCCTTCCCGCCTTCTTCCGACCAATCAGCTACCACTACTTTAGCCCCTTCTTTGACAAAAGCTAAAGCAACACCCCGACCGATGCCAGAGCCGGCACCAGTAATAATTGCAATTTTGTTTTGTAAGCGCATATTTTTCTCCTTTTAAAATTAAAATAATTTATTTAAGCAGAAAATCGACCAAATTTTCTGCAAATATTATGAAAAAATTTTCTTTTACCGCCCTTTCAGGGCGACAAAACCGCCAACTGATTTTTTCGCCCAGAATCCCTTACAATTTGGTCGCCGAGCGAAGCGAGGCGAACCGGAATCGCTTGCAAAATTCCTGAAAGTTTGATTTTGGTGCCGGGAGAGGGAGTCGAACCCTCACGACGTTGCCATCATTGGATTTTGAGTCCAACGCGTATACCAATTCCGCCATCCCGGCATTTGCATATTTGCGAAAAGCATCGTAACAATATTTCCTAACCCTGTCTATAAAAAACCTCTCAAAGACTTCCACAAACCCATCGTTTTTTGTGAATAAACGCGCTATACTATCCTCATCTGTATGACCCTAACAACCCACACCCTTATCGGCGCGGTACTGGCAAAAATGACAGGAAATCCCCTCTTAGCTTTTGCTCTGGGATTTGCCACGCATTATCTTGTGGACATTGTTCCCCATGGAGATAATCGTCTTTCTGAAAATTTTCGCGTGAAAAAAAAGAGGCGTAAGGAGATTGCCGCTTTTCTCATGATTGATGCTTGTGTGGCGATTTTCTTTGTCCTTCTTCTTGCAAACACGCGTGATATTGCAAGTATGCGCACCTTTACCTGGGGAATTGTGGGCGCCATTCTTCCTGATCTTCTTGTTGGTCTGTATGACCTTACTCATTCTCGCCTTTTGCGTTGGAACTATCGCCTGCATTTTTTCTTCCATGATCTTCTTATTCGCAGACGTGGAGATGTCCCGCTCTACTATTCCCTCCTGGCGCAAATGGTTATCATCGCCTATCTCCAAACAAAACTCTGAACACAGCACAAACGCCCTAACTGGGGCGTTTTATGTTTTCTTTCTTATGGCTACTTTCTGAAGTACCTCCATGGTTTCTTTTGCCGTTTGTTCCCACGAAAACTTTTTTGCTTGCTCTTTCCCGGCTTTGCGAAATACTTCCGCTCCCTCTGGAACAAGGAGACACTGTGCAATAGCAAAAGACATTTGCTCTTGATTCAAAGGATCCACAGATAAAACGGCATCTCCTCCAATTTCAGATAAAGCGCCCCGTGTTGTGGTGATCACAGGCGCCCCTGCGCTCATAGCTTCCAAAACAGGAAGTCCGAATCCTTCGTACAAAGAAGGAAAAAGAAAAGCAGATGCGCGAGAAAGTAACCTCCATTTTTCCTCTTCTGACACCATGCCTAAAGCCTGTACAACACCTTGAGGTTCTACAAATTGCCATTTTGCATTCACACGATTGGCCGCCTCTTCGATAGGCTCCACACTCCATCCAAACTTCCCTGCCAAAATAAAACGAATATGTGTTGCTTGTTCGGGATGATTGGTGAGAAACATATCAAACGCTTCAATCGCGGTCATAAGATTTTTGCGCGGCTCCAGAGTTCCCAGATATAAAACATACTCGCGATCATAGGGAAACGTCTCGATTGGATCGATAGTGCTCAAAGATTGACGAACCCCTTCATAAATAACCCGTATCTTTCCAGTCGCTTGAGGAAACAATCGTTCGATTTGAGATTGAGTTGCGCGGGAGACAGCAAGAACAGCATCAGCCTTTTTCAAACTTCTTGGCACTATCACATGCGTGGAAAAATCTTGAGGACCTATATCGGCAAACCACTCGGGATGTTCCAAAATCGTCAAATCGTGAACGGTGATGACTGATGTCCCAAACCATCCAAAAGGAATCTGACCCGAGGGACAAAACAAAACCGAAGAATAACAGCGCAAAATCAATGGAAGAAAAATGTGGTGAGAGAAAAAAGGTACCTTGGGAAAAAATGGCCGTAGGTAACGCACATTTTTTGCTCCGGGAACAAAAGACTTGGTGATCTCGGGTGTAAAGGCTTCAGGAACAGCCAATACAAAAGTAACTTCCGGATACGCGCAAATCAAATGCGCGAGGATGGAACGGGTATAATGTTCGATCCCCGCTCCTTCCCCTCCGTGCGCATCACAGATGTTTGTGGCATCTACGGCAATTCGCATAAATTATGTTAAACAATAACTGAAGATCGCGCGCCTATGTACTTAGCCCGACCATGAGGTTTAATATCCCTTCCCAAGCATGCCTGTAAATTACCAAAATCCCAGAACATATAGGGCACACCGGCAATGGATCGAGAAAAAGTCCCTACAAGGTAGACATCACCACCTAAAGGTTGTTCTGTTTCCTTAAGATGAGTCATAAAAGCTATGATCCAGTCTTCTGGAGTCATGCCTGATTCATTGTGATAAGGGGAGTTTTCATCGTCCTGAGCTTCTTGAAGGAGGGAAAGATATTCATTGGGAGATTGTCCTGCTTCAAGAGGAGAACGATCCCCCCTTTCGCGAAAGGGGGGACGGGGGGTGAGGTCTCCTTGAGGTGTTCCTTGGCCTTGTCGGGGAATGGGAGCAAAGCCTTTGGAATCAGGATTTGATGGATCCGAGGGTTGGAAAAGATGAATGGTCCAACCTGAGGTTCTTGTTTCACTCTCTCCTGCCACCCCCACGGAGGTAGTCCCGCCTGTGGCGGATCCCGCCGTAGGCGGGAGGGCCCATCGTCCTCTAGCTTGTCCTTCAAGTACCTCCATCTTTGTCTTTCCCCCATGATCCTCTTTTGTAAAAGACTGTGGGTAGTAGACAAGCTTTGGAGAATCTCCAATATCTGCTCCTTGATATTCTGGCCATGTCCAGAGAGGTTCATTGGTATTAAGATCAAAGGTGGAATTTTTTTGTTTGTAGGAGAGGAGGAATTGTTTGAGAGTTTCTATGAGAACATCAAGACTCATACCAAAGGGAACAAGGAGGAGTTTGGTAAAACCTTGGTCGTGTTTGGTCTTGAGTTCTTCACGACGTTCAAAAAGACGAGTGGCGATCTGTTCGAGAGTGGGGATGGGGTACTTATTGCCATCTATACCCATGATCACTCCTTCTTTGAGAATGCCTGCTTCCACAAGAAAATTGACTTGAAAATCATACTGTTCACGAAGATGATAAAACTCTTGTGCATATTCGATGGCTTCCTCATTCTTCCAAGGTTCCTTTTTTACAAGCAGATGTTCAAAATGTTCGAGAAGAATGGCGAGTTGTTGAAGATCTGGAATGGAAAGTTTGCTTGCAGCCTCGCGGAGAGCATCGGGTTTGGCGAGAGATTCTCTCGGGATGTCGTGAGCTTGTGCAAAATCAATAATCTCTTGTCGGAGAGTTTCAAAATGTTTGTGATATTCTTTGGGTAAAGAATCTCGGACACTCGAAGAGGAAGCCATGATGGCTTCGTGGAGAGTTGACTTGCCTAAAACCGAAGTCGTCATCCCGGGCCTTGACCCGAGATCTTTTTCATTTCGTGAAGATCCTGAATCAAGTTCAGGATGACGGGAGGGACGGGAAGTGGATTCGGAAGTTGGTCGAGTAAGAGACATAAATATCAAGGGTTAAATCATCACCGAGAACCGCGCGCCAATGTACTCAGCCCGATAACGAGGACCGTACCCGCCGAGGCGGGCCCGATGAGCATCACGGACCCAACACGCAAACGGCACAACGACGGAGGAAGGGAAAAAAGCTCCTATAAGGTAAGAGGTGCTTTCTGTGTTTGTATTCCATACGTCATCGAGGGGTTTTTTTGTTTCGGTGAGATGGGTCATAAAAGCAGTGATCCAGTCTTCTGGGGTCATGCTGGATTCTTGAGGGTAAGGAGAGTCAGGGTTTTCTTGAGCTTCTTGAAGGAGGGAAAGATATTCATTGGGGGTTTTACCTGCTTCAAGAGGAGAACGATCCCCCCTTTCGCGAAAGGGGGGACGGGGGGTGAGGTCTCCTTGGGGTGTTCCTTGGCCTTGTCGGGAAATGAGAGCAAAGCCCATGGGAGTTTCAGTGTCTTGTGATTCTAGGTTTGAGGGTTGGAGAAGATGAATAGTCCAACCAGGGGATGTTCTTCTCTCCTCCTCTGCCACCCCTGCGGAGGCAGTCCCGCCTGTGGCGGGATTACCAGAGACAGAAGTGAGGGTCCATCGTCCTCTAGCTTGTCCTTCAAGTACCTCCATCTTTGTCTTTCCCCCATGATCCTCTTTTGTAAAAGACTGTGGGTAATAGACAAGCCTTGGAGAATCTCCTATGTCTGCTCCTTGATAGTCTTCCAATGTATAGAGAGGTTCATTGGTATCAAGTTCAAAGTCAGGATGATCCTTTTTGTGCTTAAGAAGGAATTGTTTCAAAACTTCTATAAGGGCATCAAGACTCATACCAAAGGGAACAAGGAGGAGTTTGGTAAAACCTTGGTCGTGTTTGGTCTTGAGTTCTTCACGACGTTCGAAGAGACGGGCAGCAATTTGTTCGAGAGTTGGAATGGGGTACTTCTTGCCGTCTATGCCTAGGATTGCTCCTTCTTTACTAAGAATGCCTGCTTCTTTAAGAAGGGAGACTTGGGAAGTGTATTGTTCTTTAAGGTAATAAAGACGTTCAGCATGTTCAAGAGCTTTGGTGTAGTCTTCTTTCTTAGGTTCATGATGGACAAGGAGATATTCAAAGCGTTCAAGGAGGAGAGCAAGTCGCTCAAGGTCTGGGATGGAAAGTTTTTGTGCGGCTTCTTGAAGGGATTGAGGTTTGGCGAGTGATTCTCTCGGGATGTCGTGAGATGCTGCAAAATCAATGATCTCTTGTCGGAGAGTTTCAAAATGTTTGTGATATTCTTTGGGTAAAGAATCTCGGACACTCGAAGAGGAAGCAAGGATAGCTTCGCTGAGAGAAAGTGAACTCCGGCAACCCCCTCTATCTCCCCCTTGGAAAGGGGGAGGAACAGACTGATCCCCCTCCTTTCCAAGGAGGGGTGAGGGGTGGTTGCCGAGGGTGGACGGTTCATCCCTCCCTTCGCGAAGGGAGGGATCATTTTCCTCAAGATGAGGAATGAATTCTGAAATTGATCGAAAAGAATTCATAACAAAAAAGTAAGTCCTTTCAGCACGCCTCCAAGGATCAAGGAAACGATCACCCCGGCCAAAATCATGCCTCCCAAAATCGCCAGCATTGCCGCACGACGTTTCATATCAAAAATAATCGCCAATAGACAAGCGCTCCAGACCCCTGATCCTGGCAAAGGAATTGCAGTAAAAATAAAAAGGAATATGGCTCCATAGCGCTGATAAGAGGCGCGATGTTTTTCTTCAAGACGTAAAATGGTTTTTGTATACCAACGTTCAAACCAAACACAGTGACGTCTAAAAAAAAGAAATAATGGCGCCGCATACAAAAGAATAAAAACCGGAATCGCATTCCCAATGATGGAAGCAATAAAAGATCGAATAAGAGACAAATCAAAAACTTGCACCCCAAGCGGAATAGATAAACGTAATTCTGTGACAGGAAGTGCGGCCAAAATAGCCGTTGCTAGATCGGGCGAACTTCCCGCAATCCCCGAAACCCAAGAAAGAAGAAAATTTATCATAACCAATCGTAGACTTTATATGCCCAAGCAGCTAAAGATTTGACGTCTTGAAAACGACTTTGGTCGGTCTCGGATCCCAACACTACAACAATGATTTCGTGTCCTCCATCTTCGGAAAAAATCGTACCCAGGCAATAACCAGCTTCAGGCAAATATCCGGTTTTCCCTCCCACAATGGCATATGGAGGTTGATTTAAAAAAGAATGAAGAAGATCATCAGTACTTTCCACGCTATACAAAGCGCCCGAGGTACTCGTAATCGTCACAAAAGGTTGTTGTGTAATCGTGCGGATCGTTTCATTTTGCAAAATGTGATCGAGCATGAGTGCCAAATCAGACACAATGGAACGATTGTCTTCGGAAAGTCCGGTAGCATCTGCAAAGGTTGTGCGCTCCATGCCAATCTCCGCAGCTGCTTCATTCATTCGCGCAACAAAATCTCCTTCGGTCATGCCAGAAAGTCGTGCAAGCGCAGCTGTGGCAGAATTATCACTCCCCACCAAACTTGCCTTAAGAAGATCACGAACAGTAACAAAATCTCCTATGATAATATGTTGTGTTCCTCCCAAACGCACATCTTGCGATTCGATCGCTGCTGATGCATCAAGTTTTGGATTTGTTTCCAAAAAAACATGCGCGGTCATGAGTTTGACAATGCTCCCAATCGAACGCGGCTCATCAATATTTTTTTCAAAGAGCGGAGTACGCGTCGCTCGATCAAGAACAAAAGCAGAAACCGCTGTTGTAACCACTCCCACACTCGTAGGATGTACACGCGTAGGAGGATTTGGAAGGAAAAGAGATTTGGGAAGGTGTGGTTGATCTCGGTGAAGAGATTTTTCTATGGTAAAAGTGGTACGATTAAACTCTTGTGAGTTTGTTGCGAGCATCTCAACAACTCCTCCGTCATAGGGAAGAAATTGGAGAAAAACTGTGGAAAGCATGACTTGGGCAATCAAACGAAAAATCATAGATCTAGGCAGTTTCTTGCATCAATTGCGTTATGACTTCCTCTGTATGCAAAGTGGCATATTGAGGCAAATCCTCCACACGATCCACTCCCAAATGACGCAAAAAATCAAAAGAAATAGTATAAGTGTTTTGCAAACGCTGTTTGTCTTCTTTTTCTTCGATGAGTCCGCGAATTAAGAGATTGCGTAAAATCAAACTGCAATTCACGCCACGAATCTGCTCGATTTCTGGTTTGGTGATCGGCCCGCGATAAGCAATGATTGTCAATGTCTCCAAAGAAGGCTGGGTCAATTCTCCACTTACTTCTTCTTTCAAAAATGATTGCACGATCTCCCCTTCTTCTGGATGCGTCACGCATTGCACTTTTCCCTCGTGCACCAAAATATGAATACCCGAGGCATCGGTGTTGCGTGTTTTACTCAATTGCTTGAGCGCTTCTTGCACTTCTTCCACGGAAATTTGAAGAAGTTTGGAAAGGGTGGTCAAGGCAACAGGTTTTCCTGATGCAAACAATAAGGCTTCAATCGTGCGTGTGGGCATACTTATGACGAACGTTTAATCACAATGTCACAAAAATGGTCTTGTTGTGTCGCATGAATGGTTTTCTCTCGCAGCATTTCCAAAAGAGCGAGAAAGCTCACGACCACATCAGTCTTTGTGGCGCCTTTCATCATTTCTCCAAAAGAAAATCGTGCGCGCTCACGCAACAAATTTTGAAGATGCACAATGCGTTCTTTAACGGAAACAATACGCTCCAAGGAAGCACGACACAGACGCATCCAGGGCTCTAATCTCTTTTGCAAACGATGATAGACTTCGACAAAAGTAGATACTGTAACCGAAGGAGGAGGAAAAAAATCCGAGGTCACAGCCGTTTGGATGCGTGCATGTTCAAACGAACACAAAGGAGATTGATAGATTTTTTCCAAAGCCTTGGACGCGATGACAAATGCTTCGTACATCTTTAACTGCCGTACCAAATCACCAGGATCTTCTTCTGCCTCGCAGGGAAGATCGGGAAGAATGGTGTGAGACTTGAGATACAGTAGTTTGGCCGCGATCAAGAGAAAATCCGCAAGCTCCTCGGGAGGAACGGATTGCGCTTGTACATAGGCAACATAAGCATCAGTAACTTGTGCTAAAGAAACCTCGGTAATAGGAAGTTTTTCTTGAGTAATCAAATCAAGGAGCGCGTGAAGGGGCCCTGAATACTGCGGAAGTTGTACTTCAAAAGCCATAATGCTTTCTTACGGCCGTAGGCGTTGAACATCGCGAGGAAAAATCGTCGCCTCCTTGATATTGGCTAATCCCAAAATATTTTGTGTAAGACGCTGAAGCCCCATGCCAAATCCCCCTTCAGGAGGAATGCCGTATTTGTGCATGGCAAGATAATCTTCAAAATCCGCCGGGTTTAATCCTTTCGATTTTAATCGCTCCACTTGTTCATCATACCGATGCACACGCAAACCTCCGGAAATAATTTCACTGCCAAATCCAATCAAATCAAAACTCAATGTCTCCTTCGGATTTTGCGGATCCACGGCCGTATAAAATGGCCGCTTGGAAGTTGGGTAATGCGTCACAAAAATAAATCCGGATCCATGCGTTTGCGGCGCCCAAACAGTAGACAACCATTTTTCCGCTGCAGGAGAAAGATCTGGTTCTTGCGTTTCATCGATCCCAGTCCCCTCTTTATAAATCTGCAATGCCTCTTTAAGGCGTACGCGGGGAAAACGCTCACCTAGGGGAGGAAGCGTGACACTCAAAAGTTCAAGTTCTAATTTATTCTCACGCTCTACAGTCATTAACATTTCTCGCAGGGAAGCTTCCGCATACTCCATGATGTCTTCCATGCTATCCACAAATCCCACTTCAAACTCTAACTGATTAAACTCGGTCAAATGACGAGAGGTAGCAAATTTTTCCGCACGGAATGAATACGAAAGTCCGTACACTCCCTCGTACACTCCCACCATCATTTGTTTATAGAGTTGCGCAGACTGGGTTAACATGGCTTCGCGTCCGTAATAATCCACTTTGAAAAATTCCGCACCTCCTTCACTCGCCGCTCCAGCAAGAACTGGAAAAAATATCTCGGTAAATCCCTGACGCTCCATATAAGCGCGGTACCCGTGCGCCAAAGTAGCCTGCACACGAAAAATCGCACGTTGTTTGAGATTGCGGAGTGTGGTCACGCGATGATCCAAAATAGAATCCAATTGCGCCTCTATATCATCTTTATTGATTTCGATAGGAAGAACTTCGGTTACTGGAGACAACACTTCCATGATCTTTGCCTGCACTTCCACCTCTTGCGCCTGCGGATCTTTGCTTTGTTTTTTTACTACTGTACCAGAGATTTTCAAGACGGTTTCCAATTGCAATCCTTTGAGTTGTTCAAGTTGTGCTGAATCCAAAACCACTTGCACAAGTCCGGTGCGATCTCGCAGAATAGCAAACCCAAATTTATTAAGATCACGCAGACGATGCAGCCAACCGGCAACCACGACCTCTTGACCTAGATGTTCTGCAAGCTCACGAACAAAAAGACGATCTTTCATAACAATATGCTTAAGGTGTCAAACGATTGATAAGACGAGGAAATGGAATGGTCTCGCGAATATGTTGAACCCCACAAATCCATCCGGTGATGCGTTCAAGTCCGTACCCAAATCCTGCGTGAGGAACTGATCCGTACTTGCGCAAATCGAGGTACCAAGCAAAAGGCTCTACAGGTAATCCATGATCTAAAATGCGTTGTTTCAAAATCTCATAATCATCCTCGCGCTGACTACCACCGATCATTTCTCCAAATCCTTCTGGCGCCAATAAATCGCTTCCGAGTACACGATCAGAATCGACAGGATCACGCTTCATATAAAATGCTTTCACTTCAGCCGGATATTTTTCCACAAAAATTGGACGATCATATTGCTTGGTCAATAAGGTCTCGTCATCTGCTCCCAAATCATCCCGCTCTCCGATATCGCTCCCCAACTCGCGCAACCTTGCCACGGCTTCTTTGTGAGTGATATGCACAAAAGGCGCTTGTACTTTTTCAAGAGCAAAAATATCACGCTCTAATAGTGTGAGCTCCTCGTGATTTTTTGCCAGCACATCTTTCACGATGCGGATGATCAAAGCTTCTTGCGTTTGCATATTCTCCTCATGCTCCACAAACGCGGCTTCTGCATCCATCATCCAAAACTCGGTTAAGTGACGGCGTGTTTTAGATTTCTCTGCGCGAAACACGGGACCAAAATCAAAGACCTTTCCAAAACTCATAATTCCTGCTTCCAAATACAGTTGGCCAGATTGAGATAGATATGCTTTAGCTTCTTCAAAATAATCTATTTGGAAAAGCTCGGCGGTCCCCTCACAGGCATTGGGCGTCAAAATAGGAGAATCGAATTTTATAAATCCTTCCTCGCGCATGAAGTCATAGGTGGCGTGAATGATCGTGTCGCGCACACGTTGAATGGCCCATTGACGCTCGGAGCGCAACCACAAATGACGATGATCTAAAAGAAAATCTGGTCCATGATCTTTTTTAGCAATAGGATAATCGTCCGGAGCCAGTTGAATAATGGAAAACGCTGCGCCCTCAATTTCATAACCCGATGGAGCGCGATCATCTTTTTTGACGATCCCGGTAATCGTAACCGAGGATTCCATCTTCAAAAATTCCAAAGCTGCCCATTGATCCTCGGACAGTTGAGATTTGGAATACACAACCTGAATCCGACCTGTACCGTCTCGAAATTGTAAGAAAAAAATCTTTCCACTTGAGCGAAAATTATATGCCCATCCGGAAAGCGTAATAGTCTGACCTAGGAAGGATCCGATCGTGGAAACTGATGGTTTGAGCATAAAATAAAAAAATTCTAATTTCTAACGAAGGAATGAGGGTGTTTATTTATTTATTCCAAATATCGCTATCCGGCTCCATTATTGGAAATTAACATGATTCAGACGTTCTTTATGGTATCGCAAACCAGGGGAACGGGCAATGAAAAATCTCAAAAAACTGGGGAAAAATAACGATTTTTTTCCTGTTCATTTTGATGGGATCTAAGGGGACACAAAAGACAGGCGGAATCATTGACTTTTTGGCTATTTCTTGATAAGAAATTGCGTTCTCCCGCATAGGTGGAACACGGTTCTTTACCACCAAAAACCCCTCTCACGGAGGTCTCATGAGTCAACACTGGAATGTGCTTCACCAAAGAACACTCTCGCGTCAGGGTGACAGTGTGGATGATGTGCTAAGGAAGCTCGAAACAACTGATCCTGCGCTCGCGCGTCAACTGCGAGGGCTCAACTGGTCCGTCATCCGAAGGGAAGTGGCCAAGCGTGCCATCGCTCGAGCAGCTGCAAAGATCAGTAACTGTGGAATCAAGGATTCTTATGACAATAGCACCAGTTATCACACGGCAAGTGGCGCCCCTCCCAAGGGAACTTGCGTAGGTGTTCTTCAATCAGGAGACACCCAGCTGGGCGTTGCCCTTGATGGAACAACCTTAATCCTGTTTTGGAACGGATACGCGCAGGAAAGAGGACCAGACAAGCTTAGGCAGATGACCAAGGCATTGGAAGACGCCTACCTGATCGAAGCCTACAAGGCCATGCTCCAGTTGATCGGCGGGACGCCGACCGAGCAAACGACTGACCGCGGCCTCGTCGTCCTCTCCACAAAGCTAGGTGAGGAGGTCTGATATGAGCCGCAGTATCACCGTCATCCTTGACCCCAAAAGCGGTCGAAGTGATGTGAATGTGGATGTCCCTCCCGGTCCTGGCTGCCGTGCGGTTGCTGAACGGATGAAGGTCATCTTGGATCTTTTGGGCGCTGGGATCGAGGAGATGGATGAACATTCCGAAGACCCCGGGATCCCGCAGGCGATTCCAAACGCTCCTGCCCGAGCAAAGAACTAGACGCCATGGGAAAGAAGATAATCAATCTCGGACACTTTGAACCGGCGACACGCGCCATGGGTCCTGGCCTTCGGGCCTGCCTGTGGGTGCGCGGTTGCTCGATTCGTTGCCCGGGATGTATCTCCCCCTTCTACCTGGATCAGGATCCAAAAGCTGATATCGCTTTGTGGCGATTGTTGCAAAAAATCCGAAAGGCCAAAGAAGAATACGGGATCGAAGGGATCAGCATTTCCGGTGGCGAACCGTTTGATCAGGCGCTCATCTTGTCTGAATTGGCCGAGGCAGTGCACATCCTTGAACTTTCCACCTTGGCTTGGTCAGGGTACACACGCCGACGTCTGGAAGGACGACGTGCTCCAAAAGGAGCGCGAAATTTGCTCCGACATCTTGATGTGTTGATCGACGGTCCTTTCCAAATCCGACACCGAGCCGAAGGTCTTCCTCTGCGAGGATCAAAGAATCAAGGGATTCATCTTCTGACCAACCGATACCGTATGGAAAATCTTTCCAGTCCTCAGCTCGAGGTTAGGATGCATGAAGATCAAGTTGTACAAATGACCGGGGTTACGGATTATACAAAAGCGTTGGCTATCTTGAACCTGATGGGTCTTGATGGTTCTACGGGTTTACCATGAACTCTACGTGGTTCAAGGCGATGTCACGCTAACATCGCCCTTTCTGCGCGCAGCAAATCCCCCTCCTTTCCAAGGAGGGGTGAGGGGTGGTTGCCGAAGCTCCGGCA
>Ga0209514_10005772_pt1 | contig 15567 bp, 15 predicted proteins | sample Subgrocontami58m_FD_187452 | JGI IMG/M metagenome (GOLD analysis project Ga0209514, IMG submission 187452) | Subsurface groundwater microbial communities from S. Glens Falls, New York, USA - GMW37 contaminated, 5.8 m (SPAdes) (version 3) | ecosystem: Environmental > Aquatic > Deep subsurface >...
TAAGGCGTCGGCGATGGCCTCGCCGATGCCCTGGCTGGCCCCGGTGATTATTCCGGTTTTGCCCTTCAAGCCGAAGTCCATAGTATTTTTTCCTCCATGTTCAACTTCATACCGCCCCAACCGCGCGGAAGATACTTATCGTATCAATTTTCAAGCGGGAGAGCCCGAAAAGAAAAAATCGGCTCCGCTACCTTCGCCGAAAGTCAAACGACCGCGGCGTTTGTGCGCGGCAGCAGCGCGAACGCCTGAAGCAGGTCGGCGATGCGCCCGTGCGGCAGCCCGGCGACAAAGGCTTCCAGCCGGTCATAGGCGGACTCGGGCACCGCTTGTTCGCGGCCGATGCGGCGGATGAGGGCGGACACGCCGGCGCGGTCGTACGAATAATCGGCAAAGCTCATGCTCTGATCCTGCGCGAGCGTGCGGCCGTCCGCGGTTTCGACGTCGATCTTGCAGCACAGCGTAGGCACGGCAGCGTCGCTGATCAGCTTGATGCTAGATATCAGCTTGTTCACCGGTGCGTCGTCGTAGGTGAGCATGCGGCGCATGTCAGGAACGCCGTACAGCAGGGTGGCCGCGATGCAGAACGGGATGCTCATCAGGGTGCCGGAAACGGAATTGAACGGACCGACGGCATCCATGCCGGCATAGCCCGTTTCATAAGGATTCATGCGCACGCGCACGGCCTTGATTGGGGAGCCGGCGAGTTTTTCGCGCAGGATTAGCGCGGCGGTGACCGGAGTCTGGTTGAACGCGCACACCGGAAACGGCTTGAAAGTGACGCGCAGGACCGCCCAGTCCCGACCCAGCCCGGCGACCAGCGCGTCGGCGTCGCATTCGGTTTTGGCAAAGCTGCGCACCAGGCCCGCCGTCCCTTCGTAGGCATGCGGCGCCGAGATCGATCCGGCACGGGCGAGTTCCGCCGCGACGAGGCCGAGGCGTGCGGCCACGCCCACTTGATAGCGCCACTCGTCGGTGCCATCCGCGAACGATTGCAGGATGCCGCCGGAAAATGCCGCGGCATTGGCGAGCGCCGCCGCAAGCTGCGTTTCCGAAAGCTCCAGCATTTTTCCCGCCGCTGCTGCTGCTGCAGTGGTGCCGTATAGCGGCGATGCCCGAAAACCACCGGGTGTCGTCTTTCCCGCGTAGGCGCGTTCGAGCAGGCCGCCGGCCTCGTAGCCGCAGAGCAGCGCAGGCATCAGTCGTGCGAGGGGATAGCCGCGCGACTCGATCAGGGCGGTGAGCAGGGGAATCATGATCGTGCCCAGGTGCGCTGCGCCACAGGTGTCTTCCTGCCCGCGCCCGTGAAACAGGGCTGAATTGGCGAGGCAGGCGGCGGCGATGCTCGTCTTGCGTCCGTCGCCGAGCAGCGTGGCGCCGGTCGCGACCTCGCCGTCCATGGCGATGGCGGCACGGCGCGCCACCGGAGCGTAAGGGGTATCGTGGCAGCCGAGGCCGATGCCGTAGCCGTTCAGCAGGCAGACGCGGGTCTTTTCGGCTACTTCGGGCGGCACCCGGTCGATGTCGAGTTCGTGGACGAAACGGGCGATGCTTTGGGAAACGGTCATAATGGATCTCCTTTTTTCGGGATGCGTTCAGAGTGCCAGGTAACGTTGCTTGACTTCGGTATTGGTTCGCAGAGCGGCTATCGTATCGCGATAGACGATCTGGCCCTTGTCGATCACGGCCGCTTCGGTGGCGATTCCCAGGCAGAAATGCATGTTCTGCTCTGCCAGGAGCACCGTGATGCCCATGTCCCGCAGCGTGCGCAGCAGTTCGCCGATCCGCTGCACGATGAGCGGCGCCAAGCCTTCGCTCGGCTCGTCGAGCAACAGGCCGCTCGGGTTGCCCATCAGCGTGCGCGCAATGGTGAGCATCTGCTGCTCGCCGCCGGAAAGCTGACCACCCATGCGCTGCTTTAGCGGATCCAGCAGCGGGAACATCGAGTAGACGCGCTTCAGGTTCCAGTAGTCCTCGCCGTTGCGGCCTTTCTTGGCGCCGAGCAGGAGGTTGTCCTCGACCGTGTGTTCCGGGAAGATCTGGCGGTCCTCGGGCACGAAGCCGACGCCGGCGCGGGCGATGGCGTGCGGCCGCCGGTTTTGCATTTCTATCCCCAGCACCTTGATCCGGCCGGCACGCGGCGCAACCAGACCGGCAATCGCCTTCAGGGTCGTGCTTTTTCCGGCGCCGTTGCGGCCGAGCAACGCGACCGTCTGCCCCTGGTTCACCGAGAGCGAGACGCCGAACAGGATCTGGCTGGTGCCGTAGAAGACGTCGATTTGCTCGACCTCGATGACCGCTTTGGCACTCACGTCTGCTCGTCCGCGTTCGTGCCCAGATACGCCTCGATCACCGCAGGGTTGGCGCGGATCTCCTCGGGGGTCCCTTCCGCCAGCACTGCGCCGTAGCACAGCACGCGGATCGATTGCGCGATCTTGAACACGATGTCCATATCGTGCTCGATGAATACCAGCGTCATCTTTTCGCTTTCCCACAAGCGATAGACCTTGTCGATCATCTGCCAGCGTTCCTCGGGCCCCATGCCTGCGGTCGGTTCGTCCAGCAGCAGCAGGCGCGGTTGCAGCACCAGTGCGAGCGCGATGTCCAGCAGCTTCTGATCTCCGTGGGACAAATTGCACGAGAGCGTCGTCGCCTTTGCCGCGAGTCCGAGCATGCCCATGACTTCGCGCGCGCGCGCCTGCGTCCCCGGTATCGGAAAGCGCCACCGGACGACTGCGCTTTGCTCGCGGTGCGCGTGCAGCGCGCCCATCAGCGCGTCCTCGACGGTCAGTGACGGGAAGATGCTCGCCACCTGGAACGCCCGGCCGATGCCGCGGCGCACGATGCCGGAGCGCGATAAGCCGGCAATGTCCTCGCCGTCGAACAGGATGCGTCCTGAATCGGGACGAAACGCACCCGAGATCAGATTGAAGACAGTCGTCTTGCCGGCGCCGTTGGGGCCGATCACCGCGGAGAGACTGCCCGGCAGGAAATGCAGACTGACGTCGTTGGTGGCAGCGAGGCCACCGAAGGATTTGCACAAGTGCTCGATTTTCAGCATGCTTCAGTTCCGTTTTCCGGGGAGCCCTTTGTAGGTGTGCCAGGAGGTCGCCACCAGCCAGCCGGCATCGACGGGCAGGTTGGCGCCGGTGATGGCCGCCGCGTCGCCGCCAGCGAGGAACGCGACCGCTTTGGCGATCTCCTCGGGCTCGACCATGCGTCCCAGGGCGGAATTGTCCTCGAGGGCAGTTACGTCGCGCTGGCCCCGGTCGATCGCCGCCTGCAGCGCGGGAGTGCGTGTGTAGCCCGGCGACACCGCATTCACCCGGACCCCGGATCGCCCCCATTCCGCAGCCAGGCATTCGGTCATCGAAATGACCGCGGCTTTCGCCGGCGCGTAGGCGTGCAGCGGCATCGAGCGCATTCCCGCGATCGAGGCAATGTTGACAATGGCGCCGTGACCGCGCGCGGCCATGCGCCGGCCGAAGGCGAGGCAGGCGACGTAGGTGCCGCGCTGATCGACGCGCACGACCTCATCCCAGGACGACAGCGGCAGTGTCTCGGGCGAGAGCGGCACTTGAATAACTCCGGCGCTGTTGACCAGGGCATCCACCGGCCCGAGGGCACGCTCGACGCGCTCGGCCAGATCTTCGGCGCTGGCCTCGTCGGCAACGTCGACCGCGAAGGCCGCGCCACCGATTTCGGCTGCCACGCGGGCTGCAGCCGCCTCGTCAATATCGGCAACCGCCACCTTGTAGCCGCGCCGCGCCAGTTCGCGGCAGCAGGCGGCGCCGATGCCGCTCGCCCCGCCGGTGACGAGCGCGACTGGGGCGCTCTGATTCATGCTTGGCTCTCCCCGAAACGGCGGCGCAACGCCTCCAGTACGAAATCGGTGACTCCCTTGCGGAACACGAGGGCGAACAGCAGGATCACCACCCCTAGCGTCAGGCCATAATACTCGGTGAACTTGGTGATGACGTCGTTCAACAGGAGCAGCATCATCGTTCCCACCGTCGGCCCGAGAAACGCGCTCGTGCCCCCGAGCATGAGCATGAAAATGGCCTCGCCCGATATCGTCCAGTAGGCGAACTCAGGGTAGGCGCCGGAAACGAGCAGGCTCATGATGATGCCGCCGATACTGGCAAAAGTTCCGGCCAAGATAAACGCGGCGAGCCGCATGCGCCAGACCCGGATGCCGATGAACTGGGCGCGTTCCGCATTGTCCCGGATCATGCGCAGCGTGTAGCCAAACGGCGACTGCATCAGGTGGCGCATGATGAGTAGTGAGGTGATCAGGGTCGCGCAGGCGAACAGGTACAGGTGCGACTGGTCGGCCAGGTTGATGCCAAGGAAGGGCGGGCGCGGAATTCCGCCCATCAGGCCCTGGTCTCCGCCGGTCAGTTGCTGCCAGGAAATGATCAGGCTGTGCAGCAGCATTTGAAACGCCAGCGTGAGGAAGGCGAAATAGATCTCCTTGAGGCGAACGCAGATCGCTCCGACTACGGCGGCCAAGGCCGCCGAGAACAGCACCGTGAGCAAAAACGCGGTCGGAATCGAGGTTCCGGCTTTTTGCATCAGCAGCCCGAACGCGTATGCACCGGACGCGAAGAACATGCCGTGGCCGAAGGACACCAGACCGGTATAACCGACCAGGATGTTCAGCGAGCTGGCGAAGATACCGAACGCCGCGACGCGGATGGCGAAATCGACCAAAGCCTTCGAAGGAAACAGCATCGGCAGGACGGCCAGCACGATTAACGCGGCGGCCGCGATTCCCAACTCGAACGCAAAGCCGCGCCGTTTCATCGGTTCATACATCCTTGCCGAACAGGCCGCTGGGCTTGATTACGAGGACCATTGCCATGAACAGGAACATGATGCCCTCGGTGAACAGCGGGAAGCCGATCGAACCGAAAGAGCGGATGAGTCCGATCAACAGCGACCCGGCCAGTGCGCCGCCGATCGAGCCCATGCCGCCGATCACGGTGACGATGAACGACTCGATCAGGATCGACACCCCCATCCCCGGGGCCATCGAGCGCACCGGGGCCGCCAGGGCTCCAGCGAGGCCGGCAAGCAAGCCACCGGCCGCAAATACCGCCCCGTAGATCAGGCCGGTGTTGATTCCGAGCGCGGAAGTCATGGTGGGATTGTGCGCGGCCGCGCGCACTTTCTTGCCTATGCGCGTGCGGGTAATGACCAGCCAAAGGATAGCGCCGATGGCCAAAGCGATCGCGATCAGAAACAGATAGAACGCAGGCACCACTCCTCCGGCGAGCAGGATTGGAGGCCGCTGAAATGCCGCGGGCATGCCCATGGAGCGGAACTCGGCGCCCCAGATAAGTTTCACCGCGTCATCGAGGATGAGAATGAACGCGTAGCAGACCAGAAGCTGCATCAGCACATTCGAGCCATAGACGCGGCTCATGAACAGGCGCTCGAACACTAGGCCAAACAAGGCAACGCCGGCGCCGGCGCACACCACCGCCAGGCTGAAGCTGTCGGATACCTTGTACACGCTGAGAGCCAGGTAGGCCCCAAGCATGTAGAACGAGCCATGCGTGAAATTGACGACCTTGAGAACGCCGAAAATCAGCGTGAGCCCGGCAGCGACCAGGAATAGCAGCATGCCGATGATCAACCCGCTGGTGACCTGCGTCACCACGCACGAGGTTGTCTTCAGGCACTCGGCCAGTGCTGCTGGATCCACGGCTGACGCTCGGTTACGGGAGAAAAAGAAAAGCCTCGGCAGCCGGACCCAAGTGGTTTGCGCCCGGCTTTCGCGCCTGCCGGATCAGAGGTAGTTGTTGCGCTTCTTCCAGTCGAGCTCGAGCTCGAGAATCTGCTTCCAGTCGCCCGCCTTGACCTCGGGGATGTAGGGTTCCTTGGAGATGGTGGTGCCCCAGCCGATGGCGTAACCGATGGTGGTCTGGTCCTCTGCGCGCATGGTGATGGTGCCGTCGGCGCCGAACGGCGATTCGATTTTCATGCCGCGCAGCGCTTCGGCCAGTTTCTTGCCATCCGCGCTGTTTGTCTTCTTCATCGCGGCGACGAGGAAACGCATGCCGGTGGCCGCTTCCCACGACCAGTTGGTCGGGTAGTCCTTGTACTTGGCGCGATAGGCGTCGGCCCAGGCGGCATTGGCCGGCGTGCGCGGGAAGGTCTTGACGTAGCGGTTGCCGGAGTGGATACCGGCAGGCAGGTTCTTGACCGCCGTCAGCGTGGTGTAGTCGGCCATGTTGACGGCGAAGAACTCGGTCGCTCCGAACAGCGCGTAGATATTGCCCTGGTCGATGTAGGAGGTGAGGTCTCCGCCCCATAGACAGGAGTACAGAGCCTGCGGCTTGGCCTGCAGAATCTTGGTGATGACCTCGGTATAGTCCGGCTGGAACAGCTTCGGCCAGGCTTCGCCCACCATTTCCACTTCCGGGTAGAACAGCTTCAGGTACTCGGCAAACTGCGCCGTCGTATCGCGACCGTAAGCGTAATCCGGCGAGCAGGTCATCCACTTGCGCAGGCCCTTGGCTTTGGCAACCGCCGCGGCATAGCTGCCGCCGGCGATCGAGTCGTGCACACCCTGGCGGGTTACGCGGAAGGCGTTCGGGATGCGGATTTTCGGATCCGCCGACAACGACGAGGTCTCGGATATGTTGTGGATGCACAACACTCCGAGGTCGCGCGCGACCTCGTGCACGGCGAATGCGCCGGACGAAGCCTCGCAGTCGAACAAGATCTCGCAGCCGTCGCTGTTGATCAATTCGCGCGAAACCCGGGCGGCCTCCTGTGGCTGGCCTTTGGAGTCGCGCACCACCATCTCGATCTTACGCCCGCCAAGTCCGCCGGCGGCATTGAACTTGTCGAGCTCCATCATCATGCCGTTGCGCGAGGAGATGCCGAGCTGGGCGACGCGGCCGGACAGGATGGTAGGCATACCCACTTTGATCGTCTTCGCCTGAGCGCGCGAGATCATCGGAAAGCCGAGCGCTGCGGCTCCGCCGAGTGCGGTTGCGCCTTGCAGAAACCGGCGGCGTGCGATGGGGTTCTGATGTTTCTCGTTTTTGGACATGGTTTTCCTCCTTGCTGATGTGGGATGCGTGGGGGGATATTCCGTTCGTGGCGTGCACTGCCGCGCCCTTTGGTTGAACGACGCTGCGGCGTATTTTTTCGCTATTCGCGTTCGATCATATCCCTAGGTCGAACGCACGGTCAATTTGTGCTTAAGAGGCCGCCAGAATCTCAACGACGAGGCGTGAATCACCACTCATCATTGTAATCTAGGCTTCCGCAATGGCCCTGTCAAGCCCGACAGTGTCGGGCTGTGCTTGCCCTGTGCTTGCCCTGTCTTGCCCTTGTGCTTGCCCTGTGCTTGGACATGCCAGCAGCAGTCTGGACGGACCGGCGTAGGGGTGATAAGCTCACTCGCAATGGGTGCGCCTGGTTAGGCGGTGATGGTGAATTCGTGCCACACCTTCAACTGGTGAAGGCCAGCTTCCAAGTCGGCGTCGGCGTCTAACATAACGGCAAGAACGCTTCGCTCATCCAATGATGAAGGCGGTCCACTCCAATGTTTGATGAGAAAACGCTATCCGCGTCCGAGATAAGCGAACAGGATTGGCAGCAGAGATACCACAAGTTGCTCGGCCGTTTTCGACATCGAGCGCCAGCAATGGCAAGCAGCCCGCGCACAAATTCTGGGTTGCCGTTAAAAAGCGCCTATTTTCCGACCGATATCGAAGGCCTCGACTTCGCTCGGATCGGCGCACCGGGCGCCTACCCCTACACGCGCGGCAATCTCGCAGCGCAATATCAGTTGATGAACTGGGCCAATCAGCCGGTCATCGGTTACGGCCTTCCCGAGCACACCCGGGAGCGGATGGCTTCGCTGGCCAATGAGGGAATGGCTGGCTATTTTGGCCATACTTTCTACAACCTGCTGTACGATCTGGTGTCGCATGAAGGCTTGGATCCTGACGATCCGGCTGCCCGGGGCCGGGTTGGTCAATGCGGCATGGCCGTCTATTCCGTCGCCGACATGGCCCGCTTATTCGACGGCATGGATCTCACCACAATGAACGTGGTGCATATCACCGATTATCAGGTCGTGCCCGCGCTTGCCCAATACATCGCGTATGCCCAACGACGCGGAGTCAAGGCTGAGGCGCTGCGCGGCAATACGATGAACTACTATCACCAATCTGCATTTACCGGCATGAGTGCGTTTCCTCCCGAGCAGGGACACAAGCTGGCTGTCGCTTTGATAGCTTACTGTTCAAAGTACATGCCGCACTGGAATACCACCAATTTTGTGGGTTACGATCTGGAGGAATCGGGCGGCACTGCCGTTCAGGAAGCGGGCATGATGCTGGCTTACGGCATCGAATTGGTGCGCTCCTGCGTTGAGGCAGGCGTCAACGCAGAAACCGCTCTGTCACGCTTTGGATTCCAGATTGCTCAGGGCAACGACTTCTTTGAGGGGATTGCAAAGATTCGCGCCCTGCGCCAGATTTGGGCGACGACGATGAAGGAACGTTTCGACGTAACCGACCCACGCGCCATGCATGTTCGAATTCATACTCACACTTCGGGCGCGATGCTGACTGCCGCGCAACCCTTGGTCAATTTGGTGCGTACCACGTTGCACGCTTTCGGCGCGGCGCTCTCGGGCGTACAGGCCATGGAGGTTGCCGCATATGATGAGGCTTACGCCATCCCGACGAAGGAATCGGCGACGCTGAGCTTGCGTATCCAGCAAGTGATACAGGAAGAAACCAACATCACCGCCGTCTGCGATCCGCTGGGCGGCTCTTACTTCTTGGAAAAACTGACCAACCAGATGGCGGAGGCGGCGCTCGCCGTGGCCAAGCAGATCGAGGAGATGGGAGGCTATATTGCGGCTCAGCGCAAGGGATGGATCAGGTCGCAGATCGAAGCCTCAGCCGCGGAGTGGCGGGAAGGTGTGGATGACGGGCGAATCAGGGTTGTCGGAGTCAATTGTCATGTTGCGGACGAGCGCAAGGAACCTGAGCTCTTCGCGGTCGATCCCGAAGTGGAGCGAGTCGCTATCGAGCGCATTCAAGAGCATCGCCGCCAGCGCGATGCCGTTCGACACGAAACTGCGATGTCTGCGTTCAAAGCGGCAGTCGAAGATCTTGGCAAAGCGAAGATCCGGGATATCGACGGTGTCAGGCTGCTGCAGGCCGCCATTGATGCGGCCCAGGCCGACGCCACCACCGGCGAGATGATGGCGGTGATGAAAAAGGGGCTCGGCTGGGACGCGCCTTACAATTATGATGGCACATGAGATGGTACATAAGCCAGCACCGGTAATGAACGACAGCATTCGCGTTCTGTTGGCTAAGCCCACGCATGATGCGCATGACCGAGGGGTCCGCTACATCGCGAAAAAATTTCGCGATGACGGTTTGGAAGTCATTTTCACGACGTTCCTGTTGCCGCGGGAGGTGATCCGTATTGCCATCGATGAGGACGTCGATGTCATCGGGATATCCTGTTCATCGCATGGCCACATGCCGATCTTCGAGGAGTTATTCACCAACCTGCGGGAACACGGCGTTGATGACGTACTAGTGATCGGTGGTGGCGTTATTAGCGGACAAGACCAGCAGGTTCTCAAGGCATGGGGTGTGTCTGCCGTTTTTGGCCCCGGGACCTCGGCTGGGGATGCGATTTCTCATATTCGTGCTAACGTTTTCCGTCGATCAACCGTTCATCAACAAAGCTTTCAGGGAACATGAAGTACGGTGCCGATTTGCAGGGATAAATTGTGCGGCTAACGCTGGGCATGTTCCTGGAAGTGGCGTCCATCATGCTGCGGGCGGTTACCTACGTGCCGGCCCTTTCCCTGTGGTCGCCCAATCTGGTCTACGGCTAATCACCGCCGCATTCCCAAACTTTTCTCGAGGAGCGTTTCATGGCTTTCAGCGAAGTGCATCACGTCGCCCTGACGGTGAGCGACATGGATCAGTCCCTGGCTTTTTTCTGCGAACTGCTGGGGTTCCGGAAAACCCTGGACATGCAGTTGTCCGGCGCGTCTTTCGAAAAACTATTCCGGCTGCAACCGGGCGCCTCCGCCCGTTCGGTGATTTTGCAACAGGGCAAGAGCCAGGTCGGGGAACTGGAACTGCTGGTTTTCGAAGGCCCGGGGCTGGAAAAACCCTCCGGCCCCAAGCGGCCCGGCGATCCGGGACTGCTCATGCTGTCTTTCGAGGTGCGGCAGGAGTCGCTGCAAACCGTGGCGCAACGCCTCAAGGCAGCAAAGGTGCCGTTCTTCTGCGACCCCGTGGATTTGGATCTGCCAGGCTACGGCCCCATCAAGAGCTTGATGGTGGAAGACCCGGACGGATCCCTGGTGGAATTGGTCGAATTGCCTCCCAGGGAAGGGGCCCTTAAGGTCCGGGCGGAGAAAAGCGGCAGCCAGTCCCGTTCCGGCTGACGGTCGGTCGCCAACTGAAGACCTGCAACTCCTTAATCATCAGAGAAAAGGAATTAAGAGTATGAGCGGTGCAACGAATCTTTCGGGCAAGATTGCCTTGGTGACCGGGGCTTCCAGCGGTCTGGGCCGTCATTTCGTCAAAGTATTGGCCCGAGCCGGGGCCACCGTAGCGGCGACCGCCCGGCGCCTGGACCGGCTGGAAACCCTGGCTGAAGAGTGCCGCTCAGAAGGTCTGCAGGTGTTGGCGGCGCAAGCCGACGTGGCCGACCGGGCCTCGATATTCGCGGCGGTGCAGCGCGTCGAAGCCGCAGCGGGGCTGGTAACCGTGCTGGTCAATACCGCCGGGATTTCCATCAACAAAAGCTTCCTGGATCACGAAGAAGAAGACTACGATCAGGTGGTGGACACCAATCTGAAGGGAACGTGGAACGCTACCCAGGCCGTGGCCCGCCGTCTGGTGGCCGTCAAACAACCGGGGGTGGTCGTGAACATAGGTTCCATTTTCGGCCATCGGGTGGCGGGGAATGCCTCCAGCTATTGCGCCTCCAAGGCGGCGGTGCTGCACCTGACACGGGCCTTGTCCTTGGAACTGACCCGCTACGGCATCCGGGTCAACACCCTGTCGCCGGGCCTATTCCACACCGAGATGACCGAGCAGATGTTCCAAAGCGGCTTCGCCGAAAGCCTGATCAAACACACCCCCGCCCGCCGGGCCGGGAACCCCGCCGACCTGGACGGCGCCCTGCTGCTGCTGGCCAGCGACGCTTCTCGTTACATGAGCGGCAGCGTGGTGGTGGTGGATGGCGGAATTCTGAACAGCAGCCTATGAGCCGCCGGCCGCTCAACAAAGCCGGCTACCGGTTCGCCAGCTCTTTTTTCAGCATTTCCTTGAGGATCGCTTTTTGGATTTTACCGGTGGCGGTCTGGGGCATTTCCGCGATGAAACGCACCGCCGCCGGCACCTTGAACTTGGCTAGATACTGGCCGCAGTGGGCCTGAAGCTCTTCCAGAGTCAGCGGTGGGGCGTCTTCCTTCTTGACGATGTAGGCCAGCACTTCCTCGCCGAACAACTCGCTGGGCATGCCCACCACCGCCGCCAGGGCAACGCCGGAGAGACCGTAAAGGACTTGCTCCACTTCGGTGGAATAAATATTCTCCCCGCCCCGGATGATCATGTCTTTGTTCCTATCCACCAGATAGACGTAGCCCTCCGCATCCCGGTAGCCCAAGTCCCCGGTATGCAGCCAGCCGCCGCGCAGCGTCTCGGCGCTGGCCTCGGGCCGGTTGAGGTAATGGGACATCACGTTGGGGCCGCGGGTGAGCAGCTCGCCCACGGTGTTGGGGGGCAGCTCCCGGTCGGCGTCATCAGCGATGCGAATCTCGGTTCCCGGAATGTTGATGCCGACCGATCCAGCTTTTTCGTAAGCCTGGGAGCTGGGCAAGGTCACCGTTGTGCCGGAGCACTCGGTCTGCCCCATGCCGTGAATCAACCCCGCGTTGGGGAATAAGGCTTGCACTGCCTCCAGCTTGTGGACCGGCATGGGCGCCGCGCCGAATACCACGCGCATCACCGAACCGGTGTCATAACGGTCCCGCTCCGCAAACTGGACCATGAGCAAGAGCATGGATGGTACCGCGAACAGTTGGGTGACCCGGTGCCGCTGGATCAATTCGAATACCTGCTCGGTCTTGTAGGTATCCACCACCAGGGTGCCCCCTACCAGCAGGGTGGGCAGGTATACGGTGTGGTTGGCGATATGGAACAGCGGGGTGGTGGCGAGATTGATTACCGATTCGTCTTGGTATTCCCAGCCCAACGGGCCTTGCAGCGCGCCGGCGATGAGGCTGCGGTGGGTATGCACCACCCCTTTGGGTTTGCCGGTGGTGCCGGAGGTGTAGTAGATGGCTGCCGGCGATTCCATCGGCACCGCAGCCGATTCCAGATCCCATGACGACGCCGGGGGCTGGGCTTGCCGGACCAACAGGGCGAGCGAAAGATGAGAACGAACTTCCGGGACAAGATCGGCGATGGTGGCTTCGAAGCGCTCCTCGCTCAACACCAGGGAAGTTCCTGAATCCGCCAGGATGAATTCGATCTCCCGGGGGGTCAGCTTGGTGTTCAAGGGAACCGCCACCGCACCGATGGCCAATATTCCCAGGTACCAAATATTGTAGAGGTCGCTGTTCTCCAGCAGCAGCGCCACCCGGTCGCCGGGCTTGACGCCGGTCTCGTCCTGCAAATGCCTGGCAACCCCGGCAATAGCATCGAACAAGCGGCGATAGGTATAGGCATATTGCTCGAACAGCAGGGCCGGTTTGTCCGGAAGGCGACGGGCGGTCCGGGAAAAAAATCCGGGGACGGTCAGATTCCCTTCCAACCGATGCTCCCGCCGCATGCGCTCCCAGAAGCTCTCCACACCCTCCCGGGTTTTGAAGCGTGGCGCCGATCCGCTACCGCCAACCGTCCCTTGGCTCATGGCTATCCCTCCTCCTAAAACAAAGTGACGCCGGACAGGGCCGCCGCCTGGCCTACGAACTCTTCGATATGCCGATTTTCGCCGCGTAGTCCTGAAGATTTTTCTTTAGAGTGCCCTCGGCCATCAACTCGGCCGTGGTGCCTAGCTCATATGCGATGGCATCTTGCGGGCTCATCGTCGTTACGGCATAGGCCGCCCGTTTGGTGGTAATGAGGGCCGGCAGCGGATACTTCGCCAGGAGTTCCGCTTGCTGCACCGCCGCCGCGAGGAGCTCGGTCTGCGGGACGATGAAATCCACCAAACCCATTCGCCGGGCTTCCTCCGCCTCCCAGGTCGTGCCCTGTAGTGTCATGCGCAAAGCGTTCGAAAAGCCGATCCGCAATCGCAATTTCGACATCAAGGGGTTTACTCCCCAGCCGATCTCGGGTCGGCCCAGCTTGGCGCCCGCTGCGGCAACGATCACGTCGCCAGAGAGGGCGAGATCGAAACCGCCCGCCAGAGCGAATCCGGCCACCGCGGTGACCAGCGGCTTTTTGAAAAAATAGGTGATGCGGGTGTACTCGTGGCCACGGTGCATGAGGGAGCGCAAATCGGTGTCGATCATTTCCTGGAGATCATAGCCGGCGCAGAAGAACGCATCGCCCCCGGTTAAAACGACGGTCTTGATAGCGTTGTCATTTTCAAGAGTGCTGAGCGCGTTCTCCAGCGCATCGCGCAGGGCCATGTTGAGGGCGTTGCGCTTGTTCTTGCGATTGAGTTCGACGATGGCGAGAGGCGGCGTCCGTTTTACGATCACCAGTGGTTCCATGGCGTATCTCCATAAAATGGCGGGATTAAGGGCATAGCCCCGGCTAAGCTGCCTTGCCCTGCTCGAAATACTTGGGATTGCTCTCCGCCAGCTTGTCCCGGGTGACTTGGCGCAAATGATCGAAGACGCGCTGGCGCACAGCACCGGCGTCGAACCCTCCCTTTCTGATCCGGCCTACCAGCAGCCGGTTCAAATCCATCAGCACTGCGGACAAGGCCTCCGGTTCCAAATCAGCGGCGAACCGATGGTCAAGCAGCGCGGCCAAGCGGCGAGCCTCGGCTCGTAGCGGGGCATCCCCTTTGGCGATGGCCCGGCCCGCCACCGCCATGGCGCGGGATACCAGAATGGCAGCGAAACGCCGCCCCCCCTCCAACGACGGGGTGATGTCCCGGTCAAGCACTGCGCGGGCGCCCTTGAGCAATTCTTCCGGAGTCGGCCGGTCACGCATGGCAGAGTCCCTCTCGACTGCCGATCAGATCCAAGGCCTCCATTTCCATCTCCGCGGTGCCCAGGCCCACCAGGGCCAACTCGAAGGCATCCACCGCCCCCGAGGTATAACGGGCCGCCTGTTGCAGCGACACCACCGCCCATTTGACGTTAGCCATGATGTCCCAATAGGCCATCACTTCGGGGTCGACGCGCCGCCCGGAGGCACGCTCATAACCCCGCAACAAGGGTCTCCGGTCCGCCATGCCGCCGGCCTCCTTACGGACCTTGCCGAAGCGGAAAAAACGCTGACAAAGCCACCCCAGGTCTTCGTGGGGATCGCCCCAATGGCCCAGCTCCCAATCTAGGATGCCCTGCAACCGCCCGTCCTTCACCATGTAATTGCCGGTGCGGAAATCCCCGTGGCACAGCACTCCCACCTCCGGCGGCGGAGCGTTGCGCTCCAGCCAGCGCAGGCCGAATTCGATGGCGGGATGGGGCAACTCGTGGCTGTCCAAGTAATCCCTGAGATTGGCGATGGTGTCGAGCGCTACGTTCTCAGGTGGCGGTTTGAGGAAAGGCAAAACTCCCGGTTTGGGAACTACTGCCTGCAAGCGCCCCAATTGCTCCCCCACCTGTTCGATGATGGCCTCCCGCTGTCCGTCCAAAGAGGCGCCGAACAGCTTGTGTGGCTCTGCCATGCCATCCAGGAAATCCACCACGAAGAAATCCTGCCCCAGCACCGTGGGATCGACGCAGCTCCACAAGGGCGCAGGCAACTTGACTCCGGCGGCGTGAGCGGCCCTCATCACTTCGTACTCCTCTGCTGCCGCCAGGCTGTCCTCGACGCCCAAAGCCTCCGCGGTGCGCAGCACCCAACTGGCTGCCCCGCCGGGCCATTCCACATCCACCCTCCAGTTCTGCTGCACCGTGCCGCCGGCCAACTTGGTAAGCTTGGCGATTTTGAGGCCCGGTTCGCCCTTGGCCTCCGCCAGGAAGTGCTGTAGCACCTCGCGCCGGTCGGGAACGCTTACCGCCATGACCAGAAATCCTTGCGCTCCTTGAGGACATAACCTGCCAGCACCATTTTATGCACCTCCGAGGCGCCGTCGCCGATCCGGGCCAGCCGCGCGTAACGGTACATCCATTCCAAAGGCAGGTCCTTGGAGTAGCCCATCGCGCCGCATAACTGGATGGCGGTATCCACCGCGTGATGCAGCGCCTCCGAGACCACCACCTTGGCCATGGAGACTTCTTTCTGGGCGCGGTCGCCCTGGTCCAGCAGCCAGGCCGCCCGCATGGTCAGCAGCCGGCCGATGTCCACTTGCATGGCGGCATCCCCCAACATCCACTGCACGCCTTCGTGCTTGTGCAGTCCCATGCCGAAGCTTTTCCGCTCGGAAACA
>Ga0209514_10005775_pt1 | contig 15564 bp, 13 predicted proteins | sample Subgrocontami58m_FD_187452 | JGI IMG/M metagenome (GOLD analysis project Ga0209514, IMG submission 187452) | Subsurface groundwater microbial communities from S. Glens Falls, New York, USA - GMW37 contaminated, 5.8 m (SPAdes) (version 3) | ecosystem: Environmental > Aquatic > Deep subsurface >...
AGTTCTACGAGGTAACTGACACAGAGTTTGAAATCAGTGCTTTAAATGCTTCCTTGTTAAAGTGGGAGGTGGTGTATAACACCATCCGTCCTCATCAGGCCCTGAACTATCTAACTCCTCTGGAATTTCTTGAATGTTATCAGTCCAATAAAAGAAAGGAGATGATGTGTCACTGATCTATTGAACGAGTACAGCATATTGACGTCTACCCCTACCCCAGCCTATAATGTCGCCGTTAACTGTGTTTAAAATTTGGTAATTTTGAAAGGAGCCTTATATGGAACGTCAAATGGAGCGGCGGCGCGAGTCGGAACCACTTACGATGGACACGATGGTCGAGGGACTATGGAAGTTCCGCGATGCTGAAAGACAGAAAACCAAGACGCTGCCCCGGGTACTGAAAGGGAAGGATATACCCTGGGTGCAAAACGCTCAGACCTACTATCACGGTTTCATAAGGCCCGGACTCATGAATCGGCTGAAGCAAGGCCCCATTTTCACCATGATGATAGCCGAGCAGATGGTCTTCCCCGCCCATAAATCGGGACGCCACCGCCACTATTACGAGGCCATTTTCTATACAATAGATGGCGAAGGCTATGAGATCCATGATAACAAGCGCTGGGACTGGGCAACCGGGGATGTTATGACTGTCCCCACCTTCTGCATCCACCAGCATTTCAACTCCAGGGCGGATAAGCCGGCCCACTTCCTCTTCTCCACTCCTAACTTCGCCGAGTTCATGGGCGTCGGTAATATAGAACAGATGGAGATAAACGAAAACTACCAGATTCCTGAGGGATCTGAACCTTTTTACAACCACCAGGGTGAGATGGAGGGTTACAAAACGAAAGAGGGCCTTACCCTGAGTTTCGGCCGCGATGAAGACCTCCAGAAGATGATGGAGGCCAGGAGGGCTAAGCCCTTCGAGGCGGACGCAAAGGACACTTACGAATACTACTTGAAACTTCTCACCGAGCAAACAAAATGGCGGGACGCGGTGCCCCATGTAATCAAGGACAAGGACAGACCCTGGGAGAATACCCGGTTTGGCCGCGTGAAATACTTTGTATCTCCCGCCTTCCCCGGTGGACTGACGCTGTATGATTGCTTTACGCAGGAGATCCCGCCGGGCAGCCGCTCGGGTAAACACACCCACGTCAGCGAGGAGGTGCATTTCATACTGGAGGGCAAGGGATACGACGTCCACGATGGCGTCCGCCACGATTGGGAAAAGGGAGACCTGGTGTGCATCCCCATAAACACTACGCACCAGCACTTTAACTCGGACCCACGTAATCCCGCCAAGTACGTGGCAATCCAGTCCCGGTTATATCACTACATAGGACATGGGGGTTTTCAGCACCTGGAGGACTGCCCGGAGTTTAAAGCATAATATGCCGGGAGTTTCATAACCCGGAGAATCACCCCTGCTCATTGCGACGAACACCTGAAGGATGCAAATAGCGCTCAAATCCTCTCGCCCCTTTGGGGAGAGAATTAAAGAGAGGGGTAAGATTTTTGGTAGAATTAGATTTTCATCACCCTCACCTTTCCGTTCCTCTCCCATCGAGGGAGAGGAAAATTGGACCGCTATTTTCGGAGGAAACTCAAAGGAGATGACTGTGAAACAAAAACTATTCATAGTCTTGATTGCTGCTCTGGTATCGGCGACTGCGGCCTGCACCCCCGGCGCTGTTTCCACCGGCGCACCCGTTCCCACTGTTGCTGCTCCCACGCCTGTTCCCACGTCTAACATCTCGCCTCCAACTTCTCAAGATGTCGCCTGGGACAAGGTGGTGGCAGCCGCAAAGAAAGAGGGCGTCGTTACGGTATACAGCTTCTTCTATGTAGGCGACATGGGAAGGGATATGGCTAAGACTTTTCAGCAACGCTATGGTATCCGGGTTGAAATCCTGGCCAGCCCCGGTCGCCAGACCGTGGAAAAGATCAAGGTGGAGCAGACGATGAAGCAAGGTGTCGCCGACGTGGTGAACACGGGCACGTCCAGCGCAACTGAGATTTCCGTTTCAGGCCTGGGTGAGAATGTGTGGCGTGAACTGCCCAGTTTGAAGGACCGCACCCAGTTTTTGGTTGATCCTGTTTATTCCCCTTCCGGGGACCTGTTGTTTTCGTCTTTAACATTTATAACCCCGGCAATAAATACAAATCTGGTAAAGCCCCAGGATGAGCCGAAGTCCTTCAAGGACTTTCTCGACCCCAAATGGAAAGGTAATATCATCTCTCTGGATCCCCGTACCGGCGGCGGCTCTCTATTCACTGCCTTGGCCACGATGAAGTATTTTAAAATTCTGGAAGATGATTACTGGCGCCAGATGGTTCCCCAGTTACAGCTCTTTGGCGGCAGCCAGCAGGAGCAGTACCGGATGGTGGGACGCGGAGAATATAAAGTGGCCTTACCGGCCAGCGATTCCCCTATTGCCCCTCTTCTCGCCGAAGGTGCGCCCATGAAGTTGCTGGCTATGGATGAGGGGACTGTAGCACAGGGCGACTCCATTATGGCCATAAAAGGAGCGCCGCACCCCAATGCAGCCAAACTGTTTATCGATTGGGTCCTTTCACCCGAAGGGCAGGAAGTCTATGCAAAGGCAGCTAAACTTAACCCTATGCGCAAGGGTGTCCCCGGTTACATGATACCCGGGGCTAGCCTGGTTCCAAAGAAGGTCATAAATCGTACCTGGGAAGCCTCTCAGGCAGCCAATGATTACCAGAAGTCCGGAGTCCTGGAGCAGATATTCGGCAAGCGGTAAACAGGGGCCGACGATAGTCTGAGCTTAAGCCTGTGGTGTAGGTTTTGTGAATCTATACCGCAGGCTTTGTTTTTGTTAGGTTTAACCCTTGCAGCAGTAGCGCCCCCGATAATTTTGTCATATCTTGATGTATAATATTATTGAGACCACATCCTTTTTAGCTACGCGCCCCCTTAAAAGATACACCCGATATAATTGCCGAAAAGTCTGGAGGCACCATGAAACTTCAGATAAAGGTCCCATTTCTTGTAGTTGGGATACTTCTTATTATTGGCATTATCTCCGGCGGAATGATTCTCTACTACCACTGGCGCGCCAGCGTCAGTCAATTCGAACAGATGGCTATGGTACTGGCAGGCGCAGTGCGGGGTTCTCTCGAACAAAACATGCTGACCGGCGAACGTACCCAAACTCAGGAAGCTCTGGCCTATATTGCTAAAGAGAAAATGGTAAAAGAAGTGGTCTTGTTCGCACCGTCCGGCACAGTTGCAGCTTCAAGTGAGTTCCCGGATGTAGGCAAAATAATGCCCTCTGATGATCTCCGATATGTGCTTCAGTCCGGTGAAGTGTCAATGCGGGCTGAGTTATACGATGGGAAACGAGAACTCTGGGTCCTTACCCCCATTTTTAATAAAAGAGAATGCCAGAGTTGCCATAATCCTGGCGACAGAATCCTTGGGGTTATAAAAGTTAGCCTGGATGCTACGCCTCTCGATAATCAAGCTAAAGAGGAAACGTTTTTTATAGGCATACTCGGGGTATTGACTTTCACTGTAATTGGCGTCAGCCTTGCTTTTGCTCTTAAGCGGGCCGTCTTGAATCCGATTTCGAAGCTAACCATATCTGCAAGTAAGCTTTCTCTAGGAGATTATTCGGAGAGGGTTAACGATGAGAAAAATGACGAACCAGGCATTCTCGCCAAAGCCTTTAACGTAATGGCGGCCAGTATTGGGCAGCGCACTCGAGAATTGGAGGCTTCCCGGCAGGAAATTGCCCGGTGGAATCTTGGCCTTGAAGACAGGATACAGCAAAGAACGAAAGAGCTATCAGCCATGAATGCCGTGATTACGGCTGTTAGTCAGTCTTTTAATCTTAGGAAAATACTGAATGATGCCCTGCCTATAATATTAGAGGCTGTCAGGGTAGAAGGGGGCTCAGTCCACACGTTGGGAGAAAGTGGGCAGTTTACAATAATAGCTCACCATGGGTTCTCTTCGGAATACATCCGGAAAATTGACTGCTTGAGTCCAGGACAAGAAATAGTTGGAAACATTGTTTCATTTAATCACCCGATTATCGTTAATGATTACTCGAACAACCCGGGGGCAATCGAAATCGCCGGGTTTAGCGCCTATGTTAGTTTTCCAATGAAATCTAATAATAGAGTCCTCGGTATATTGACACTGGCAAGCCGAAGTTCCAATGCGTTTAATGCTGAGACCTTGCGTTTGGTCTCAGCTATCGCAGATGCCTTAGGTATTGCCGTAGACAATGCCAGAGCTGCCCTGAAGCTGGAAGAGGCGAATAAAATAAGAGAGGACCTCCTGAAAAAGCTTATCTCGGCTCAGGAAGAAGAAAGGCGCCGCATTGCCCGTGAACTGCATGATGATGCGAGCCAGTCTCTAGCTGCGCTGGCTATCAGCCTGGAAACTATTTCTGAGGACTTACCGGAACAATACCAGGAGCTGAAAAAGAGACTCGATACGCTTAACGCACAGGCGATAAAGACTCTGGGAGGAATACGCACTCTTGCATTGGAGTTGCGCCCCGGCGCCCTGGACGACCTGGGACTTGGAGCAGCAATAGACTGGTATGCCAGGGACTATCTGGCCAAGCGGGGACTCGATGTAAAAATCGAAGTACACAATCCAAAGGTGAAACTGCCTGCAAATACAGAAACGATGTTGTTCAGAATAGTGCAGGAAGCTTTAACTAATATCGTCAAACATGCTGAGGCTACACAGGTTAAGGTGATGCTACAACTCAGTGAATCTTCTGTTATTGTGCAGATTCAGGATAACGGAAAAGGGTTTGATGTTGAGGCAGCTTTAAGAAAGGAAAATGTACAGCAGCACCTTGGTCTTCTTGGAATGGCTGAACGGGTCGCTTTGTTGGATGGCAAATTCGTCATTGAATCTCAGCCAGAAGGGGGAACGTATTTACGTATTGAAGTACCGGTGAAGGGAGATACTGTTGTTTAATGGATAAGATCAAAATATTCCTGGCAGATGACCACTTAATATTACGTGAAGGAATCCGCTCATTGTTGCAGAAGCTGCCCGATATCGAAGTGGTTGGCGAAGCTGCCGACGGTGAAACCGCAGTTACTGAAGTTAAACGGATAATACCCGATGTGGTACTCATGGATATAACAATGCCTAAGTTAAATGGGCTGGAAGCAACGCGCCAGTTAAAGGAAAAACACCCACAGATAAAAGTGCTTATTCTGACGATGCACGAAACCAGTCAATATCTGTCCGAGATGCTCCAGGCGGGGGCCTCGGGATATGTTGTAAAGACAACCACATCTGCCGATTTGATATCGGCAATAAGAGCAGTTTACCACGGGGACGTATATCTATATCCATCAATAGCCCGGATGTTAGTGGAGGACTACTTAAGTCAGGTGAAGACAGGGGAAGAGAAGACAAGCTATGAAGGTTTGACCAGCCGTGAACGGGAAATACTGACTTACATTGCAGATGACAAGAAAAATAAAGAAATCGCTGATACGTTAGGTATCAGCGTAAGGACGGTGCAGGCCCACAGGACCAACCTTATGGACAAGCTGGGCGCTCATGATCGTACGGAATTGGTCAAGTATGCTATACGAAAAGGCATCATAAACCTGTAATAACCTCAGTTCAAGATACATCGTATCGAGACGCTATGCATGCATAGCGTCTTTTCGTTTTTGTGCCAGGTCTAATCCCATAATGAGAGGAGAGCATAAATGCCACATTGATTCTATTGAAAAACATATATGGTTCTCTTACGCTTGAAGTAATCAGGTTATGTACTTGCTGCGGGGAAAAGGGGAATGGGATGATAGCTAAGATTAAAGTTTTAGTGGCTGAAGAGCATTCGCTGTGTTGTGCGGCTATTTGTGCCCTTTTGAGAAATAACGAAAACATAGATGTAATTGATCAAGCATCCAATGGGAAAGAAGTGCTGGAGAAAGTGAGCAAACAATTACCGGATGTTGTCCTGATGGATGCCGCTATGCCCATCATGAATGGTGTGGAGGTCACTCACCAACTGCGCAAACGGAACATCACGTCCAGAGTCTTGCTTATTACGGCCTATGAAAACAAAGAGATTATCCTTGGCTCGCTTCGTGCCGGAGTCAACGGCTTTATCTCGAAGAATGCAACAGGTTCCGACCTGGTTTCGGCCATTTTCACTGTTTCTCGTGGTGACTTTTTTCTCTATCCTTCGATAGCAAAAATCATGGTTCGCGATTATCTTCAGGATTTAAAGAAAACGATTAGACTCGACCCTTTTGAAAAAGTGGCCCACAAAGAGAAATAGGTACTCAGGGGTCATAAGAGGGCGTTGAAACGGCAAAGTTGCCAGCAATCTAAACATAGCTATTAAAACAGTCTTGAAACAAATAACCAGCATGACGGGATAACCAGACATTCACGACATTGCTACTTTGTCACAGAGGGAGTGGAGGTAGAGATTTGAGCCAGACAGCATGGATTAGAGCTTTACTTTGGTTCCAGCATAGATAGCGAGGCGACCATTGCCCGGGATGATGTGAAAGCGTGGGATGAGTTCCTTCAGGGCAATGTAGTAAAACTTTAACAAAGGAGGAAACCGATGAGTAAAAAGGAAACACCTGCACAGGTAACTCGAAGGGAGTTCATCAAGGGGGCAGCCGCCGGTGTTGCCGGGGTCGCTGCCGTGGGGGTACTGGCTAGCTGTCGGTCTTCCGCACCTGCTGCCGCACCTCCAGCGGCGCCGAAGAAGTGGGACTACGAGGCAGACGTCGTCATTATTGGGGCAGGAATATCCGGGCTGGTTGCAGCTATCAGGGCAAGAGACTTGGGGGCGTCTGTGCTTTGTGTCGAGGCGAACTACTGCTGTGGTGGTCACGCCTTAACCAGTGGGGGACATGTTCATCTTGGTGGTGGGACCAGTTTACAGAAAAGGATGGGAGTAAAGGACTCGGCGGACCAATATTACCTGGATCATACATATCCCCTGGCTAGTACGTCCAGGTATAACACAAGGGAAGTTGTACGAGGCAGTGCCGACAGCCACGCTGAGGGATTTGAATTCCTGCTAGCAAATGGTTGGATTCACCTGGAAGACTCTACCTTGAGAGGGGATGAGGGCAGCTATCTGAAGGGAGGAAATGGCGCCGATACTGTACCCAGAACTATAACGACCGACCAAAACAAAAAGGGTTGGAATAATCCTCCCGTAAGTAATACAGCCGGCATTGGTCTCACCAGGCCCCTGGAGGTAAGTGCCAGGAAAAAGGGCGTCCAATTCCTGATGAACCATCATATGGATGACATTTTCAGGGAAACCCCGAACTCGGGAAGAGTCCTTGGCATCAGTGCAAGCTATAAACCGAGGATACTACCCGGAACGTCAACTCCCTTGGTAGATGTATATACCGAAGGCAACATCAACTCGACCTCAGCTGTTAATGTCAAGGCGAAGAAGGCTATAATCATCGCCACAGGCGGCAGTTCAAGCAACTGGAAATTCCACCAAATATTCGACCCGAGGATAGGTCCGGAGCATGCTAATGGTGTGGGTGGTGACCCTTTTAGCTTTCAAGATGCCAGCGGAGAGCTCGCCGCCCTGGCCATCGGAGCATCACTTGGGGCGACGGCGAACCAGACTACCGAAGCTGGTTCAGGCCTTGCCAAAGCCAGGGCTATTGGCAGTCAGTATGGTTATCGTGAGAATACATTTCTTCCTGATAGCCCCATTTGGCCTTTTGTCCGTGCTTATGGCCTTAATGCAGAAGCAACTGGCGCGACAGAAGGGCTCATCTACGTGAACATGTTGGGTCAGAGATTCTTTAAGGAGGATACAAGAGATTATAACTATCTGGCTGCTGCTCTTGGGAGCGCGGTATTGGATGCGGATACTAAGCCGAGAAGAGTAGGCGGTCCGATATGGGGTATCTTTGATGCCGACCAGGTGACAAGGACGAAGTGGAGTGTTTCGGGACCCCCAAACGTGGATATCGCCAATGGGTACTTCTTCAGTGGAAGCACACTCGCCGAGTTGGCGGGCAAGATAGTGAACAAATTCTACGAGGCATATAAGATGCCTGCCGCTAACCTGGAACAGACAGTTTCCAGGTACAACTCCTTCGTGGACAAAGGAGTAGACACAGACTTTGGGAGGGTGAAACCCCGGTATAAGATACAGACCCCCCCATTCTATGCAGCTTGGGCTACGCCTGCTCCCCACGACACGCTCTCCGGTGTCAAGGTAAACGGTAAGTTTCAGGTCCTTGACATTCATAATGAGGTCATACCGAGCCTCTATTGTATCGGCGAGTCAGCTAGCGGACAGGCTATGCATGGCCATGGCAAAAACGTTAGTACTGGTTACGCCGCCGGCACTAATGTTACTAAAGAAACACCCTGGGGCGACCTGTAGCCTGGAAAATTGAGAAGGAGTGAGTAACATAGGGGGCAAGTTAACCTAGCCCCCTATGGAGGTTGGTCTTCTGTGGTCTAAGTAGCTGGACTATCATCATTAAGGAGTAGCTGATGACAGGAAAAGTTCAGGCACATGAGACGAGCATATCTATGGTTAAGTCAGCCTCTGTTGAGCTCGATGCCGGCAGCGATATAGCCTTGAAGGTCAAGGTCTCATGCCCTTCCAATTGTAACCTTCAGGGCAGCAAAGTTAGAATCGCCGGTGATGCAGGTGCTGTCGTAAAGGAAATTGAGCTGGTTTCATTTGATGGGTTGGCAAATAAAACCGGTGAGTTTGTCGTTAAGGCGCCGGGCAAGCCAGGAAAACACACGTGGACAGCCCTCTTCGCGGCGCAGGAGAAGGCCGACATTTTGCATGAGGCAAGCTCAACGCTGTTTTCATTTATCGTCAAACTGCATGCGACAAGTATGGCAGTTTGGGACGTACCTTCTCCAATAGTATTTAACACTAAATTTAACCTCAAGGTCGGGGTCCACTGCCCAGTTGAATGCAAGCTAACGGGCCGAGAGGTAGAAATCTACGACCACCAGGGAGCCATAGTGACGACGGGCACACTGGGTGACGTTCCCTGGTCGGATACGGGCGATCTGTACTGGGCGGAGGTGGAACTTGAAGCCCCGGGCACGGAGGGATACTACACGTGGACGGTTAAATTTCCGAAGCCAGACCTGGAGCTTCCACATGAGGCAGCTTCCTACACTTTTGGATTCGTAACCGTAAGGCACCCCGAGCATGTGGTAACAGTAGAGGCCATTGACAAGGATGAAAAGACCCCGGTTGAGAATGCCGAGGTTATTCTGTCCCCATACAGGGGCTGCACCAATGAACGTGGAGTGGCGAAAATAGAGATACCAGAAGGTAGGTACGAGATCTATGTCTTGAAGAGGGGTGATTACCAAGCCTTCCAGACGCCTGTAGAGGTAGCCAGTGACATAGCCATCAAAGCAGAGCTAATGCCTGAACCCGCAGAAGATGAAGCCGCTGGTTACGCCTGAATATTTATGCGGTTGAAGCATGGGAAGGTATCCTATCTGACTCAAGATGATTCCGGATACGTTTAACTGTATTTGAGAGAGCCCGAAGAGATCTAGTCTCTCTCCTTCAATGAGGGATTATGCACAGGAAAACTGGCAAGCTAGTATTGACGCGTTTTCACAAAGAAACCACAGCAACACTATTTCGCTGGCTGGCGATTGGCCTTCTGTTGGTTTTCACCGTAGCCTTGGCCGGCTGCGCCCAGCAGGCAACACCACAAGTACCATCGCCAGCACTACCTTCAGCGACTGCAGTGCCATCGTCAACTTCGGCACCAGCGGCTCCAAATGTGTCAAGTGATTCCTGTTTGAGCTGCCACGGCCCATATGAAAAGGTCGTCCAGGCCTCGGCAAATTACACTATCCAGGATGGTAGCGGCAGCAAAGTAAATCCACATACCGTGATAGATATAAGCTCAAGCAAGCGGCACAACACGGGTAAAGGAGTGCCTGAGTGCTCGAACTGTCATAAGCCACACCCGTTACCGCTAGCGTCATCGAAAGATGTATCGAAGGCAAATGTGGAGTTTTGCTACTCGTGTCATCATCAACGCAATTTTATACCGTGCAGTCAATGTCACGCCGAAGGTGGCGGATGACAATAAGGCCAGACCAGACGCAGGCTAACCAGCCTGAGGTCGAAATCAGTGTAACCGGAATAGTCCAGATATTCAAGGAAACTCAAGAGCAACCAGGGAACATTTGGATATGGTCCGGGCCGATATGGCCAAAGCAGTGGGGGGGATATTTGAATGAGCTAATGGGACTGGAGGGTTTCGATGACATCCAGTGCAGTTAATCCGCCATCAGTGTTAGAAAGAGATCAGTTGGAAAGCTATGCTCTATATGCAAACGGCACGTGGCATCGAATTCCGGGTAAATTACCGGAAGAGCAAAATATTTCTATTTTCGTCAATGGCCAGGAGCTCGTTAACATATTATGTACACCGGAAAAACTGAATTGCCTTGTTGCAGGCTTCTTGCGTTCTGAAGGCTTTATTGCGGATTTGGGGGAAATATCGATGATGCGGATTTGTGCGGAGGAATCTCTGGCTGATGTCCGCTTAGCAAAGGAGATAGATCCCAAACCGCCAGGCCGTACCATAACATCGGGCTGTGGGGGAGGCGTAGCATTCGACCAGTCAGCGCCTATACGACCATTGGATTCTACATTGCGTGTTTCACCGGACCAGATATTATCGTCGGTTAGATTACTTCTGGGTAAACCTGAACAAGGGCAAGAAAATGGAGAAAGACGTAGAGGGGTGCATGTTTCTGCTCTTAGCGACGGCAACCAACTTATTGTACGGGCTGAGGATATTGGGCGGCACAACACAATTGATAAGATTTGGGGTGAGTGCATGCTCATGGGGATAACAACAACAGATCGCTTACTGGTCACAACAGGGCGTATTTCTTCGGAGATGCTTTTGAAGGCAGCCAGGATGGAGATACCCGTAGTCGCCTCTCTTAACTCGGCAACGCGTAGGGCTGTCGAGCTTGGATATGATTTGGGGATTACAGTAGTGGGTTATGTGCGTGGAGGCCAGATGTCGGTTTATTCCCATCCCCGGCATATAACCGGGTTACTAACGTAAGCACAAAAGATTCGAATAGACGACCTTGCAAGGAGGTGTTGATACCGAAAGAAGAAAAAATACGGAGCTTGACCGAAATAGGGAAGAAGTTTTGCGAAAGGAGGGTATGAAGTGGAAGAAAAGAATGAAAACTCTGTAATTCAATTGGCCTCAATTTCAAAGAAACTTAGTACAAGAAGGGATTTTCTGAAAGTGGCAGGTGCCGGAGGCGCCGGGATAATCGGGCTTACTCTTATCGGCAATGCCATGAAGACAGCAGAGGCCGCCGATACCAAGCGGGTCGTATGGGTTCCTAATCCGACAATGATGATTGTGGGTGACCCGACCCGGTGTGTCGGTTGCCGGCGCTGTGAGATTGCCTGCACTGAGTTCAATGAAGGGAAAACACAACCATCGCTGGCAAGAGTGAAGATTAACCGTAACTACCTCTTTGGCCCACAGGGGACTCAGGTTGGTTTCTGGAATGGCGAGGGGATTTATGGCAATCACCGCATTGTTCAAGATACCTGCCGGCAGTGCCCTCACCCGGTGTCCTGTATGGATGCTTGCCCTAATGGAGCAATCGAAGCTGTGCCGCCGACTAATGCCAGGGTAGTTAATGTTGAAAAATGCACCGGTTGTAAAGCCTGCCAGCGGGCATGCCCCTTCGGGATGACTACCTTTAATGCAGAGATCAATAAAGCTTCCAAGTGCCATCTCTGTAATGGGGACCCGCAATGCGTGAAAGCCTGCCCCACAGGCGCCCTTCAATATGTGCCGTGGAGAGACAGGACTAAGGAAGTGCCGGCACGGTTTATTCCGGTGTCAGTGAATTTACCGGATGATGTAAAGACTTCCTGTGTGACGTGCCATAAGTGATGGTGAATCCGGAAGAAGGAGGATAATAGATATGGCTGGAGGCTATACTGGTAAGACACTTAGAGTTGACCTGACAACAGGCAAGGTAACTGCAGAAGATACGCTTGCAAAATATAAAGACTTTATCGGGGGGGCGGGTCTGGGCTATAAGGTCCTATGGGATGAAGTACCGGCGGGCACAAAAGCCTGGGACCCGGCGAACCGGCTTATCCTTGGTGTGGGGCCTCTATCTGGCACCGGTGCTCCCTGCGGCGGCAGGGTCTCGACCATTTCACTCTCTCCACCAAGCCAATTCGAGTTGCCGGCAGTAGGACATATGGGTGGGCACTGGGGTCCGGAGCTCAAGTTTGCCGGGTGGGACTCTATCATCATTCAGGGCAAGGCCAATGCGCCATCCTGGATTAGCATTCAGGATGACAAAGTGGAAATCAGGGATGCTAAGAAGCTTTGGGGTCAGGGAATATTCCAGACTACAGCGGCCATATGCGCTGATATTGGCAATGACTGCCATGTCGCCGCCATCGGGCAAGCCGGTGAGAATCTTGTAAGAAACGCTTGTATCATGAATGACCGGTCCCATTCGGCGGGCCTGCATGGTAGTGTTATGGGTAGCAAGAACCTTAAAGCTATTGGCGTTAAAGGTACAGGAGCACTGAAGATATCCATGGATAAAAACGCCTGGCGCGACCTGGTTAATGCTTATCTACCCCTCATGGGTTGCAACAACCAGGGTGTGGTGCCGAGCACTCCCCAGTCCTGGGCTGAATTCTATGGCTCAACCCGGTGGACAGCCCAAAGGGGCGCCTTTTGGGGTAGGGCTACTCCGCCCTTCGATGTCGGAATCTGTCCCGCTGATGACCTTAACAAGATGGGATTACGCACCCATAAAGGCATCCAGGACCACGGTTTTGAACTGGGTGTAAAGTACACCACACGCATAGGCGGATGTTTCGGCTGTCCCATCCGCTGCCATACCGCTATGGATAATCCCAATCTGGAGCAGTTTGGCGTATCCCGCTTCCAGACTAATACCTGCAATGGCGTCTCACATGGGCCTGGCTGGTATGATCCTGCCCCGACAGGCGAAAAGCTGATGTTACTCAAACAAATCGGCTCTGCCCTGGCTGATGATTACGGCTGGTGGAGCGACTACGGACAGTCCGGCCGCGACTTTGTATATATGAAAAAGAAAGGGCTTTTTGAGAAATATCTCCCGGCCAAGGAATATGCTGCTATACCCTGGAAGCTGTGGGAAGCTCAGAGCCCGGATTTCTCAAAATGGGTGTACAAAGCCATCACCTACAAGGAAGGTGAATTTGGCCAGGCGTTCGCTGACGGCCCTGAGTGGATGGAGAAACGTTACCCGGAGATGAAAGAAGCACATTTCAAGGAATATGAGCTGCAGTCCTGGAAGTTTGGCATGGCGAAGCACCACTCTACTGAGGCCGGCGGTCAGGTTGGCGGCCTTCTTAATCTGATGCGTAATGCACATGCCCAGAACCATACCCACAGCAACTTCCAGGGTAGCGGGTTGCCGATAGCTCTCAAGAAGGAAATTGGCGCCGAGTTATTTGGCACCCCTGATGCGGTGGACAATAACAATGATGTTAAGCCGATGAATGCCGGGAAAGCCAGGTTCGCTGTATTATCAACGATTTACCAGGACCTGCACGATTCATTGACTCTTTGCAATTGGACGCAGCCCATCTGGGCGTCTCCGGTCAAAGAGAGGAAGTACCGTGGTGATCCGGAAGCGGAAGCAAAATTCTTCTCGGCCGTTACGGGAATAAACAAGACGCGCGGGGATTTAGAGCTGGATGGACTTCGGATCGTAGCCCTCTTCCGGGCGCTAACAATGAAGTTCATGAATGAGGCGGACATGCGTACCAAGCATGACATTGTCCCTGAATGGGCCTTTACCTATCCCAAAGACAAAGAACCTTTCACCCCGGGACATGCCAAAATGGACCGGGCCGATATGGAAAAAGCAAAAGACATGTTCTATGAACAGCTTGGCTTCGATGTGAAAACAGGCACACCGACCAGAGCCATGCTTGAGAAGCTGAACATGAAGTCTGTGGCGGATGAATTGGAGTCAAAAAATCTGTTGACGGTATAAGCATGTCTTATGAGCCCGGCAGGAATAATCCGGGGGGTATTTAGTGCCGCAAAGCGCTAGTTCCCCCGGGTATTTCTGAACATCGGAGGTATGATAATGGAAGAGTTTGGAAAACCCAGGGCGGCGGCGCAGATTATTGAGGGCAAAAAAACCGATAATGAAGCGGTCTATGTGGCAATTGCTGAGCGGGTAAGAGCCGACTCAACTGGCAAGGGACAACTGACCAGCCTGGAGTTGATTAAGCCCCTTATGCAAGATCCTGGAAAGATTCAATCGTATCTTGGTGAGATGAAGGGGAATGAAGTTTATAAGGATATCAGGCTGATTACTGCGGCTAACGGAGGTACGTATCTCTATTCGGAAAAGGTTTTCATCCGGAGAGATGCCGAGAAGCTTACATTGGACGAGGAAGTCCGGAGCCGGATTATTAACCAGGTGAGGGAGGATTCAGGTAAAAAGGAAAGTCTCACCCCGGTGAACAAGCTTGGCGCTTTGATCCCCGGAGCGGAATTGGACAAGATTGACAACCACCTCGCTTTAATGTCAGGTGATGAGAGGTACAAAGATATCCACGTTATTACAAACAGGAAAGGCGCTCGCTATTTATATTCGGAAAAATTTCTAACGTGCAACTACGCTGAACTTCTGGCGCGAGCCGAAGCCAATGACCCTGTAGCCATTATTGCCGATACTGTCAGGGATGACTCACGTATCTATCCCCGCCTCACCAATCTGGATATGTTCAAAGCGCCTGTATTTAAGATAGATTTTGATGAGATGGGGAAATATACTAGTGAGCTTACAAAAAGTCCTGAATATAACGACATTAAGCTAATAAAAGCCTCTACCGGGGCAATTTATCTTTACTCCGACCTCTATTTTAACCCGGACTTAGCAAAAGCCACTGTGGAATGGGAGGAGGTTGGAAGATACGAAAACCCTTAGAATGGCATAGGAACTTATTTTCTCCTCAAAATTCCGCTTGACAACCGTAATAAAATGTGTATACTACTATATATTATCAAGCCAGCGACTCCGATAAATCGGAGCGATGAGCTGATTTTACCGGTTTTTTTAATTACATCTAAATAGAGCACGCTTGGATTCTCGTAAATTAGAACCGAGACGGCTGAATAGGTTCATATGTAGCCGCCTTGTGTTATGCCAGGCGGCTATTTTTTTTGTCTGATTAATACCGACAGGTTGGGACACCCGGAGATGACAAATGACAGGGGCAATCACCGATGTGCCGGGCATCACCGTCGGCCACTATACAGATAGGGAGGCCGTTACCGGTTGCACTGTTGTTTTATGCCCCTGCGGCGCACTGGCGGGCGTAGATGTAAGAGGCTCAGCGCCAGGAACAAGAGAAACCGACCCTTTGCGTCCTATGTCTTTTGTGGGCCAGGCCCATGCTATCCTGCTTAGCGGCGGCAGCGCCTTTGGGCTGGATGCAGCCGGAGGTGTGATGAGGTTTCTGGAGGAGC
>Ga0209514_10005777_pt1 | contig 15555 bp, 16 predicted proteins | sample Subgrocontami58m_FD_187452 | JGI IMG/M metagenome (GOLD analysis project Ga0209514, IMG submission 187452) | Subsurface groundwater microbial communities from S. Glens Falls, New York, USA - GMW37 contaminated, 5.8 m (SPAdes) (version 3) | ecosystem: Environmental > Aquatic > Deep subsurface >...
CGATCGCGACCGAGGTGGCGGCGGTCTCGTCCGCCGGGAGCCGCACCGCGCATTCGGGGGCGAGCCGAACGATCGCCTCGCGCACGCGCGCGAAGATTTCGTCCACCGGTCCCTGGGAGTCGATCTCGATGAGCTGGTCGCGGCCGCGGTAGTGGTCGATCACGCCGAGGGACTGCTCGCGGTAGACGCGGATGCGGTTGGCGATGACGTCGGGCTGGTCGTCGTCGCGCTGGGCGAGGGCTCCGTAGCATACGTCGCACACGCCCTCGACGCGCGGGGTCAGGGTGCGGACGTGGTATCCGGCCTTGCACTTGGGGCAGTGACGGCGACCCGAGAGGCGCTCGATCAGGACCTCGTCGGAGGCGTTGAAGAAGATCGCGGCGGAGAGCGCGAGCGCGGCCTCGGTCAGCGCCCGGTCGAGCGAATCGGCCTGGACCATGGTCCGGGGGAACCCGTCGAGGAGCACTCCGCGGGCGCAATCGGCGGACTTCATCCGCTCGATGGTCATGCGCACGATCAGGTCGTCGGGGACCAGGCGGCCGCTCTCCATGAAGGGCTGGGCCTTGCGGCCGAGGGCGGTCTGGTTCTTGACGTGGTCGCGGAGCAGGTCGCCGGTGGAGAGGTGGACGACGCCGAATTCGGCGGCGGTGCGCTTGGCCTGGGTTCCTTTGCCGACCCCCGGGGGGCCGAGAAAGACGAAGTACATCATCGCCTCCCGCGGATGCGACCCTTCTTCATGAACCCCTCGTACTGGCGCATGAGGAGGTGGCTTTCGACCTTTTGCATCATGTCGAGCCCGACGCCGACCACGATCAGGATGCCGGTTCCGCCGAGGAAGGAGGTGACGATGCGTTGAACGCCCAACGCCTGCGAGAGCAGGTCGGGCAGCAGCGCGACGAAGCAGAGGAAGGTGGCTCCGGCGAGGGTGACGCGGTTCATGATGAACTCGAGGTATTCGGCGGTGCGGCGGCCTGGGCGGATGCCGGGAACGAAGCTGCCGTACTCCTTGAGGTTGTTGGCCATCTCGATCGGCTGAAAGAACAAGGCGGTCCAGAAGTAGGAGAAGAAGTACACCATGGCGACGTAGGTGAGGGAGAACCAGAAGCCCTGGCTCCCGAAGACCTCGCGCAGGGTGTCCCAGTGGGTCACGCGGGCGAGGATGTCGGGCAGGACCATGAGGGACGAGGCGAAGATGACGGGCATGACCCCCGCCTGGTTGACGCGGAGGGGCAGGTAGTGGCGCTGGCCGCCATAGACCCGCCGTCCGCGGGTGTGGCGCGCGTGCTGAATGGTGATGCGCCGCTGGGCCTGGGTGGTGTAGACGATGGCGATGACCATCGAGATGTAGACCGCAGCAAGGATGAAAATGGTGAAGAAGCCGGTCTGGTCGCGGCCCATCCAGAGTTCGCCGGCGGCGACCGGCATGCGGGCGATGATGCCGGCCATGATGATGATCGAGGCGCCGTTGCCGATGCCGTGCTCGCTGATCTGCTCGCCGATCCACATGACCATCATGGTTCCGGCGAGGAAGGCCATGAGCGCGGTGATTTCCCAGCCGAACGACGGATTGACCACGAGCGTGCCGCCCTGGTATTGCTCCATCGCCTTGATCATGACCCAGCCCTGGATCATGCAGATGGGGATGGTGGCGTAGCGCGTGTACTGGCTGATCTTGCGGTGGCCCGAGGGGCCCTCCTTGGCGAGGGCCTCGAACTGCGGGACGATCTTGATCAGGAGCTGGAAGATGATCGACGCGCTGATGTACGGCATGATGCCGAGGGAGAACAGCGAGAGGTTGGCGATGGCGCCGCCGGAGAAGATGCTGATGAGGCCGAAGATCTTCCCGCCCTCGGTCTCCATCTCCTTGATCATTTCCTGGATCGCGAGGACGTTGATGCCCGGCACCGGGACGTGGCAGCCGAGGCGGAAGGCCGCGAGCAGGCCGAGAGTGAAGAACACCCGCCGCCGGAGCTCCGGGATCATGAAGATGTTGCGGATGACTTCCTTGATCCGATCCATCGTCTCGTTCGTCCGAGAATGGGGTCACCGGTGTTCCCGCCCGCAGGTCGGCCAGCCGTTCTATTTCTCCGGCTTGCCCCCGCCCTCCTTCTTGGGCTTGGCGGGCTTGTCTTTCTTCGCTTCCTTTTTCCCGGCCGGGGCCGCGACGGTCTTGATTCCGGCGATCCGCTTGGCTTTCTTTTCGGCGCGGATTTTGGCGCGGTCTGCCTTGCGGACGACGCGGGCCTTTTCCTGCTCCTCGAAGGCGGCGGCGAGGCGTGCATGGCGCTTATCGCGCCCCTCGAGCGAATCCTTGCGCTGGGAGGGGATGATCTCGATCGTGGCGCCGGCTTTTTTGGCCTTGTCCGCGACCGAAGCGGCGAAGGCGTGGGCCTTGATCGTGAGCGCCTTCTGGAGCTCCCCGTCGCCGAGGACCTTGACGAAGTCGTGCGCGCGCGGAATCATGCCGGCGGCCAGCAGCCTGGCCGGATCGATCACGTCGCCGGCGTCGAACCGGTTGAGGTCGCTGAGATTGACGGTGGCGACCTTCGACGCGAAGCGGGCGTTGGAGAAGCCGCGCTTCGGGATCTTGCGCACGAGGGGGGTCTGGCCGCCTTCCCAGTGCGCGGGCTTGGAGTAACCGCTGCGCGCCTTCTGACCGCGGCCGCCGCGGCCGCAGGTCTTGCCGCCGCCGCTGCCCTTGCCGAGGCCCCAGCGGAAGCGTCGCTTGCGCTTGACCGGGAAGTTCTTCGCGTCGCTGAGATTCATGACACCTTCACTCCCCTGAGCTGCTCGAGCTGCTTCTTGCTGCGGACCACGCGCAGGCCGTTGAGGGCCGCCTTCACCACGTTGGTCGGGTTGGTCGACCCGAAGACCTTGGTGAGGATGTCGTGCACGCCCGCGAGCTCCATCACGGCGCGCACCGAAGCCCCCGCGATCAGCCCCGTGCCTTTGCAGGCGGGGCGGAGGAGGACGGTGGAGGCGCCGTGGCTGGCGCGCACGTGATGGGGCAGCGTCGTCCCCTTGATCGCCACCTGGACCAGGTTCTTCTTGGCGTCCTTGATCGCCTTCTCGACGGCGAAGGGCACTTCTTTGGCCTTGCCCTGGCCGATGCCCACCTTGCCGTTGCGGTTGCCGACGACGACGAGGGCGGAGAAGCTGAACCGCTTGCCGCCCTTCATCACCTTCGCGCAGCGCTTGACCTTGACGACGATTTCTTCGAACTCGCCCCGTTCACGCTCGATGGCCAAGTCCGGCCTCCTTGCTTTCGTTGCTTTCGTTTAGAATTTCAGTCCGCCCTCGCGCGCGCCGTCGGCGAGCGCCTTGATGCGGCCGTGGTACGCGTACCCGCCGCGGTCGAATACGACCCTGGTGATCCCCTGTGCGAGCGCCTTCTTCGCGAGCGCCTTGCCCACCGCTTTGGCGGCGGCCACATTCTCGCCGTTCTTCAGCCCCTCGGACACGTCCTTCATCTCGGTATTCGCGGCGGCCAGGGTTTTCCCCTGCACGTCGTCGATGACCTGTCCGTAGATGTGCCTCAAGCTGCGGAATACGGAAATGCGGGGCCGCTCCGGCGTTCCCGACACCTTCTTGCGTACGTGCGTGTGGCGGCGCGCCCGCACCACGGCTTTGCGCTGCGTCCTGTCCATGTCGTTCACCTCCGGCCTGCGCGGCCGATATACGCGTCCCTGCGCCGCCACCCGCCCAACCGGGATGCGGCACCGTACGGCCGGTCTTTTTCGCCCGGGACCCTAGTGGGACTTCAAACAAGTCCCCTGCCCCTGCCCCTGCCCTTGCCCTTGCCCTGTGTGCGAATGCAAGGGCAAGGGCAAGGGCAAGGGCAGACCCTAACCACCCGAAACGAACGTCTTGCCGGCCTTCTTCTTGATCACCTCGTCGGTGTATTTGATGCCCTTCAGATTGTACGGCTCCGGGGCGCGCTTCGAGCGGATCACCGCCGCGAACTGCCCCACCGCCTGGCGGTCCGACCCGGCCACCTCGATCACGGTGGGGGTCGGACACACGATCGAGATCCCCTGCGGAATCTGCAGCTTCACCGGGTGCGAATAGCCCAGATTGATGGTCAATTCCGTGCCCAGCACCTTCGCGTTGTAGCCGACCCCGTTGATCGTCATGCTGCGCGAGTATCCCTGGCTGACCCCGTGCACCGCATTGCGGATCAGCACCCGGGTCGTCCCGTGCAGCGCCTTGTGCAACCGGCTGTCCGAAGGCCGCTCGACCGTGATGCGCTCGGCCTCGATCTTGAGCTTCATGTCGGGGTGGATGCGCTGGCGCACTTTCCCCTTGGGGCCGACCGCTTCGAGATTGCCTTCGGCGAACGTCACCTTGACGCCCTTGGGGACATCCACCGGTTTGATTCCGATTCGCGACATGGAGCCACCCTATCTGCTGCCTGGTCCGCTACCAGATCTTGCAAATCAACTCGCCGCCGATCTTCAGCTTGCGCGCCTCGCGGTCGCTCATCACCCCATGCGAGGTGGACAGGATCCCGATCCCCAGGCCGTCCTGCACTTTTTCGAGCGTGCGCATGTTCTTGTAAATGCGCCGGCCCTGCTTGCTCACCATCTGGATCTTCTGGATCAATTGCTCGCCGCGCGGGCCGTACTTCAGGCGCACCCGCAGCATCTTGACCTTCGTGCGCGTGCGGGTGAAGGCCTCGAAGATCGAGAAGTCCGTGATGTACCCCTCGTCCTTCATCACCTTGACCACCGCCTGCTTGAAATGGGAGGCGGGAATGTCGCAAACCGCTCGCTTGATCGAGTTCGCGTTGCGGATCCGCGTCAGCAGGTCCGCGACTGGGTCGCACTGGCTCATCGTCTTCCTCTTCTACCAGCTCGCCTTGGTGACGCCGGGGATCTCGCCGCGTGCGGCCAGGTTGCGGAAGCAGATCCGGCAGATGCAGAACTTCCGGTAATAGCCGCGTCGCCGCCCGCACAGTTGGCAGCGGTTGTACTTGCGGGTCTTGAACTTGGGCGTCGCCTGCTGCTTGATGATCCAGCATTTCTTGGCCAAGGAACCGTCTCCTTCACTTCGGCGCCGCCGGGCGCCGGCAAAATCCGACTAGGCGGTGCGGAAGGGCATCCCCAGGAGGGTGAGCAAATCGAAGCTCTCCTGGTCGCTGCGCGCCTGGCACACGATGTTCACGTTCATCCCCTGGACGAATTCGACGGAGTCGATGTTGATCTCGGGGAAGACGATCTGCTCGGTCAGGCCCAGGGAGTAGTTGCCGCGGCCGTCGAAGGACTTGGGATTCAAGCCGCGGAAGTCGCGGATGCGCGGCAGGACCACGCTGATCAGCCGGTCGAGGAAATCGTACATGCGGCGCTTGCGCAGGGTGACCGAGCAGCCGATCGCGTCGCCCTGGCGCAGCTTGAAGTTGGCCACCGACTTGCGGGCCTTGTTGATCACGGGCTTCTGGCCGGCCAGGATCGCGAGGTCCTTGACCGCGGCTTCGATGCGCGCCTTGTTCTCGAGCGCCTTGCCCACGCCCATGCTGATCACCACCTTCTCGATCCGCGGCAGGGCCATGAGGTTCTCCCGGCCGAACTTCTGCTTCAGCACCGGGACGATCTCTTCGTGGTAGCGCTTCATCAACCGGGACATGTCCGGCTCTCCTCCGTTGACGCGCCGCGGCGGGGCGCGGGACCGTCATGCGTTGTACGAGACTTCTTTCTTGCAGCGGCGGCAGACGCGGATCTTGGCCTTGCCCTCGGGGTGGTCGACCTTCGGGCGGGTCGGCTTGTTGCAGTTGGGGCACACCAGCATGACCCGGCTGGCGCGGACCGAGGCTTCCTTCTGGATCCGCGCGCCGTGCGGATACTCCTGGCTGCGGCGCAGGTGCTTCCAGACGAAATTCACCCCCTGGACCACGACGCGCTCCCGGTCCCGATCGATGCGGATGATCTTGCCCTGCTTGCCGGAGTCTTCGCCGGCGATCAACTGGACGATGTCGTTCTTGCGCACGTGCATGGCGAGGGGTTCCCTTCCTCCGTTCCGGTCGCGCTACACCACCTCGGTGGCGAGCGAGATGATCTTCATGAACTTCTTGCGCAGTTCGCGCGGGACCGCGCCGAAGATGCGGGTGCCGCGGGGCTCGTTGTTGGCGTCGAGCAGGACGATGGCGTTGCTGTCGAAGCGCACGTACGACCCGTCCGCGCGGCGGATCGCGTCCTTGGTCCGGACCACGACGCCGCGCACGATCTCGCCCGCCTTGATCTCGCCGCGGGGCACGGCCTTCTTCACGGTCCCGACCACGATGTCGCCGACGTGTCCGTAGCGGCACCGCGAAGTGCCGAGGATCTGGATGCAGCCGACGATCTTGGCGCCGGTGTTGTCGGCGACGTCCAGCTTGGTTCTCATCATGATCATGGCGTGAATCCCCCTTTGTCGAGATCGGTGTCGCGGGCGCCGGCTCGGGCGGCGGGAATCGGTCCGGTTACGTCGTCGGCGTCACCGCCGGCGCGGCCGTCACCTCGGAGCCCCGGGCCCGCTCCACGATCGCCTTGAGCGTCCAGCGCTTGGACTTGCTCAGCGGGCGGCAGGAGATTATGGTCACCTTGTCCCCAGGGCGCGCTTCGTTCTTCTCGTCATGGCTGGTATAGGTGGTGTACTTGCGTTGGAACTTGCCGAACTTCGGGTGGCGGACCAACCGCTCGACCTGGACCGTGATCGACTTCTTCATCTTGTTGCTGACGACGAAGCCGGTGACCGTTTTCAGTCGTGCTTTTTCCGCTGCCGTCGCCGCCGCCTTCGGTTGCTCCATGATACCTCCGAGGTTCCGCCGAGGTCTCCGCGCCCGCCCGGTCCTCCGGCGACCCGACACGATTAGCTACGGCGCATCGCCGGGCGCGGGTCGCGGGGGACGGGGCACCTGCACTGCCCGCACAAGGCGGCAGCCACCCCGATATGGGACGCTGAGGGAACGGCCATCTTATGGATGGGCAAGCGGTTGTCAAGGGAAATTCCATTCGGTAGGATGCCGATATCCATAGTGGATCATGGAGCGTAAGGAGCCTAGACCGTGAGCATGGACCCGGACGGCGACCTGACCGGGAAGGTCCTGGGGGAGTACCATCTGTGCCAGAAGATCGTCCGGACCGAGTGGTCCACGATCTACCGGGCCGAGCACCAGATCACCCGCGAGCCCCACGCGGTCAAGGTGCTCACCCGGAAGAGCATCGAGGACCCGGTGCTGGTGAAGCGGTTCGTGCGGGAGGCGAAGTCGGCGGGGCGGATCAAGGACAGCCGCGTGGTGAAGGTGCACGCCTTCGGCATGCTCCAGGACCTCTACTGGCTGGTCATGGAGTTCGTCGACGGGATGGACCTGATGAACCTGATGCGGACCAAGGACTTCGACGTGAAGAACGCGGCATTGCTGGTCCGCTCGGTGGCCAAGGCGTTGGCGGCGGCGCACGCGGAGGGGATCACCCACCGCGACGTCAAGCCCTCCAACATCCTGGTCTCGACCCGCGGGGCGATCAAGCTGACCGACTTCGGGCTGGCGAACGACGACAACAAGCAGTCGAACCTCACCGGGGGGGGCGCGCGGGTGGGCACGCCGCTCTATATGGCTCCCGAGCAGTGGCGCGGGGAGCCGGTGGACTTTCGCGCGGACGTCTACGCGCTCGGCGGGACCTTCTACCATCTCATCTTCAAGCGGCCCCCGTTCGGGGAGGAGGCGGTCGAGGAGCTGCGGCGGCGGCACGAGGAGGACGAAGCGGACATGACGGACCTGCCCGACGTGTCGGTGTTCAAGGACGTGAAGCGGGTGATCGGCCGGATGATGGCGAAGTCGCGCGACGACCGCTACGGCGAATACCCCGAGCTGATCGACGAGCTGAACCGGATCATCGAAGGCCTGGCCGCGCTGAGGAAGTGAATGTGGGCGACTCCCTGCTGCCGTACGCCGCCGTCGGCGCGCTGGTGTATGTGCTCACCCTCGCCGACCTGCGGCTCGGTCTCGGGCTCACGATGCTTTGCATCGCGCTTTCGCCCGAGTTGCCGCCCGAGGTGGGGATCGCCAACCTGCGGCTGGAAGACCTGCTGCTGCCCGGCGTGGTGCTCTCGTGGCTGGTGCGCATGGCGCGGGAGCGGCAGGCCTTCGAGCCGACGCCGCTGCAGGTGCCGATCCTGCTCTATCTCCTCCTGGCGGCGGTGTCGGCGCTGCACGCGGTGAGCCTGGGCGGGGCCGACGCCGTGCGCTCGGTCTTCTTTTACGGCAAGGTGGCGGAGTACTTCGTCTTCTACCTGGTGTTCCTGAACAACGTGCGGACGCCGGAGGAAGCCCGGGCCTTCGGCGTGTGTGCGCTGGTGGCGGCGGGGGTGCTCGGGGTGTGGGGGATCCACGACTTCCTGGTGGGCGGGGAGGCCTTCGCGTACGGCAAGATGTCGGGGCCGCCGGGCGAGACCTCGAACGTGCTCGGCGGGTACTTCGTGTTCCATCTCTGCCTGGCGATCGGGGTGCTGGTCGAAATGGAGGGCACGGGCAAGCGGCTGGTGCTGGTGGGCTACCTGCTGCTGCTCTTCGTCCCTTTCCTGCTCACGCTCTCGCGGACCTCGTATGCCGCGCTGTTCGGGGCGCTGGTGACGGTCGGGCTGCTGCGGCGACGCAGCCTGCTGCTCTGGATGTTCGCGGCGGTGATGGTGCTGCCGTATTTCGTGTCGGAGTCGGTGCTGGCCCGGGCGGCCACGATCTTCGACATCTTCGGCGACTCGCCGCCGAGCTCGTGGAGCGCGCGGGTGTACGCGTGGGACATCTTCGGCCGGCGCGCGCTGGCGCACCCGCTCCTCGGACTGGGGGTGGGCACGGTGAGCCCGGGCCGGGTCGACAACGGCTACCTGCACATGTTGGTGGAGACGGGGATCCCCGGCACGATCGCCTTTCTCTGGTTCCTCGGGGCGACGCTGTTGCTGGCGCACCGCGCGCACGTGGGGCATGCCGGGCAGCCGTTTCTCCGCGGTCTGGCGCTCGGGTTCCTGTGCGGCACGGTCGGGCTGATGCTGCACGCGTTCGGGGCGCCGACGTTCACCGCGATCCGGACCATGGAGCCGTTCATGGTGCTGCTCGGGGTGGTGACGGTGTTGGCGAACCGCGCGGGCGAGTGGGGCGGGGAGGGGCGCGCGGCGGCCGGCGCGGAGGCGCGGGCGTCGGACTTGATGATCGTGACGACGGACGCCGCGAAATCCCCAACCCCATCTCCCAAACCCCAATGAACTCCCAACGCCCAACGCCCCAACGCCCCAACGCCCAACGCCCCAACGCCCAACGCCGCGCGAAGATTCTGGGTCGCAAATCCGACGATGTCGGGGGAGGCACCCTCGCGGACCGCCGGGTCCAGGGAATGCAACCGGCTCAGGTTCCCGTGCATCCACGCGGCCGGAATCGCCACGGGCGCGGCAGCCACGGCCGCCACGACCGCGGCCAGCAAGACCCGCGGCCGGCGGAAGCAGCGAAGGAAGAAGCCGCGATTCATGCCGGGATCCGACGAAACGGACCGGCGCGGGTTCAACGAATCGCGCAGCTTCGAGGAGGTTCGCTGCGGGGGGATTGGGCGTTCCGCTCGAGGCGATCGACTGAGGGTCCTTTTCAGTTCATAGCCGCGCGGAGGCCGAATGAACGGCGACCGTGTCTTGACCCTGCAAACGGCGCTGCGCCGCGACGTGGCGATTTGCGCCATTTCCCACTCTTGGCTTGCGACGCGGACTTGTCCGCGGAGTCTCAGTAACCGGCGGTCATCACGATGGAGCGCTTCTCCCCACACGCTGTCGCTGTTGGCCCGGCCGGGGAGACCTACAATCGTTCGAGTTTCCGCAGCCAAGTGTCGAAGTGCGAGCAACGGCTTCGAAGTTGCGGCAGTCCGATGTCCATCACCGTGAGTATCCCCGCGAAGCTCTTGTCGTAGTCCGGAATGCGATCCTGGATTCTTCGGGACGGGTGTGTCTCCGGGCCGTCGTCGATTTCCTCCGGTGCCACTCCTGCGGGCAGGCCGTCCATGAGCCGGCCGATCTCCGCCGATCGATTGGGATACGCGCCGACGAGCTTCGCGGCGTCGGCAAGAATCAGGGCTTCGAACTCGTGAGCCTGGACGTAGGGAATGAAGAGGCCATTGTCGATGTCCGCCGACAGCGATCCCTCGACGTGGATTGCCTTCTTGACGCCGCCGACAATGCCCGAGAGCGTGGGGTAGCCCGGGATGTTCTTCGGGATCCGATAGAGATCCAGCATCGTCGTTACATATCCGCGGCTTCCGAGGAGACGGAGCAATTCCCCCCGAATGCGCGGCCAATCTCCGGACGACAATCCGCCGAGATCCGACTCGGTCACGTGCACTCCGCTGTCCAACAGGCGAGGCCTCAGAATCTCACGAGCGAATTCGCGCTCGGTCTTTCCCTCCCCCAGGATGTGCAGTCTGGCCATTCTTCTCTGTCCCGTGCGACTCTACCGGCCAGGACTGGTCGGATCGAGTCCGGCAATCCCTCGGTCGACGAGTTCGCCGAGGCGATAGTCCTCCATCCATTCGGTGAGTGCAGTCGGATCGAGCCGCCGGAGGGTGGTACACCCGTTCGCGCGCCCTGTCACGATGACGTCTTCGGGCTTGAATGCGTCGACGAATCCCATCGACTGGGTGGCGACGATGACTTGTCTCTCGGCCGCGTAGCCGCGAATCATCCCGGCCAGGATGTTCAGCGCGCCCGGGTGCAGTCCGAGTTCAGGCTCATCCAGCGCGATCAGGTCAGGGAGTGTGGCTTCGGGCTGCAGGAAGAGCGTGGCCAACGCCATGAATCGCAGCGAACCGTCGGAAAGCTGGTGCGGCCCAAGGACGTAGCCCGTAGAGCGATCACGGCACCGCAATAGAATTTGATCCGGATCGAGCTCGGTCGGCCTCAACACGAAGTCGTCGAATTCGTAGTACACCCTTCGAATGGTCTTCACGACCCGATCATAGTACGGACGATAGTCGGCTTGTGAAAGTCGGTACAAGAATGCCGCGAGATTGCCGGCGTTGTGCTTCAGACCGTCCACGTCGTTCACCGCGCACGATCTTCGCATGTATGATTCCGCGGAGGTATCGTGGAGGTGAAAATAGCGGCAACGGGAGAGCAGAAAGCGCAGCGTCCTGTGCGTTGTCTTTTCATCCAAGCCGCCGAAGTCTATGGACTCCTGCGCGAGAACGCTCTCCCGCGTTGGTCCGGGCGGTAGGCAAACCTTGATCCGCCCACCGCCGGCGGGGACGAACTCCAGATGCTCGGAGATCGCCAGCGTATCCTCGGGCACAAATGTCATTTCGACACTGTACCCGTGGACGTTTGCCTCGGTGCCGGATTGCGCTTGCTCGAAATCCACCCAACACCACGCCGAGCGGGCGCTGTGAACCCCCCCGTGCAGGATCGATTCGGGCCCCCCGGCCTTCTGCACCCAGCGCTGAAAACCGCGCGTCATCAGGTGATTCAGCATCGCAAAGGCGGACAGGAAATTGGATTTGCCAGACGCGTTTTCGCCGATCAGGACGTTGATGGGATGCAAGGAGATCTCGGTCTTCCGGATCGACTTGAACTCTTCCAATCCGATGGTGATCATGCGTCGCATGGGCGTCCTCACCCAAGGTAAGAGCAATAGGAATTTGCAACATGCGCAACCCCGACTAGCTGGGGTGGTCATGCGCGGAATCGAGTGCGTCGCCCTCGGTCAAGCCGTCGAGTGGGCCGATCAGCATGCCGACCGGGCACCTCGCCGAATCGGCCAAGCCGAGCACACAGTACCATGCATCGGGGGCACGGACAACTCCCTTCCGCCAGTCGAGGCTTCAGTTGCGCGATGCGAACGGCCCCAGGGGACGAAGATTCGCCGGGCGCCGCGGCTCTCCGACGCGGTGAACTTCCGGGTGATCGCCTTCGCGGCGACGTCCGCTCGCGCGCCGTCACGCTCGGCAAGATCGCCGACATCCTCCCGGCCCGCGGCGAGCTCGACGAGGCCCTGCGCAATCGCCGCGATCGCGAAAGCGCCTCCGCGCGGCGGAACGGGTCGGGCGAGTCGCCGCTCGGATACCGCACGAAGCTGCGGCACAGGTCTTTCCCGGGGCGGCCCCGGCGCGGCGGGACGACGGCCGCGGCCGGCTATCCGTCTTCGCGCTGGTCTCCCGTTGGGGGGCGCGATACAATCTCCCCCGCCTGAATCGTCCGAGAAGGGCGGCCTCCGTGTCCCCCCACCGATTGCGGATCTTTCACTTCTCCGACCTGCACGCCCGCGGTCCGCGCGAAAACGAGTCGTGGCGTCGGCGGCGCGTCCTCGGGAGCGCGTGGCAGGACCTCCTGGCCAAGCTGGTGAGAGACGGCCCGGTCGACTTGGCCTGCTTCACCGGCGATGCAGCCGACTGGGGGAAGCCGGAAGAATACGCGGAGGCGACCGGGTTCTTGCGGGACACACTGACCGCCCTCGCGCTGCCGATGGATCGTCTCTTCCTCGTCCCGGGGAACCACGACATCGACCGATCGGTCTCGCCCGGCGCGTGGTCCGGTCTCCGGGGGTGCGCAGCCCAGCTCGGCGGGTTGGCCCTGTCCCGGTGGTGGGCGGGAGGGGATGCGCCCTTTGGCGTGTCCGCGAACTGGCGCGAAGAAGTGCTCCAGCGACAAGAGGCCTACCGGACGTGGGTCGCCAAGACCCTCGGTCGCGGCGTCCTCCTGCCCGAGCTCTCCGGGCACGGCCGGTTGGGCTACCGTGCGACGGTCCGCCTTCCGGGCCATCCCTTCGATGTCCACGTCATCGGGCTCGATTCGGCGTGGCTGTGCGGCGACGACCACGACGCCGACAAGCTTCGCCTGACGGAGGACCAGGTCATGCGGTTGGCCGGCGATCGACGCGGCGATCCGCTGCCGGGCTTCCGGCTCGCGCTGATGCACCACCTCCGGGAATGGTCGTCGCACGGCTACTGGTTCGCCAGCGACGGCTTGTACCAGGAGAGCAGGGGCGGCGTGCTGCGGTGGCAGACCGCCCCCGCGCCCGCTGCCGAGGCGACGCCGCAGACCGGCGTCTTCGTGGGCCGGACCGAGGAGATGGCCGCGCTCGAGGCCGGGCTATTGGCGAAGGCGCCCCAGGCGGTTGCGGTGACCGCCGTCCAGGGGATGCCGGGCGTCGGCAAGTCCTACTTGGTGCGTCGATTCTGGGAGTTGCACGCGAACGACGGGTCATTCCCGGGCGGATTCGTACGGGTCTTCCTCGATCCGGAGCGTACGCCGACCGAGGCGGAGGTGCGGGAAACGCTAGTCGATCGCCTGGACTTGCAGGCGGGCGGAGACGACGCGTGGGTGTGCGTCCAGGAGCGTCTCCAGCGGCCGCGCACGCTGCTGCACCTGGACAACGTCGATTCGAAGTCCGCGGCGATGCTCGCCTGCCGGCTGGTCGGTCGACTTCCCGGATGCGCCGTGGCGGTGTGCGGGAGGTGGGGCCAGCTCGGCACGGAGAGTGGATGGACGCAGGTCCGGGTCGGGATCTTGAGCGAGGACGAGGCCATCGGTCAGCTTGCCCGGGAACACCGCGGTCTCGAGCCGGCAAGACATCGCGAGCGGGAGGAGTACCGAAGGGCGGCGCTCTGCCTCGGCCGGTTGCCGCTCGCGTTGCATCTGGCGGCCGGGTGGCTCAAATCGGGGTACACCGTCGACGGCTTTCTCGCGGAGCTCGGTCGGCAGGGGCTGGACATGGAGCTTGCGGGCGTGCCCGAGCCGCTGCACGACGAAGGACGCGCGCGCACGACGATCAAGGCCGCGTTCGACTTGTCGCTCGAGATCCTGCGGGCGCAGCTCGGCGCGGGCGCGCCGCGGTTGCTCGCCGGGTTCAACACGCTGGGTCATGCGCCGCCGTCCGGGGTCGGGCTTGGCCTGGGCAGTGCGGCGGCCGGGCTTGCGCGGGAGGAATGGGAGCCGCTGCTGGTACAGGCGCACCGGCTGTCGCTCGCCGAGCGCTCCTCTGCGCGACCAGCGGAAATGGACGATCCCGCATGGTGCGTCCACCCGCTGCTGGCGCAATTGATGCGGGGCCGTTGCTCCGAGCAGGACGTGGTCCAACGAATGACGGAGTGGTTCCTCGCGCGGGTACCCCAGTCGGCCCCGGGGGAGGAGGCGGCCCAGGGGAAGCGGTGGGGCGAGCTGCAGCGCGAGTCGGACGCGCTGGCGGTCTGGCTGGGACTCTTGCCCTCGGAGCAGGCCGGGATGGTGGCATCGCGCGCGCGCGATTTCGCTGTCCTTTGCGGTCCCTACCAGGTCTGGCTCGCGTGGACCGGCCGCGCGCTCTCGGCCACGGAGGATCCGGAGGTCCGTTCGAGCCTGCTAGGGCTAAAGGCGAACGTCGCCGTGCAGGCGGGTGCGCCGGAGGAAGCCCTGGATGCTGCGGAGGAGAAGCACCGCTTGGAGCTGAAATTGGGTCGGCCACGCGAGGCGGCCCTGGCCATTGGGTTGCGCGCCGACGTCCTCCAGGCCCGCGGCGAGCTCGACGAGGCCCTGCGCATCCGGCGCGAAGAAGAGCTGCCGGTCTACGAGAAGCTCGGCGACGTCCGCTCGCGCGCCGTTACGCTCGGCAAGATCGCCGACGTCCTCGAGGCCCGCGGCGAGCTCGACGAGGCCCTGCGCATCCGGCGCGAAGAAGAGCTGCCGGTCTACGAGAAGCTAGGGCTCAAGAGGGAACTCCTGGTGGGGCGAACGAACCTCGCCATGCTCCTCATCCGCCGCGGAAGCGCGGCGGACCGCGAGGAGGCGCGCACCCTCCTCGACCTCGCCCTGAAAGAGGCCGTCAGCCTGCGCATACCCGAGGCAGACCAGATCCGCCTTATTCAGCAACGATTTGGGTCATAATGTCTGGTCGCCGGGTTATCATGTCTCCGTAACACGATGTAACAGAACGCAATGAATTCATCACGTAACCACAGAAACACGCATAAGTCCATCTAACCTCGTTATAAAACAATCGACATCCGTTGTCATGCATGGACTGCCTATTGAGTCCTTGTTTACACTCATGATATGTCTATAATATTGACATCGGAATACAATCAAACCTCCGGCACAATTGGGACACTTGCAGACTTCATCAAGAAACATGCGGTCGATAAACAGTTTCCTATTGACAAACCATGACTCATCGTGTGTAATACAAATACTCCAACATTAATCAATCAACCCAAGTTGTCATATGATAGATACCTATTGAGTTCTTGTCGAGAATCATCATATGCCGATCATTGGAAGCGCGGAATACAACGCAACCTCAGGCGCCCTCGAGAAACTGGCCGACGGCATCAAGAAACACGCGGCCGAGGCGAAATTCCCCGCGAGCCTGGTCGAAGAGGAAGTGCGGGACGTCCGCACCGATCTCGAGGACACTCGCGAGACTTACGAGAAGGCGCAGGCGGAGGCGGACCAGGCCTACAAGACCTACAGCAAGTTGCTGACGAAGGACAACGCGCTGGTCGCGGCGGCGCAGCGGATGCTCCAGGGCTTCTACGGTCTCCGGAGCGAGCTGCTCAAGGACTTCGGGTTCACTCCCCCCAA
>Ga0209514_10005778_pt1 | contig 15555 bp, 8 predicted proteins | sample Subgrocontami58m_FD_187452 | JGI IMG/M metagenome (GOLD analysis project Ga0209514, IMG submission 187452) | Subsurface groundwater microbial communities from S. Glens Falls, New York, USA - GMW37 contaminated, 5.8 m (SPAdes) (version 3) | ecosystem: Environmental > Aquatic > Deep subsurface >...
CAGGAGATCATCGGCAGCATGCTGGAGGAGGCGGACCGTCTCGCGCGGGTGGTCGGTACGCTCCTGACGCTCTCGCGCTGGGAGAGCGGGAGGGGCCGCTTCAACCAGGAGAACGTCGACCTGCGCACGCTGGCGCAGGACGTGGCCGGTCAGTTGTCAGTCCTTGCGGAGGACCGTGGCATCAACATCGATGTCGTCCTTGAACGCCCCCTCGTCGTGACGACTGACGCCATCATGGCGCGGCAAGCCGTCACGAACGTGCTCGACAACGCCATCAAGTTCACTCCCCGGGGCGGCCGCGTCCGGATTTCGTCGGCGACCGACGCCCACGAGCACCGGCTGATCATCGATGACGAAGGTCCGGGGGTTCCTGTGGACCAGCGACAGCGTGTGCTCGAGCGCTTCTACAGGATCGATGGAGGGTGCGATCGGGACACGGGAGGAACCGGTCTCGGACTCGCCATCGTTCACCGGGCGCTGACCGCCAATCGGGGCCGCCTCCTCATCGACAGCAACGATGGGGGCGGCGCGCGGGTCGTCCTCGCCCTGCCGCGGAGCGATTCGGCATCTGTCTCTTTGTGACGACGTCGCGAGCCGACGGGAGGGCGAGGCCCTCGGCTCACCGGCCGACATCCTGAACACGAATTCAGGAACTCTTCAGTTCCGCTGCCCGCCACGACCCCTACACTGGCGCTGTACTCATCCCTCCGCCTGCGCCGAGCTCGCACATCCCATGACGCGGTCGCGGTCAGCGCGGTGATTCAATCAGGAGTCATTGTTATGTCAGGACATCGCTGGACCTGGCTTGCCGGCGCCACAACCGCGCTCGTCATCGCGCTCGGATGGAGCGTGGCTGCCGCGAGGGCGAAGAAGCCGGTCGATTGGGTCGCGCTCAACCCGGGCTTTGCGGGCGCCACCTTCGTGAACGACTCCGAGACGTGCCGGACCTGTCACGAGGACGACGTGAAGCACTTCAGCGGCACGAAGCACGCGACGGCCTTCGCCGTGAATCGTCCGGCGGACACGGGCGGTTGCGAGAGCTGCCATGGACCGCGGAGCAAGCACATTGAAGACCCGACAGCCGAGCTGCGCGTGGACCCGAAGTCCCGCGCGCAGTCCCTCGTCTGCCTGCAGTGCCATGAAGGCGGATCGCGCCTCGGATGGAAAGCCGGCGCCCATCATACCAACGACGTGAGCTGCACCTCCTGCCACTACGTGATGGGGCAGAAGAGCGAGCGGGGGCTGCTGATCAAGGCGACGACCAGCGACACCTGTTACCAGTGCCATACGGACGTCCGGGCGGAGGGCAACAAGATGTCGCACCATCCGGTCCGTGAAGGCCGCATGAATTGCGCGAGCTGCCACAACGCCCACGGCTCCACGCCAGGCCTGCTGACGAAGAACACAGTGAACGAGACGTGCTACTCCTGCCATACGGAGAAGCGTGGGCCGTTCGTGTGGGAGCACGCGCCGGCGCGCGAGAACTGCGCGAACTGCCACACGCCCCACGGGTCGAATCAGCGGAACCTCCTCACCAGCAAGGATCCGTTTCTCTGCCTCAGTTGCCACTCGTACGGCGGGCACATCAACCTGCCGCGGTACAACCGCGTCAGCAACCCGTACGGGAGTGGATGCTCGAACTGCCACGTGAGCATGCACGGATCCAATCACCCCTCGGGCGCGAAGCTCACCCGATAGAGGAGGCCGCCATGAAAAAGCTCATTGCCATCGCAGCGGTCTTCTGGGCCGCTCCCGCCCTCGCGCAGACACAGACGCCGCCCCCCGCGCCGGCCGTTGAGGTCTCGGGCAGCATCACGCAAGGCGTCCAGCAGCTCGACAACACCACGAACTCGAGCAAGCTGACGGAGTACCGCGATCTCCGGGACGACTTCTACCTCCCGAACGTGAGGTTCTCGGTGAAGAACCCGCGGACCGGCTGGTTCTTCGACGTGACCGGCACGAACGTGAGCCGAAGCGATCAGACGATCGTCGCGGCGGGCGGGCGGCCCGGCGCGTGGAACCTCGCCGTGGACTGGACCGGGATACCCCATAACTACAGCAACAAGGCCCTGACCCCCTATATCCGCCGGGGCCCGGGACTCTTCGAAGTGCCGGCCACGGTGCCGATCACGTTCAAAAAGCTGGCGACCAGTTCTGCCGCCGACGTGCCCGGCGTGCTGGCAAGTGATGACCTCGTTGCCGCGTACCAGCGCACGTTTCTCGGGCCGACACCCCTCGGCACGCAGACAAACGCGGGCCACTTCGCCGCCGCGTGGTCCGGCTCGGACGCGATCAACCTGGCGATCGCATTCGACCGGCGTGAGAAGTCCGGCTTGAAATCCACGTTCGGGCCGATCGGCGACCGGCCGCCGCGCACGCTGAACATCCAGCTCACCGAGCCGGTTGACTATCGCACCAACGAGGCGACGTTCTCGGCTGAGCATCTGGGCAGCGGCTATCAGATCCGCGCCGAATACCTCTTCTCTGACTTTGCGAACCCGGTCGATACGCTCCAGTGGCAGAACGTCTTCGCGACGCCGGCATCGGGAGCGACCTTCGATGCCTGGGATCGCTCGGTCTCGGCCTACGGGGCACGACCACTGCCGCCAGACAACCGCTACCACAACGTCTCGGCGACATTCGGAGGCGACCTGCCGCTCGACAGCCGGCTGACCGCGACAGCCGCCTACGGCCGGCTCGAACAGAATGAGACGCTGCTGCCCTACAGCTACAACAGCGACCGGCTCGCGGTGAAGACGCTGCCTCGCGGCACCGCGGACGCGCTGATGAACACGCTGAACTTCACGGCGGACTACGTCATTTCACCCGTGCGGCGGCTGAACGTCAGGGCCTTCTACCGGCGGTACGATTTGAACAACGAGACGCCATCGAGCCAGTGGCAGTATGTGACCGCTGACACGAGCAACCTGAATGGAACGGTCTCCTACGTCAACAAGCGGATGAATGTGCCGTACGCCTGGGACCGCCAGAACGCCGGCGCCGACGCGACCTGGCGGCTTCCCGGACGGACCAGCCTCACATTCGGGTACGAGCGGGAAGGGATCGGCCGAACGCACCGCGAGGCGGACACGACCGAGGACATCCTGCGTGCCACATGGCGAACACGAGCGGCGCAATGGATGTCGGTCGAGGCGCGGTACCTGCAGGGCATGCGCGACGGCGGCGTGTACGACAACCTCGTCACGCGCGAAGGGTACTGGTATACCCAGGCCGACGGCCCGGACAACAACAATCCGGCGCTGACCTTCGACAACCATCCCGACATGCGGCGCTTCGACGTGTCGGATCGCCTGCGCCGCCAGTTCGACTTCAGGCTCAATCTGACCCCGCGCGACATCGTCGCGGTCTCGGCGTTCGTGCGCCATCGGAAGGACGACTTCGATTCGGATGTCCGCTCTTCTCAGCCGCTGCTGGGGACTGGCCTGGCCGATCAGGCGGCGACCACGCCAGGCGACCAGCTCGGCCGGCTGAACGACACGCAGACACGGTATGGTCTGGACCTGTTCGTGCAGCCCACGACGCGGGTCGCGCTGAACGCGTTCCTCAACTACGACCAGGGCAAGAGGCTCCAGCGATCGATCGAGTTCAATGAGAACAACAAGGCGAATCCGAGTTCCATTGCCACCGCTACGTTGGGACCCTGGACCCGGGCGAGCAACCAATGGACCGCTGACTTCGCCGACCGCACGTGGAACGGCGGCCTCGGTGCGACGCTACAGCTCGTTCCGGAGCGGCTGACCCTGGTGGCCGATTACACGCTGTCGCTGGCCGGTGTCGACATCACCTATGGTGGGTTCGGCGTGACGAACTTCGACGGAACGCCGTTCCCGCCAAACGATCAGTTCGCGTTCTCCTCCCCCCCGCCGATTCGAGAGGATCTCCACGTGGTGAACCTGCGGCTCGAGATCCCGTTGAAGGCAGTGGTGCTCGTCGCCGGCTACACCTACGAGAACTACTCGCTCGAGGACTGGCAGCAGAGCTCGACCGCGCCATGGGTGGAAGCGGTTGGGGCCGAGACGCTGCTCCGCGACACGTCACGCTCGTATCAGTGGGGCAACCGGCTGTTCACCCTCGGAGCCTACCTGGCGCCGAGCTACGACGCGCACATCGGCTTCGTGGGCTTGAGGTACCGATTCTGAGGCGGTATGACTGGCTCTACAAGATCATGGGTCTCGGCAATGGGCTGGTCCCGAAACTCGATGTACAAGGTGTCGGTGTCAGTGAAATACTGAATTTTCATGGCTTGAACCCACGATCGAAGAACGCGTCGTGCACAGTCTCGCCACCCGAAGGCAGCACGACTCGTAGGAACCTGTCCCCGGCCTCCGGAACGGCGCTCCATCGTCGAATGCGGCCGTCGGCCTGGACGACCTCCCGGATTGGTGACTCGACCGCGCGTTGAATCCACTCGTCGTGAATGATGGTCCGATCGGGGCGCCGGCGAATCGCCTCGAAGTACGCCGTGGTCTTCCCGGTCCAACCCCACCAGAACGCGGCAAGTTGCTTCAAGTTGTCCCCTGGCGCTCGCCTCGAGCGCCGCGTCGGCGCATGGCGGCCTCGGTCGGTCCGATCGCGGCTCTCCGCACAGATTAGGCCCCCGCTGGCGGGACGAGTGCGAGCTCGCGCTTCAGACCGAAGTGCCATTTCCAGATTTCGTAGATGGCGGGATAGACGACGAGCTCGAGCACGAACGAGGTGAAGATGCCGCCGATCATCGGGGCGGCGATGCGCTTCATCACGTCGGCTCCGGCGCCGATCGACCACATGATGGGCACGAGCCCCATGAACATCACGGCCACGGTCATGAATTTCGGGCGAATCCTCTTCACGGCACCGTGCAGGATGGCGTCGCGAAGGTCACCTGCTGATCGCAGACGTCCTTCACGGCGGGCGTCCTCATATGCGATGTCGAGATAGAGCAGCATGAAGACGCCGGTCTCCGCGTCGACGCCCATCAGCGCGATCAGGCCGACCCAGACGCCGATGCTCATGTTGTAGCCGAGCAGGTACAGCAGCCAGATGGCGCCCACGGCGGAAAACGGGACGGCCAGCATGATGATGGAAGTCTTCGCGAGTGACCGGGTGTTGAGGTAGAGCAGCGTCAGCACGAGCAACAGCGTGATCGGCAGCACGATCTTCAGACGCTCCCGGACGCGCTCCATGGCCTCGTACTGGCCGCTCCACGCGAGCGAATATCCGGCGGGCAGCGTGACGCGCTGGCCGATCACGCGCTTGGCCTCGGTGACGTAGCCGCCGATGTCGCGCCCCGCGACGTCCACGTAGACATAGCCGGTCAACATGCCGTTTTCGTTGCGGAGCATCGCCGGCCCGCTGACCAGGCGCACCTCGGCCAGTTGGCCGACCGGGATCTGCGTCCTGCCGTCCATCACCGGCACCATCACGCGGCGCAGCTGGTCGAGGTCGCTGCGATAGTCGCGGAAGTACCGCACGTTGACCGCGTACCGCTCCCGGCCTTCGACGGTCGTCGTCACGGTGTCGCCGCCGATCGCGGACATGACCACCATCTGGGCGTCGTCCATCGACAGGCCGTAGCGCGCCAACTCGTCCCGCTTCCAGTTGAAATCGACGAAGAAGCCGCCGGAGGTCCGCTCGGCGAACGCGCTGCGCGTGCCGGAGACCGATGGGATAACGCGCTCGATCTCGGTGCCGATCCGCTCGATCTCGTGAATGTCGGCGCCGTAAATCTTGATGCCGACCGGCGTGCGCACGCCGGTGGTCAACATGTCGATGCGGGCCTTGATCGGCATCGTCCAGGCGTTGCTGACGCCGGGCAGCTTGAGGGCGTCGTTCATCTGCTGGATGAGCTGATCGGTGGAGAGACGATCGCTCGTGACGCGGCGGAGTATGGGCTCGAGCCACTGCGGCGCCCAGTCTGAGTACCACGTGTCGACGTGTCGCCACTGGTCGTGGGGCTTCAGGACGATGACGGTCTCCGCCATCGAGAAGGGCGCCGGGTCGGTCGACGTTTCCGCGCGTCCCGCCTTGCCAAACACGCTGTCGACCTCGGGAAACTGCTTGATGATGCGGTCCTGCGTCTGGAGGAGTCGCTGCGCCTCGGTGACCGAGATGCCGGGCAGCGTCGACGGCATGAAGAACAGCGTGCCCTCGTCGAGCGGGGGCATGAATTCCGAGCCGAGACGGTTGAACACGGGCACGGTCAGCGCGACGATGGCGACGGCGCCGGTCAGGACGAGCCACTTCCATCGCAGCGACCAGGCACAGACCGGTTCGTAGAGGCGAATCAGCAGCCGGCTGATCGGATGCGTTTCCTCGGAATGGATCGTGCCAACGAGCACGGCATTGGCGAGGCGCGCCAGCCACCGGGGCCGGAACGAAAAGTTTTTCACGCGCGTGAAGAGGAGCCGCATGGCGGGATCGAGCGTGATCGCCAGGACGGCCGCCACGATCATGGAGAAGTTCTTCGTGTAGGCCAGCGGCTTGAACAGCCGCCCTTCCTGGGCTTCGAGCGTCAGCACCGGCAGGAACGACACGGCGATGACGAGCAGGGCGAAGAAGCTCGGGCCGCCGACCTCCTTCACCGCGTCGATGATGACGCGGTGGTAGTCCTCCTTGCGGCCGGTCCGCTCCCATTGTTCGAGCTTCTTGTGCGTCTGCTCGACCACGACGATCGCGGCGTCCACCATCGCGCCGACCGCGATCGCGATGCCGCCGAGCGACATGATGTTGGAGCTCAGTCCCATCAGGCGCATCGGAATGAAGGCGATCGCGACGGTCACCGGGATCGTGATGATGGGAATGAGGGCGCTTGGGACGTGCCAGAGAAAGATCAAGATGATGATGGCGACGACGATCAGCTCTTCGAACAAGGTGTGCGTGAGGTTGTCGATCGAGCGAAGGATCAGGTCCGAGCGGTCGTAGACCGTGACCACCTTGACGCCAGGCGGGAGGGCCGGTTCGAGCTCCTCGAGCTTGTCCTTGACGCGTCCGATCACCTTCAGGGCGTCCTCGCCCTGTCGCATGACGATGATGCCGGCGACGGTGTCGCCCGTGCCGTTCAGATCCGCCACACCACGCCGCAGGTCGGGGCCGAGCGTCACGGCACCGACATCGCGCACCCGCACGGGCACCCCGCTCTCGTTCCGCGCGAGCACGATCTCGCCGATGTCGGCCACCGATTTCGCGTACCCGCGGCCACGGACCATGTACTCGGCGCCGGTCATCTCGACGAGGCGTCCGCCCACGTCGTTGTTGCCGGCCCGCACGGCGTCGATGACCGTCGCGATGGGCATGTTGAAGGCGCGCAGTCGATTCGGATCGACCTGCACCTGGTACTGCCTCACGAAACCGCCGAGCGGCGCGACTTCGGCGACGCCCGGCACGGACTTCAGGTAGTAGCGGAGATACCAGTCCTGGTACGAGCGGAGCTCGGCCAGGCTGGAGCGGCCGGTCGTGTCGACCAGCGCGTACTGAAACACCCAGCCCACGCCGGTCGCGTCGGGACCGAGCTCCGTGCGCACGCCCTGCGGCAATCGTGGGAGGACGCCCGAGAGGTACTCCATCGTGCGCGAGCGAGCCCAATAGATGTCGGTGCCTTCCTCGAACACGATGTAGACGTACGAGTAGCCGAAATCGGAGTAACCCCGGACCGCTTTCACCTTCGGGGCGCCGAGCATCGCCGTCACAATCGGGTAGGTGACCTGGTCTTCGACGATGTCGGGACTGCGGTCCCAGCGCGAATAGACGATGACCTGTGTGTCGCTGAGATCCGGAATCGCATCGAGCGGCACGGTCTTCATCGACCACACGCCGGCCACCACCGCGACCGAGACGAGGAGGAACACGATGAAGCGGTTCTTCGCCGAGAACTCGATGATGGCGTCAATCATGGCGATGAGCTCCCGGCGTCGGCGCCGGCGCCTTGCTCTCTGGCGGCGGCGCGCCCATGCCTTTCGCCGCGGCCTTCAGCTGGCTTTCGGAGTCAATCAGGAAGGTGCCGGAGGACACGACGCGCTCGCCCGCCGACAGACCGCGCGTGATGGCCACGCGATCCCCGAAGCGATCGCCGACGACCACCTGGCGCGGCTCGAGATAGCCGTTCCCGAGATCGACGAAGACCGTTTGCCGATCGCCGGTGTCGAGCACGGCGTCGGCGGGCACGAGGAGCTGCTTGGCGCCGGCGATGCCGAACTCGACGTTGACGAACATGTCGGGTTTCATTCGCATGCCCGGATTGTTCGCATCGAGCCGAACCTTGAGCGTCCGCGTCGTGGGATCCACCTGCGGCTGGATGTAGTTCACCTTGGCCGCGATCGACGGTGGGCCGCCGTTCGGGAATATCACGGAGGCCGAATCGCCCAGCTTGATTGACGTGATGTCGGACTCGAACACGTCGGCCATGATCCAGATGCGACTGAGGTCGGTAATCGTGTACAGGTCGCTCTCGGGTGTGACCTTCTGGTTGGGAAACGCGTTCCGTTCCGTCACGAAGCCACTGGTCGGTGCGTGGAGCGTGATGCTGTGGATCGGCTCACCCGTGTCGAGCACCTGCTGGATTTGATCCTCGCTGAGCTGCCACAACTCCAGGCGCCGCTTCGCTGCCTGAAACAGCGACTCACCGTGTTGTGCGGCTGATGCCAGCGGGTTCGTGCGCATCAGATCGCGCGCGCGAACGGCGAGCAGGAGCTCCTGCTGCGACGCCAGCATCTCCGGGCTGTAGATCGTCAGCAGGGGTTCGCCTTGCTTCACGATGTCGCCGGTGAAATCGACGAAGACCTTCTCGATCCAGCCATCGATGCGCGTGTGGACGTGCGCCACGCGCGTCTCGTCGTAGGTGACCTTGCCGACCGTGCGGATCGAGCGGGTCTGGCCATCCCACTCCACCGTGGCGAACTTCACGCCGATGAGCTGCTGCCGCTCCGGGGAAATCCTGATCGCGCCTTCCTTGGCGCCGCTCGTATCGGTTGCGGCTGTCGGTTCATCGGCCCAGACGGGCTGGAGCGCCATGCCGTCGGGAGCCACGCCCGGCTTGTCCGACTTGTAGGCCGGATTCATCGCGTCGACGTAATAGAGCACTCGGCGTTCGGGTGCCGCCGCTGTCGCTCGTCTGGAGGAGCGAACGACGTAGCCGCTGGCGAACGCGCCGGCGAGGAGCGTGAGCAGCGCGAGTGTCTTCAGGAATTTCATGACGAAGCCTCAGTGCACAATCGGCGTGCCGGTCATCTCTTCGAGCCGGCTGACGGCGGTGTGATACGACGCCAGCTCGTCGAAGTAGGTCATCTCATATTCGAGAACGGTCCCGAAGTTGGTGAGGACAGAGAGGAACTCGACCGCGCCCGTCTGATAGCTGGTCATCGACGACTCGAGCGCGAGTCGTGCCTGCGGCAGGACGGTGTCGCGATAGAGCCGCGCGAGGCGGACCGACGTGGAGGCCATTTGATAGTCCTCCTGCACGCGACTCTGGAGGCTCAGCCGGCTGCTGTCGTACGTGCTGCGCGCCTCGTCGACGGTGCTCAGTTGTTCCGCGACCGCCGCCGCGCGGCGGGCACGCTGCAGCGGGACCTTGACGTCGAACCGAAACTCGTACATCGACGGCATCGCACCCATGTAGTAGTAGCCGCCCGTCAGCGCGAAGTCCGGTTTGTACTCCTTGCGCGCCGCTTCCACGGCGATCTGGGATCGATCGATCATGATCCGGTCGCGGCGCAGCATCGGTGCGTGCTCGGTCGCGGCCGCGACGAGCGACTCGAGCGAGCGGTCGAACCCGGTCAACTGCAGGTCCTCCGGCTGGCCGCCCGGCGCCGTGGGTGGCCGGTTGAGCAACGCGTTCAACTCGCCCTGGCGGGTCGCACGTTCCTGGCGGACGCGCTCGAGCTGGAGCTCCAGGATGCTGAGCTGCGTCTGAGCCTTGATCACGTCCTGCTGCGCGGCCTGGCCGACGGCGTAACGGCCTTCGCTGACCTCGAGCAGCGTCTCGAGCAGCTCCCGGTTGCGCGTCAACACGTCGCCAACCGCGTAGGTGTAGGAGAGGCGGTAGTACGCCTGCTTCACGCGCGCCACGACGTTCAGGCGGGTGGCCTCAATCTGCTCGAGCTCCGCGTCGGCCTCGCGCGACGCGATCGACGCGCGCAGGTCGCGCTTGCCCGGATAGGGCAGCTCCTGGCTGACCATGACGCCGATGCTGGCAGTGGGCTCCTTGCCCAGACCCGCACCAGGCAATGGGTTGCCGCTCGCGTTGTAGCCGGCCGAGACCATCGGATCCGGAAGACTGCGCTCCTGGACAGGCCGCTGCCGCGCGGCGTCGTGGCGCTTCTCGGCGGCGACGATCGCGGGGTTCCTTGCCAGCGCCTCGGCGACGACATCCGCGAGAGGCACGCGAGGGGGTTCCTGCGCGTTCGCCGACAGAGCGAGAAGAGTCGTGACCAGCAATCCGGAGAACACTCGCATGGCGACCTCGTCCGATTCGCTCGAGGACCGTTTCGCGCAGCCGCGCGCGATGGATCAGCCCCCGAGCCGTTCAATGCTTTGGGAAACGTCGGCGAGACAGATCGCTAGATGAGAAGGGTGGCGAAGCGAGTCGGGAGATCCGGAGGACAGACCGATGGCGGCGACGTGTGGACCTGGAGGCTCGTCCCGGCGTCGGCGAACGTCCCAGCCGTCAGTGCGATTGGGAGAGGCGAAGGATCAGCCGTGAGCTGAACCCTGGATTCGACCGGTCCGCTTTGATCTGATGCGTCGCTGGCGTGACCGCAGCAGCACTGCGCGATCCTCGCCGTGTCGTCGCACGCGTGATGCTTCGTGGCGCACGCCTCGTGCTGTGCCGCAATCAGGCTCGCGCCCATCGTCGTGACGACGGCCGCGATGAGAGCAATTGCCGACAGCTTCCTTTGGACGGACGACACGATACACCTAGTGTAGCAGAGACCGTGCCACACGCGGAACCGCCCCACCCTAGAGCGCGGGCCGCAGCAGCGTCACCAGCACGAGTGCGACGGGGAACAGCACCAGCGCGACCAGATACGTGTAGCCCATGATGTCGCGCGCTCGCAGACCGAGCAGCGCGAGGATCGGCAGCATCCAGAACGGCTGGAGCAGGTTGGCAATCGCCTCGCCGAGGTTATAGGTGACGACCATCCAGCCGCCGTGGACGCCGAGCTCATGGGCCGACTGCAGCACGTAGGGCGCCTCGATCATCCATTTCGCGCCGCCGGATGGCACGAACAGGCCGAGAACGCCGGAGTAGGTGAGGATCATGGCGGGGTAGAGCCCGGGCGTCGACGCGCGCACGAAAAGTGCCGCAATCGCCTCGGAGAGCCGCGTCCCGGTCATGATGCCGAAGATCCCCGCGTAGAACGGAAACTGCAGGAGGACACCCCACGTGGCCGGCGTGGCGTCGCGGACGGCCCGCATCAGCGACGCGGGCGTCCAGTGCAGGAGCGCGCCGAGAACGAGCAGCAGCAGATTGATGTTGTTGAAGTCGAGCGCGTTCAGCGCTTCCGGGATGGTCGACGCATGGGCGCCGATCGTGTGAGCCAGGTACGCGAACCCGATGCCGACGACGGGCAGCAGCAGGAGCGGACTGTGCTCCAGGCGCTCTCCCGGAACGGTCGGCGCCGGCAGCCGGGGCGGCTCGCTCGGACCCAGGTCGATGCCGAGCGACGCGGCCGTCCGCCCGCGTCCCTCGGCGGGCGCGTAGAGCCACACGGCCAGGGACACGATCGCCATCTCGACGACGACGCACGCGAGGCTCTGCCAGCTGAAAATCGTTTCGGTGAGCGGGATCTCGCCGACCATCTGGGCCAGTTTCGGCGGCATCGACGAGGCCCGCGCCATTTGCAGCGCCGCCGACCCGCTGAGGCCCTGCGCCCACACGGTGCCAAGCCCGAGGAAACTGCTGGCGCCAAGCGCGCGATAGTCGGCTGACGGCACGCGGCGGGCGACCTCACGCGCCAGCACCGCGCTGACAATCAGGCTGAAGCCCCAGTTGAGCAGCGAGCTCGTCATGGCGACGAGCGCCACGAGCAGCACCGCGCCCTTGGCCGTGCGAGGCCACCCCGCGACCCTGACAAGCACGCGAACGACCGGCGGCGAGCTCGCCAGCACGTACCCGCCGACGATCATCATGACCATCTGGAGGGTGAAGGGAATCAGCGTCCAGAATCCAGCGCCCCACGCGTCGACGACGCGCAGCGGCGACTGGCGGACGTCCGGGTCGACTGCGGCCGCCGCCAGCACCACGACAATCGTCGCGCCGAGCGCGAAGACGAACGCATCGGGCATCCACCGTTCGGTCCAGGCGGTCGCGCGTTGCGCAAATCGCTCGAGGCCGCGGGCACGCCCGTCCTGCGCGCGCACGTGGTTCCGGGCTCCCATGTCGCCGCCATTTTGTCACGTCCGCGTTCTGGCCGATCGGCACGACGCGGGGAAAATCGGTGGTGGCCGGCTTCAGCCGGCCGACAGTCCGCGTTCTGGCCGATCGGCACGACGCGAGGGAAATCGGTGGTGGCCGGCTTCAGCCGGCCGACAGTCCGCGTTCTGGCCGATCGGCACGACGCGCTAATCCCGGAAGGCGCTTGAGTGGACGCAGGTAGCGCGGGCCTTCAGGCCTGCCCGCGCCGCAACGGCAGGGCTGAAGCCCTGCGCTACGTGAGCGGTGCGACGTCCACTCAAGTGACTTCCGTGTTCAGGAGACGACGAACGCTTCGAGCACGCGCGACCGCAAGGCGCCGAGAGCGGCCATCGCGCGGTGCCGCCCCGCGATCTGGGCTTCGAAGGTCGGCGAGGGATCCGGATCGCGGTAGAAGACGCCGGTGTGCAGCTGTCGTCCGTATTCGGCGGCCCGTGTCATGGCCTGCAGCCGATCCGTCGCGTCGTGTCCGAGCGCGTCGAGGCTCTTCATCATCGCCTTGTGCGCCTTCAGTTGTACGTCGGCGCGCCCGTAGGTCACGCACGGCGAGAGGACGTTGATGAAGGCGAACCCGGGAAAGCGCAGGCCGGCTTCGATGAGCGCGGCGAGGCCGCTCAGATCGGCCGGCGTGCCCTGCGCGACGAACCGTGCGCCGTAGCCGAGCACGTACATCAGGGGATTGACCGGATCCTCGACGCTGCCGTGGGCCGAGGAAACGGTCTTCAGCCCACGCGGCGAGGTCGGCGACAACTGACCCTTGGTCAACCCGTAGATCTGGTTGTCCATCACCACGTAGGTGAGATCCACGTTGCGGCGGATGGCGTGCGGGACGTGTCCGCCGCCGATTGAGAAGCCGTCGCCGTCGCCGCCGGCCGCGAGCACCAGCAGCTCGGGCCGCGCCAGCTTGATGCCCTGCGCGATCGGCAGCGCGCGCCCATGCACCGTGTTGAAGCCGTACGCCGTCGTGTACCCAGGAATGCGGCTCGAGCAGCCGATGCCCGACACGAACGCGATCTCGTGGGGCGGGCGGCCGATCGCCGTCAGGGCGCGGTAGATCGCCTGGAGGACGCCGAAGTCGCCGCAGCCTGGACACCAGATCGGCTTCAGGTCGCTCTTGTAGTCGTTCGCGGTTCTCGTCCCGTTCATTCTCGGCACCTCGGGTCTTCTACTCGAGCCATTGCGCGGTCTCGGGCACGTTTCCGCGCTGCAGCGTGCTGACCATCAGGCGGACGCGGTGGAGGATCTCGCTTGCCGCGATCGGGTTCGAGCCGCTGCGCGCGAACGACGCGAGCCCGCGCGGGACGTCCACGAACATCCGAATCAGGCGGAACAACTGGCCCTGGTAGGACTGTTCGACGACGAGCCCGGCGCGCACCGAGGCGAAGAAATCCTCGTAGACCTCTTCGGACACCGGATAGAGCAGCCGCGGCACCAGGACCTTCAACTGGATGCCGTCGCGCCGCGCCTCGGCGGCAGCCTCGAACGCGACGCCTGCCACGCTCCCCCAGCTGAGGAGCGCCAGCGGGGCGTCGCGATCGCCTTCGATGGTAAACAGATCGCGGCGACTCTTCAACGAGTTGAATTTCCGAATGCGTTTCTCGTTCATCCGCTCGTGGATCTCGCCGTTGGCGGTCGGCGCGCCACGTTCGGAGTGCTCGATGCCGGATGCCAGATAGTTCCCGCCCTTCTGTCCCGGGTAGCTGATCGGGCTCACGCCGGACTCGGTGATCTGGAACCGGACGTACTCCTCGAGCTCGCGCCCGTTGGGACGGCGCCGGTCGACGATCGTGAACGCGCTCGTGTCGATCGGATCCACGATCTCCTTCCGCTGCGCGATGTCGGCGTCGGAGAGCAGAATGACCGGCGTCTGATACTGCTCCGCGATGTTGAACGCCTCGACGGTGACGCGGAACGTATCGGCGACGCTGACCGGTGCCAGCACCGGACGCACGACGTCTCCGTGCGCGGAAAAGACCGCCTGAAACAGATCGGCCTGCTCGCTCTTGGTGGGAAGGCCGGTCGAGGGCCCCCCGCGCTGCACGTTGACGCAGACCAGCGGCAGCTCGGCGATGGTCGCGAGGCCCAGCATCTCGGTCTTGAGCGACATGCCCGGGCCCGACGTCGCGGTCATGCCCTTGCGGCCCGCGAACGAGGCGCCGACCACCGCGCCGATACCGGCAATCTCGTCCTCGGCCTGGAGCATCGTGCCGCCGTACTTCCAGATCTCACGCGAGAGCCACTGCATGATCTCGCTCGACGGCGTGATGGGATACCCGCCGAAGAACTCGCAGCCGGCGAAGATCGCCGCGGCGGCGCACATCTCGTTGCCGTCGACGAGCATCCGCCCGGCGCCTGCGGCCCGCGGCGGCGCCAGCCGCTGATCCGTGCGAATCGGATGCGCCTGGGCGAACACGACGCCGGCCGCAAACGCGCGCTCGTTTCCTTCGAGCACCTCGACGCTCTTCTTCGCGAACCGCTTCCGCACACCGGCCAGCAGCGAATCCGCCGGGAGCCCGAGCCACTCGGCCAGCAGACCCAGGACGACGGTGTTCTTGGCCTTGTCGGTGCCGGCGTGGTCGCGCGCCATCTGCTCGATCGGGACCGCGATGGCGTCCTCGGGCGTGACGCCGGCGAGCGGCAGATCGTCTGGCGCGACCCGACTGGCGGTGTCGTAGATGACGGTCGTGTGGCCGTCAACGGGCAGCTCGGCGCCGAAGCGCAGGAAATCGGTCCAGTTGAGGGCAATCGCGACGTCCAGCGTGCCGCCGGCGTTGAAGACGGGGTCGGTTCCCAGCCGCAAGCGAAACGAGGACTCGCCGCCGCGGATTTGCGGCCCGAAGCTCTTGGTCATGATGGCGCGATACCCGAGGCGGGCGGCCGCCCCGATCAACGCGTCGCCTGCGGCGATGACGCCGTCACCGCCCGCGCCGGCCATCCCGATGGCGAGGTCGTTGGTCATGCCGGTGCGTTAGCAACGTGGGTACCAGGCAAAAGCAACCGTAACTTCTTGACTAGAGGCTCTGACTGCCGGATTGTCGGCAGTCTGCTTGCGGCGCAATCAGGCCTACGAATCCAGCACCTCCCGAACCTTTCGGAGCAACGCCGCCGCGGTGAACGGCTTGTTGAGGAACGGCACCTTCGCCTCCAAC
>Ga0209514_10005780_pt1 | contig 15544 bp, 14 predicted proteins | sample Subgrocontami58m_FD_187452 | JGI IMG/M metagenome (GOLD analysis project Ga0209514, IMG submission 187452) | Subsurface groundwater microbial communities from S. Glens Falls, New York, USA - GMW37 contaminated, 5.8 m (SPAdes) (version 3) | ecosystem: Environmental > Aquatic > Deep subsurface >...
AAAGGTTAGTGATGAAGAAATGGAGAACATCAATGTGGAGCGCAATAAATTTCACGGTGACTGGAACTACGTCATAAGACCAAAGGCAATAGTGAAAAGTTGATACCTTTATTTATTTACAGAGCCTTAGTAGATAGCGCCGAAGATGATTTATAGTTTCCTTTGCTAGTTTCATCGTACTATTATAATATCAAATCTGAGAATCTTGGGGGTCACACATGTGGCTATACAACATTTGTTTCATACTGATATACAGGCACATGAATAGTTTTTGTTGGTTTCCTTTCCTCTTTGAGAAGCTGATCAATAGCCTTCGCTACTTCTGGCTTTATAACTTTTTCCCCACACTGTGTACAGACACCCATAGGAACATTTTCAAAAATGAATAACTTCTTTTTCCATCTGATTTCACGAAACGTAAGTTTCTCCTCTACAGCCCCTCCACAATAGAAACAATCACTATATTTCTTTACCATAAGTCAATACCTCCATTACTACAATCATTTATTCCTTGTATACGGGTCTTTCCATTTTGGCATAGTTGGGATATAAACGGTAATAAGAATCAAATGTCCCGAAGGGTTCCTTCCGCAAACTATATGAACAGGTGTTCCCTCGGACGTAAATCCAACTGTCAGACAACTCTCACCACGAGGATCATCTGGATATTGTTCTATAATTTTACACTGCAACAATATAAATTCCAACTGAGAAACAGTTAATTCATCTGCAATTCGTTCGTCATCCGCATGAAGTGATATTTCATAAGACTGTTTTTCAATTTCATTACGAATAAAATCGAGTGTTATGCTCATTCTTATCAATTCAGGTAATACATCACCTGTCCTCCTCATCCACGTCCAAAATACCTTGCAGCAAAACCGATAATCCCTGCAAGGATCATGTAGGTCAGCACGCCGACAGCAAGCGACTTCACGAATCCCCACCTGGGTAAGAGGAAGATCAGGCATAAAACATAAATAATCCAGGGCGGCGTCATGTAGAGCAGTCCTTTTGCGTAATTCACGGTAGAAACCTGCCCGGCCTTGCTGTAAATCAGACTGAAGGTAAGCGCAGTCATGGTGGGAAAGGTCGCCACAAAGGCGGCAAGCATGCCCTTCCCCTGCGAACCTATATAAGTCACTACGCTAACTATCGTGCCGCCGAGTATGAAATGGAGGATGAAGGTCTTGAGTTGCATGGTTATTCCTAGGTTTGATTTTGCACTGCAAAGCCAAACAACTTTTTCTCTCTCTGAAAATTTTTTACACACCCCTTTATCCCCTTTTTCTAAAGGGGAAACGGTGATTGAAATTCTTTGTACCTTAAATCAGGCCGTCGGCAATAACAAAGTATCCGCAAAACACGCCCAAAAACCCGAAAGTTAAATTTCGCTATTTTCGCGTCTTTTCGTGGGTAATTTTAAAATTTCTCTACGAATGGAATCGTTACCCACCCCTGAATCCCCTCCCAAGAGGGGACTACCTTTGCTTTTTCCAGCTTAAGGTGAAAGCATCAATTACTTCCAGACGATCTTTTACAAATCGCCTTGCAAAGGCATCATCGCCGGGTAATCCATCGGTTAGATCGCATGGCAGGCCGACTACCTTGCAGGTGAGGGTTAAATTGTCCTTGTCGTCCGTATCCGCAACGATATCCAGAAAATGGTATGCGACAATAAGCCCCAGACACCGGAATCCATCCATAGGTATCCGGGCAGTGTCGCAGGTTGCCTGACCCGTTAGATCGGCGCCCCCGCCGCCTGAGACAATATATACCGGCAGTTGCATACTGCCTGTTTGATCTGTTTTGCAGATACGCTGGTAATTGTGTTCGTGTCCACTGATGACCAGGACAATGTTATGCGCCGTACTATTGAATATCTTTGCATACCGTTCACGAAACCTCGACGCCTTTGATTTGCTGTCCGTTAAATCCAGACATCCATGAAATCCGGTAGAATACAGCGGATAGTGCGCAAAAACAATTTTCGGGCCGCGGAAATGCTTTAATTCATCCAAAAACCACTGAAACTGCTCTTCATCGTCTGACAGCGAGGAGTTTAAGGCGATGAATTTTATCTTCAATCCATTGGTTTCTTTGACAAATGAATACCAGGACTGTCCGTCTTTCGTTTCGCACAACACTTCTTTTAGATACGAAATGTATGCAGTATCCAGCTTCCCACAGATTTCTTCACACAATACCTGACGACTCCTCGTTTTTAACTCTTCAGACGGAATTGCTTCGATCTCCTGATACAGGTTCTTTTTTAATGTTTCTATCTCGTGCAAAATGGTGGATGGTGAAGACGTCTGCTCTTTGGATTTATTTACACTAGCTATTTTCTTTAGTAAGTCCTTTATACTGGCATCCACCCTTTCGCCAAAGATAAGCTCATGGTTGCCAATAACGGGATAGAAGGGAATCATCCTACTTCCCGCATAATTACTGGTAATTACTTCTAAAAACCTGTCAAATTCGTCACAGTACACCATATCCCCGGAAAATAGGACGAAATCAGGATTTTCCGCCCGTATAACCTTGGCGATCGCATGGTGTTTTACCTGGGGTTTCTCCCGTGTCCTGACATCCCGGCGGGTATCGCCGTAGGCAATAAAATGCAACGCCCTGGCGTAAAGTTCCTGGGAAAAAAGGAAGAGGACAATTATGGCGTTGATTATCAGCAGAAATACCGAGGTTTGTTTGCGCATGCTTGCGTCCGAATGTTTATATACTCATGGTTCAGGCGGCAAACCTGAACCCGCAGAAGAGGTGTTTCATCCCCCTTTGTCCCACGCCAAATAGGGAATTGGGGGAGTATTTACTCGATGTATATGAATTTCAATGTTTTTGGTAGGAGCCAACTCCTGTTGGCGAACGGGCGCTTGTATGCTGTCGCGCACCCTCAATTGCCGTCGGGAGACGGCTCCTACCAATACGGTTTTTAAGAATATCACACCGTTTGATCTTGCTTTGCAAAATCAAACCTAATCAAAAATGCCTTTACGTCGCTAGTGCTTACTTGTGATAATATACGATATTATACGAATTGTTGGAATAGGCGAAAACATTGGTTTTCCAGCACAAATGTCCCATCGAAAACTTATGCAATTAAGCACTAGATGATAACCTTTTCCGTCGTCTCCCAGATGCCGTGCAGGTTGCAACGGGCAAGGATGCGCAGGGTGGCAGACTCCTTAACGGCTACAGGAATAGTCACCTTCGCCTGGGGACAGAGGGGTGAAAATTCTATCCGCGCCACCTGTTCAATTCCTACGTATACCTCAATCCACTGGATGTAATGATTTGCGGCCATAGGATGCATGGTCTCGCCAATCTGGATGTCCAGATTAAACGGTTCCCCGCTCTTTGTCGTTGCAGGCGCCTGCACACAAGGGGAGTGTCCTTTTTCTTTCGGGGTGAGGTTCTCCCGGTCTTTTATCCTGTTGATGTTCTGAAACCAGTCATCGCCGTTGGCATGAACATTTTTTAACGAACCTACCGTGGTCGCCAATCCTGCGGCTACCGCGGAAACTCCGATGGTTTTTAATAATTTTCTTCTGTCAAAATTTTGCATGACATACTCCTCCTAAAAAATAGATTAAAGTTGTGGATGTAGAGCGAAGAGACCCTTCGCTCTACGTCAAAAGTTGCCGAAGACTCCCGCGGGTTCAGGTTTGTAACCTGAACCCATAGGTTTATGTTGATAACGGCGCTGTGGGTAATCGCCGGTGAAATTGAAAACATAATTGTGGGGTTGAACTTAGAAAGTCCCCTCTTGGGAGGGGATATAAGGGGTGGGTAAGGCGTTGGTTTTTACGCCGAATCCACCAATACTGTTTCCGGGAAAGGTGGATTCGCTATCGCTTAATCCACCCTACCGCTTCGTGAAATATTCACTGAGATTTCACAACCCTTGTCCTCGTGAAAATGGGGAACGGGGGAAGTGACCCACCCCTTACCCCTCCCAAGAGGGGAATAATCAATGCCAACCCGTAGCCCGCTTAAATAAAATGAAACATCCATGAGCCGTTGGCTCACAAAGGGGGATGAAAATTTAATAACTGTCATGCCCGAATGCTTCTATCGGGCATCCAGTGTTTTTTGCGATACTGGCGAAAACAAAAAGACTCTGGATTCCCGCTTAGAGACCGCGGGAATGACATTCTTAATCAAAAAGGATTTTCAGATGAAAATTCCTATACTCTCAAGTTCCTGGCTCTGTCTTCTGAAACTATCGCAGATACTTGCCAAAGAGCACGTCGAGATTCTTTTTGGTATTTTCCGGAATCAGGTCTTTGTGCGTCACAATGGCGCTCTGCGCCGCCGTTGCACAGGCGCAGCTTCTTTTCTGCGCAATCTTTGGAATGGCTATCTTGAGGATACGTTTTGCCATCTCCGCATTTTTGTTCAAATTACCGATGATCATTTCCAAAGTCACCGCCTCCTCGCCTACGTGCCAGCAGTCGTAATCCGTCGCCATAGCCAGTGTGCTGTAACATATCTCCGCCTCACGCGCCAGTTTGGCCTCCTGGAGGTTGGTCATACCGATAACGCTGACTCCCCACTGCCGGTACACATTTGATTCCGCACGGGTGGAGAATAATGGCCCTTCCATACATAAATACGTACCGCCTTTGTGCACCCGCGCCCCAGCCGACTTTGCCGCATTATACAACGTATCTGCAAGCGTCCCGCACACCGGATCGGCAAAACTGACGTGTCCGACGATCCCGTCTCCAAAGAAGGTGCTGATCCTGCCGCGCGTCCTGTCAAAAAACTGGTCTGGAATAACAATGTCCAGAGGCTCGATCTCTTCCTTCATGCTGCCCACGGCGCTGACGGCGATGATGTGCTCAACGCCCAGTTTTTTCATCCCGTAGATATTGGCCCTGAAATTGAGTTCTGACGGTAAGATGGTGTGTCCTTTGCCGTGTCTGGGCAGGAATGCGACATTGCGGCCTTCCAACATGCCTACCGTATAGCTGTCGGATGGTTTGCCAAAAGGCGTATCAATGGCTACCGTTTTCACGTCCCTGATCCCTTCTATGTTATAAAGACCGCTGCCGCCAATAATACCAATCATCTGCTCAGCCATAGGTAAATCGCTCCTTTTTTTACTGTCATAAAATTTCAAAAGCCTGTAAATAGGGTTTTTATTATGCGAAAAATGCCCTCTTTCTGTCAATAAATAAAATTTGAAGTGTCTTGTTAGCGCTGGTATAATTCGCAAGACCGGATGATCATCTACCGCAAAGGCGCAAAGTGCGCAAAGAAATTCAAAAAGAGCTTTCACCAAAGAGACGCAGTTAAAGATCCCTTGCGGGTTCACGTTTGCAACTTGAACCTGGAGGTTTATGTATTTCCGGGCATTGTGACTGTTCAGCTGGGTATCGCTCAAGCTACAAGGTTCAGGTTGCAAACCTGAACCCGCCCGTATTGGTAGGATCCGTCTCCCGACGGCGATTGACGGTGCAGACAGCACACATGCGCCCGATCGCCAACAGGAGTTGGCTCCTACCAAAAACATTGAAATTCCAGAACATGAGCATTAAACTAATACCCGTCTTTCAATTTTCCGTCTTCTTTGCGTCATCTGCGTCTTTGCGGTAAAAGAAGGGAGTATGTGCTGTGAAAAATCACGAAATTGCATCGTTATTCGAGCGGATTGCCAATGTGCTGGAACTCAAAGGGGAAAACACCTTCCGCATCAATTCTTACCACAAGGCCGCACGGGTAATCGGCGATTTGACCGAGGATGTAGAGACGCTTGCAAAGGAAGGGAAATTGACGGATATACCTGGCATCGGCGCAAGCACGGCTGAAAAGATTGTTGAGTACATTACCACGGGCAAGATGTCCAAGTATGAGGAAGTTATGCAGGGGATTTCAGAAGAGACCGTCACCCTCATGCAGATACCCGGTCTGGGGCCGAAGACGGTGGCCATGCTCAACAAGGAGTTGGGAATTGTCAGTTTGGGCGACCTTGAAAAGGCGTTGCAGGAAGGCAAATTAAAGGGGTTGTTTGGCATTGGGGACAAGAAGATTGAAAACATTGTCAAAGGGATTGAGTTGTTTAAGACGAGCCAGCAACGCATATCCATCGGGATGGCGTACCCTGTCGTCAAGCGGATTACCGAGGGGCTGAGACATAATCAGCAGATTACCGATATACAGGCGGCCGGTTCGTTGCGCAGGATGAAGGAAACTGTCGGGGATATTGACATACTCGCCTCGGCTGCGGCGGGCGCAGATATTGTAAAGTCATTTGTAAATATGCGTGGCGTCACGCAGGTACTGGCCGCGGGGGACACGAAAGGCAGCGTCCGCGTGGAAGAAGGCGTGCAGGTGGATTTGCGGGTGGTCAATGAAGACGAGTTTGGCGCGGCGCTGCAATACTTCACCGGTTCGAAGGAACACAATATTCATCTCCGTGAGATCGCAAAGAAAAAGGGATTAAAAATCAGCGAATACGGCATTTTCAAGGGAGATAAAAAAATCGGTGGGCGGCTGGAAGAGGACATTTACAAGACCCTGGGCATGGACTGGATACCACCGGAACTGCGGGAAAACAGGGGAGAGATTGAGGCGGCTCAGGCGGGAAAATTACCAAGGCTTATCGAACTTTCCGATATTAAGGGTGACCTCCACAACCACTCCAACTGGAGCGACGGCACGCCCACCTTTCAGGAGATGGCCGAGCACGCCATGAAAATGGGTTATCAATATCTCGTCGTATCCGACCACTCAAAATCACTCCACGTGGCCAACGGCCTGCAGGACGAGGAACTGCTTGAAGAGATCGAGGAGATAGATACGCTGAATAAAAAATTTACCGGGTTTACCCTGCTCAAGGCGACGGAGGTGGATATCAAGGCCGATGGGTCGCTTGATTTTCCCGATAAAATACTGGAAAAGCTGGACATTGTGGTGGCCTCCATTCACAGCGGGTTTAAACAGGGAACGGAAAAGATCACCGAGCGGATGATCGCCGCCATCCGCAATCCTTACGTAAACGTGATTGCCCATCCCACCGGAAGGCTCATCAGCAGGCGGGAAGGGTACGATGTTAACCTGGACAAGGTTATCGGCGCATGCGCTGAAACAGGAACGGCGCTTGAAATCAACTGCTATTACGACCGGCTCGACTTGAATGATATTCACTGCAGAAGGGCAAAGGAGGCGGGGGTCATGATTGCAATCAGCACCGACGCACATCACCTCGAACAAATGTGGATGATTGAGTTAGGCGTAGGCATAGCGCGACGGGGATGGCTGGAGGCGAAGAACGTGATCAACACCTTTCCCATCGCTAAACTCAGGGAATTTTGCAGGAAAAAGAGGGCGAGATCTTAGCCTTGCGCTTGTTGCACGAAGTGCAAACCTAAAGGTTTGCACTACATGTCGCCGGTAAAAATATTTTTCAGAAACTAGCCCCGCTGTACCTGGAGAATAACATCTGAAACAATACAAAGACCGCCAAATTTTTTGATAATCGGTCTTATCGCCTCAACAATCTTGTGCATTTCTACTTGATTACACACGACCATGATATAGCTATTTTTAAATAGTTCGGTCAATTCATAACCTGACCTTACTCCCCTGCTGCCTTTTCCGACCACGTTTTCTATAATACTGTAACCGGAGACGCCAACCTCGTCGAGGAGCTTAACTACATTACCAACCTCGATGGAATCTATTATTATCTCTACCTTCACTACCTGTTTCATATTTTTAATACCAAAAGTGCGGGAATGAATTCACTGGCCCTGTTGATCAAATAGTAATATAACGGTATTCCCACAATGATATTGAACGGGAACGTAATGGCCAGGGCCATGGGCACAAATAAGCTCGGATTCGCCTCCGGCAGCGACAACCTCATCGCCGCGGGAACGGCAATGTAAGAAGCGCTTGCGCAGAGCACTGAGAACATAAGGGCATTTTCCGGCCTCAAACCGATGAGTCTCGCCAGCACAATACCAATACACGCATTGAGCACCGGGATTACTATAGCAAAAGGCGGCAGAAAAAATCCAGCACTTTTCAGATCGCCAATTCTTTTTGCTGCCAGAAGCCCCATATCAAGGAGAAAGAAACTGAGCATGCCCTTGAATATATCCTTAGTAAAAGGCTTTAAGGTGTCCCATCCCTCCTCGCCTGACGCCAGGCCAATCAAAAGGCTGCCTGATATAAGCAACACGGAACCATTCAGGAATGCCTCCTTAAAGACGGTGGCCCAGGAAAATTCATTTTCATTATTTTCTTTAGGTGGGGCAAACATCCTTGCCAGAATAATGCCCACGACAATCGCAGGCGCTTCCATAAGCGCCAGCGCAGCCACCATATATCCCGCCGGTTCGAGGCCGAGTGTCTGCAGGAAGGTGGCGGCGGTAATGAACGTTACCGCGCTTATCGAACCGTACGTGGCGGCAATCGCGGCGGCGTTATAAACGTCCAGTTTAATTTTCAGGATAAAGAAGGCGTAAACAGGGACAATGACGGCCATAAGCATGGCGGCAGACAAGGCAAACACTACTTCCTGGGTAAGTCCGGTTTTCCGCAGTTCAACCCCGCCGTGAAATCCTATGGCAAGCAGTAAATACAGTGAAAACAGTTTTGGCAGCGGTTCGGGGATTTTCAGGTCTGATTTGCAGAATGACGCGATCATGCCGAGAAAGAAGAAGAGGACTGGCGGGTGGGACAAATTATTTAAAACGAGGTCAAAGTCCATTAATTCCCCAGTGATTTAAGCCCAACAATCGTGATCAACGTACCTTGATGCGCAGGCGCTTAGTAAAAGTGTTATAATATTCACAACACAAATAATGTTCCAAACAAAAATTGCGGGATAGAATGCCATTTTACTCTTGGGATATCATGGGGTTAACTCATAGAATGCACAACTGCTTTCGGTCACATTGGTAAGTATCTGTAATTTCATAATTGAAATTTGCATTCCAATTTGTTTTATTAGCAATCGCCTGCAATCACGTGGTTATTGATGATGAATTCTACAGTGCGGATGTTTATCGCAAAATATAAGGAGGGTTTATGCACAGATTATTTGGGGTTGTTTTCATATTGGTCTGCGTGGCGTGTTCCGGATGCAAGACGATCTCCAGGAGCACGATAAATATAAATGCTGACTCATCGCAGCGCAGCGTAAAGAGCCTGGCGGTGATGCGCTTTGACGACAGACACATCCAGGAGGAAGAGGTGAATGGGTTAATCATGAAAACGATAAGCAACCCGGATGCAGGTGAAATGCTCGCGGACATACTGACCAGCGAGCTGTTACGATGGGGAAAGCACCGCGTTTTAACGCGTCCCGAAGTCAAGCATGAAATAAAAGGCGCGCATGCGAAAGAAGACGAACTGGTCAGATTGAGGGATTATGCCGCGCTGGAAAAGATACTGAAGGTGGACGCCGTGATCATTGGCAGGATACACAAATTCGGGTTATCAAATATGACGGTCTATGCGCGGGGAAACGTGCATTACACCGCCGAGTGCATTGACACAAAAAACGGCAAGGTGCTCTGGTCTATGGATGTAAATGAGAGCGCCCCGTACAAGGACGAAGTAGACCTGGCAATGAAGGTCGTCAGGGAATCTGTCAGAAAACTGAGGGAAGAGCCGGAAAATTGAATTAGGCAGGAAACCTTACAGGACACAATTATCCCGGCAGATATGCGAAACCCTGGAGTGGCGGGGTCCGAATGGGAGACTGAAAGATGCGAGTTGCCGTGTAGTTCTTTTGAGATTGCATCGGGAAGGGATAATCCAATTGCCGGAGGCGGGAAAGCGTCCGTGTTCGAGAGTTCAAAAAGGTCGTGACCGGAAGCAGAAGGCTGTGGGGGAAGGTGTCGGGTGTGAAATGTCCGAACTGGGAGAGATACGAATAATCAAGGTACACAGCTATCCAGTATTAAATGTGGGTAAAGATAAGGGCGGGATGGGTAAGGGGCATAGGTGTTAAGTTAAGCAATGTTTGCATAAAAAGTAGCGCAGGCTTCCAGCCTGCATGAAGCAAAATAAAGCTGGCAGGCTGGAAGCCTGCGCTACAGATTTGCTCCCTCAGGGCTATATAATAATCAGTTAGTGATATTTTTAGAGTCCTTAACTTAACACGTATGCCCAAGAGGGGAATTTCCAGGTTCAACCTGCTCAGGGGTGCTTGTAGAGCGAAGAGTCTCTTCGTTCTACAAGGACGTCGCTCACTATAAAATATACTCTCAAACAAAGGAGTCTTCCGTATGGGTCGGCAGCCGAATTCGCGCGAGGTCATTTTAAACGCCGCAGAGATGGTGGTGGTCGAGGTGGGCGCCGCCCATCTGACGCTGGACGCCGTGGCGCAAAAGGCCGTCGTCAGCAAGGGGGGACTGCTGTACAACTTTCCCACCAAAGGATCGCTGCATCGGGCGGGTTCAGGTTTGCAACCTGAACCGTGTAGTTTGAACAAGCGATACCCAGTTGAACAGTCACAACGCCCAGAAATACATAAACCTCCAGGTTCAAGTTGCAAACTTGAACCCGCAAGGAGTAGGGCGACCCTTTAGGGTTGCCATCCCTAGCGCGTGTTCGGACAGTTGCAAGGCTAAAGCCTCGCCCTACACGTCTCTTCTGATTCGTTTGGGTTAAACTTTACAATATTGAATCATGGACATTAAAGACCTTTCAAAGTTAAAAATAGATAAAACCCACACACGATACCGGCAGCACAGGCGCAAAAAATCGCTCCCGATTGTCATCGCTTTTCTCTGTGTTCTCGGCGGTTTCATTTTTTACAAAACAATTTTAAATCCGTCCGTGGAGGTAAAGGTCTCAACGGTTGCACAGGTTTATCCTTCCCAGTCATTTACCTTATTGAACGCAAGCGGCTACGTTGTTGCGCAGCGCAAGGCGTCGGTTGCGTCCAAAATCACCGGTCGGCTCGAATGGCTTGGAGTTGAAGAAGGAAGCAGTGTCAGAAAAGGACAGGTGATTGCCAAGCTGGAAGGCGAGGACGCGGTGGCTGCCCGTGAACAGGCGATTGCAAACCTGAGCAACGCCGTCTTCAATCTCGATGTCACAAGGGCTGAAACGAGAGACGCGGAGTTGCATTACAACCGCCAAAAGGAACTCCATGCACAGGGCGTCGTCTCGCAGTCTGAATTTGATATCGCCGAAGCCCGCCACTCAAAGGCGAAGGCGTCGGTAGCCGCCTCTGAGTCGGCGGTAAAGGCTTACAAGGCTGCGTTGCATCTGGCCAGGGTTGTCGTGCGATACGCCTTTATCCGGGCGCCTTTTGATGCGGTGGTGCTGACGAAAAACGCCGACGTGGGCGACATTGTCGCGCCGTTGGGCGCTTCCGCCACCGCCAGGGCTGCCGTGGTCACCATTGCAGACATGGATTCACTCCTTGTGGAGGCGGACGTCTCAGAGTCAAATTTACAAAAAGTGACGATAGGCCAGCCGTGTGAGATACAACTGGACGCCCTTCCGGAGACTCGTTTCCGCGGTGTGGTGCACATGATCGTTCCCACCGCAGACCGCAGTAAGGCGTCGGTTATGGTAAAAGTCAAATTCCTGGACAAGGACTGTCGTATCCTTCCCGAGATGAGCGCCAAGGTGGCTTTTCTTGAAAAACCGGTGACCGTTGAAGAACAAGAACCAAGGACTGCCGTACATGGCGCTGCAATCATCAGGCGTAATAATGCCAGCGTTGTTTTCCGGGTAAATGAGGGCCGTCTGATTGAAAGTCCTGTGACTACCGGCATTCACATCGGTGATATGATCGAGATAGTTAACGGCGTCAAGTTAGGGGACAAGGTGGCGGTAGGTTCTCAAGAAAATCTCAGGGATGGTATAAGGATTAAGGTCAAAGAGAAATAGGACGATTGGTTGGGTTTTGCGCCGTAATCCAATCGTCTGGCAACCGGAATTGAAACACACCCCGGCCCCTCTTTTTAGAGGGGAGATTTGGAGTCCCCTCTAAAAAGAGGGGATTTAGGGGTGTGTATACTGTGTTTCAAAAAACTAAATTGTTACAAAACATAAAATGTGTGCTTCAAGCATTGTGCTATTTGAGTAAGGGTGGATTAAGCGAAGCGAATCCACCAATTTGATCTCTTCCGGGTTATTCGGTTTAAGATTACAGCAAAATAGAAACTATGGGCAGCGATAATCAACCAATCGTAACAATCAGGGATCTCACGAAATCATACCGCCGTGGCACGCAGGTGATACCGGTTTTGGAACATATCAGCTTTGACATACCGGAAGGCGAGTTTCTTGCATTGATGGGGCCTTCCGGCTCAGGCAAGAGCACCCTGTTAAATCTCATTGCAGGCATAGACAAGACGGATTGCGGTACTATAGAGATTGGCGGGGTGGATATCACCATAATGACGGAAACCGAACTCGCCCGGTGGCGGGCCACCCACGTGGGATTTATCTTCCAGTTTTACAACCTGATTCCCGTCCTCACCGCATTTGAAAACGTCGAGCTGCCCCTCCTCCTGACCCCGCTTTCAAGAAGGGAGAGGCGTGAGCACGTGGAGGTGGCGCTTCAAATGGTTGGGCTTGCAGACCGGATGGATCACTATCCCTCGCAATTATCAGGCGGACAGCAGCAGCGCGTCGCCATTGCCCGCGCGATCGTCACCGACCCGACCCTGCTGGTTGCGGACGAGCCGACCGGCGACCTTGACCGGGTTTCTGCCGAGGAAATCCTGGGGCTTATGGCGCGTTTAAATCAGGAATTTTCCAAGACGATCATCATGGTTACCCACGACCCTCACGCAGCGGAAAAGGCGCACACCATCAGACGGCTTGAAAAAGGCGTTCTCAATGCACATTCTTAAGCTCATCCTCAGAAATGCACTGCGTCACAAGCTGCGCACCTTTCTCACCATCCTCGGCATAACCATTGCAATCCTGGCCTTTGGCATCCTGAGGACGTTGGTAAATGCGTGGTATTCTGGCGTAGAAGCATCTTCCACTACCAGGCTTATCTCCAGAAACGCCATATCTCTGGTATTCTCCCTGCCGCTTTCTTACCGGGAGAAGATACGTCATATTCCGGGCGTGATGGGGGTGTCGTATGCAATATGGTTTAACGGCACGTACATATCTGAAAAAAACTTTATCCCCAATTTTGCCGTTGAACCGAAAACATTTCTGGAACTCTACCCTGAATATCTCCTGCCCGAAGACCAGAAGGCCACCTTTCTCCGTGACCGCAAGACCGCCATAGCAGGCCGGAAGGTGGCGGAAAGATTCCGGTGGAAAATCGGCGATAACATAATACTGAAAGGCACCATCTTTCCCGGCGCGTGGGAGTTCGTTCTCTGCGGTATTTACGACGGCGCGGAAAAGACGGCCGACGAGACGCAGCTCTTCTTCCACTGGAACTACCTCAATGAGCGTCTGAAAAAAACCGTGGCGCGGCGGGCTGACCAGACGGGCGTGTACATCGTCGGGATAGACAGTCCTGACCGCGCGGCTGAGATATCGGAGGCAGTGGACATGATGTTTAAAAACTCACTTGCCGAGACGCTCACCGAGACGGAAAAGGCATTCCAGATGAGCTTTGTTACCATGACCGGCGCCATTGTCACCGTGATTCAACTGGTTTCCTTTATGGTCATTGTCATCATCATGGCGGTCGTCGCCAACACCATGGCCATGACGGCGCGGGAGAGAATCGGCGAATACGCCATCATGAAAACGCTTGGGTTTGGCGGTTGGCATATCGCCGTGCTCATCGCGGGGGAGTCGCTCCTGATAACCATAATCGGCTGCATTATCGGCGTCGTCCTCACCTTTCCCGTTGCTGTGCATTTTGGCAGGACGATGGGTACATTCTTTCCGGTGTTCAGCGTATCAACCGCGACAATTGTGCTTGATCTTGCTGCCTCATTTTTTGTGGGACTGATGGCGGCGGTCTTTCCAACCTGGCGTGCGGTTAACATCAGGATTGCCGACGGCTTGCGGAGGATAGGATAGATGAAGATACCGCTTTCATACAGCTTTCGCAATCTCCTGACGCGGCGGCTTGTAACCGTCCTTACGACTTCCGGCATGGCGCTGGTTGTCTTCGTCTTTGCCACGATTCTCATGCTTGCGGAGGGACTCCAGAAAACCCTGGTAGATACAGGTTCACACGACAACGTAATCGTTATCCGGCGCGCCTCGACTACCGAGGTGCAGAGCGGTATAGACAGATACCAGGCGTCCGTTGTTGAGACCCAGCCGGAAATAGCCATTGGACAAAACGGGCGGAAGCTGGTTGCCAAAGAAATGGTTGTTATCATGAACTTGCCCAAAAAACGGAGCGAGAAACCTTCCCACGTTACTGTCAGGGGGATTAACGAACAATCGCTCCTGTTGCGTCCGCAGGTAAAACTCGTTGAGGGCAGGATGCCAAAGCCCGGTTCGTCTGAAATCATCGTGGGCGACAGCATTGCCAAAAGATTCATCGGCTGCGGCATTGGGGAAACACTCCATTTCGCCATGAGGGACTGGACGGTGGTGGGGATATTTCAGGCGGAAAACACCGGATTCAATTCAGAGATATGGGGAGACGTTGACCAGCTTATGCAGGCGTTCCGCAGGCCGGTGTACTCCTCAGTGACCTTTAAGCTGCGTAATTACTCGGATTTCAAGACACTCTCCGAAAGAATAGAAAGCGACCCGCGACTGACGCTGGAGGCCAAACGTGAGATACAATACTATGCAGACCAGTCGGAGATGATGACCAAATTTCTCAGGATACTCGGGATGTCCCTGACGATAATATTTTCCATGGGCGCGATGATCGGCGCGACGATCACCATGTATGCCGCGGTTGCAAACCGTACCGGCGAAATAGGCACGCTGAGGGCGCTTGGCTTCAGGCGCAGAAACATCCTCTTTGCCTTCGTCGCGGAATCAATGTTGATGAGCATTGCCGGTGGTTTTACCGGGCTTTTGTGCGCGTCCTTCATGCAATTTCTTACCATATCCACCGTAAACTGGCAGACGTTTACGGAGCTTGCGTTTTCATTTACCCTGACGGGGGGCATCATCTATAAATCCCTGTTCTTCTCTGTTGTTATGGGATTTTTAGGCGGGGTATTTCCGGCGCTCCGCGCGTCCAATATGAACATCGTGGACGCCCTGCGCGCACGGTAGGGCATTCTAAAAAATATTTTGACGTTTCTGGCTTTACCAGCGACACGTAGGGCAAACCTTTAGGTTTGCTTTCGTACAATAATCGCAAGGCTAAAGCCTCGCCCTACATATCCCGTCCGGCTCGTTCGGCTTTTGTGGCGGTAGAAACAGGATCAATTTCGCCTCGTTTCCAACCTCTTATTTAAGCGGGTTTGTGGTAGGGTGGATTAAGCGATAGCGAAGCCACCTTTCCCGGAGACAGTATTGGTGGATTCGGCGTAAAAACCAACGCCTTAATCCACCCTACACATAACTTGATTGTATAGGAATTTTCACCTGAAAATACCTCTTTGATTAAGATTGTCATTCCCGCGGTCTTTAAGCGGGAATCCAGAGTCTTTTT
>Ga0209514_10005785_pt1 | contig 15540 bp, 20 predicted proteins | sample Subgrocontami58m_FD_187452 | JGI IMG/M metagenome (GOLD analysis project Ga0209514, IMG submission 187452) | Subsurface groundwater microbial communities from S. Glens Falls, New York, USA - GMW37 contaminated, 5.8 m (SPAdes) (version 3) | ecosystem: Environmental > Aquatic > Deep subsurface >...
GTCCGGCACCTCGCACTTCCGGAGCGCGTTTCTTGCTGGTGTCATGGTACCGGCTTGCGAGGTACTGCAGGTCGCGGGTGAGCGATTCTTGCGCCGCGCGAAACTCGTCCAAAATATTCGCAACCGCCTGCCGGACGCCTGGCGGAAGCCATTCAAGGTCGACGCTCGGCTGCTGATCGATCTTGTCCAGGCGCGTCTCCCCCGGCTTCATGGTCAGCGCGTCCTCCAAGGCAAGCCCAAGCCGCCCGATGCGCTGACGCAGCTCCATTGTGTCCCGCCACCGCTCGCGAGCGGGACGCTCCCGCGCCACGGTGCGTTCGGCGGTATATCTTGGGCTTGCGCCTCGTTCATGCATAAAATCAGAGTGTATGAACTTCAAGTCTACCACACTATTTTCAAATCGGAATCTCCGTGTATAATTGCCATCGCATAGGGGTGTAGTGAAATGGTATCACGAAGGTCTCCAAAACCTTTATTCAGGGTTCGAGCCCCTGCGCCCCTGCCACAAAAAATCCTGCCAGTAATAGCAGGTTTTTTTGTTAAACCAAGTGGTGGTTTTATGATAGGGAAGGTGGAGGTTGACGGATAGGAAGTTATGTATTACATTTGTATTACACTTACCATTAAGTGAATTAAGTCATCGAATCTATGAAGTACTCAACTAAGGATTACGTAATCAATTTGCGAGTTTCGAAAGAAACGTTTGATAAAATTAAGGTGCGAGCCAAAAAGAACAAAGATACGGCTTCGGGTCTTATTCGCACATTGATTGACGATAGCATTAATACCGTTGCCGATATTTCGTCCGAGGTGCTTACGAAAGCGAATGGAGACTCAAAAGACGCTGAACTTGTCAGCTACCACAAAGGGATCCTGGCTCAGAAGAGAGCTTGTAAGACCTGCGAATTAGAGATGAAGGCGGGTGACGCTGTGGTGATTGGCGAGACGTCGACAGGAATCCGCTTTTACTTTTGTCTTGATTGCAAATCGGACGTATAATACTCCGACGTATGATGCATTTTATCCGCGTTGTCAGAGACATCCGTCGCGTTGTCCAAGTCGGGACGGAGTTGCTTCTGGCCGGCTTTTCCGAACTGCTTCGCAAGATGCATCTTGGTTGGTATGTAGAAGCCATTTGCCATGTTCGATGCCTGTTCATAAAAACTCCGCCGAAAGGGACACCGGAAAAATTGCGCCTTGCGTTTGAACGTCTTGGTCCGGCGTTTATAAAATTGGGGCAGGTGTTAAGCATGCGACCCGACCTTATTCCAAAGGAGTACGTTAAAGAATTTTCCCGGTTGCAGGATCACGCCCCAGCTTTTTCTTTTAAACACGTGGAGGAGATCATCGAAACAGAATTCAAAAAACCCCTCACGGAAATTTTTGCCTCATTTTCCAATGAGCCTATTGCCTCGGCATCGCTGGGTCAGGTTCACCGCGCGACTCTTCCAAACGGCGAGCTTGTCGCCGTCAAAATTCAGCGCCCTGAGATTAAAAAAGGACTCAAGCAGGATCTGCGTATTTTGCACATGGCGCTTGAGAAAGCGGAGCGCCATATGCCGGAGCTTCGTCCGATGCGTCTTGACCAGGCTCTGGACACCTTCACGAAATCGCTGTGGAAAGAATTGGATTACGAGGTTGAAGGAAGACATGCCGATCGTTTTGCGTATCTGTTTCGTTTGGATACGGGCGTGAAGATTCCAAAAATTTATTGGCCGCAAACGACCTCAAAAGTTTTGACGATGGAATTCATTGAAGGAACGAAGATGGGGGATCGAGAGGAAATTTCAAGACAAGGGCTTGATCACGCGAAGCTCATGGACAATTGTGTGCGGGCATGCCTCTTGCCCGTTTTTCGTTACGGATTTTTCCATGCCGACCCGCATCCGGGAAACGTGTGGGCACTCAAAGACAATCGGGTGTGCTATCTCGATTTTGGCATGATGGGGTCGATTTCAAACGCACTGCGGCACCACCTGTTGCTGTTCATGTATTTTCTTATTCGGGAAGATATCGAGTCGTCTTTGTACTATCTTTTGCAGATGACGGAAAAAAATGAAGGGGCGGATACGGAGGGGTTTGGCGAGGAAGCAACCAACATCATCGTTTCTTTCCTTCGTCAGAATCGTGTGGGAACCATGACGGTGAGCACGGCTTTTTTCCAGATGATTTTGAAGGGGATGCCCTATCGCGTTTATTTTCCGTCCAATCTCGTGATGCTTTCAAAGGCACTCGTGACCGGGGAAACGATGTGTCGGCTCACGCATCCGAACATGGACTATATTCGGGTGGCCAAACCGCTCATTGAAAAAGTGTATGAGGAGGAATTTGGTCTCACGTCCGTCATTTCGGAGTATCAAAAATTCGTGCCTGATTTGATTCAGATCATCAAAACAATTCCGCAAGCGATTCAACAGGAAATACTCTCGCGCCCCGGAAAGGTATGAGCATCTCTTTGACTTGGTTCTTCTGGAGCGTGGCACTGCTTGTTGTGTGGCTCGTGGTGTATCTCTCCCTTCACCGCAAGGCGAGCAGAAAGGAAATGCTGATCGTGAGTCTTTGGACATCTTTGTTCGGACTCACGGAACCGTTGTTTGTTCCGGAATATTGGGATCCCCAATCTCTTTTTGATCTTGCGGCGAGAACGGGATTTGATATTGAAAGTCTCCTGTTCGCGTTTGGCATCGGCGGGCTCGCCACCGTCATCTACGAGCGCATTTTTCGCGTCGGACACAGGCCCCTCTCTTCCGCAGAAAAGCATCACGCGAGACACCGGTATCATCGCGTAATCCTCCTGATCGCTCCCGTTCTCTTTTTCCTCCTCTTGTTTTTCACACACCTGAATCCGATCTATGTGACCATGATCGCTCTTTTTGGTGGAGGGCTGGCGACCTGGTACTGTCGCCCGGATTTGAAGAAAAAAATGTTCACGAGCGCGGTGATCTTTACACTCTTGTATACGGTGTATTTTCTCTCGTTGATCGCGTTCTCCCCGGGATATGTCGAGACCGTTTGGAATCTGGAGGTGCTCTCAGGCGTTCTTCTCTTAGGGATCCCCCTGGAGGAGCTGGGGTTTGCTTTTACACTTGGCTTCATGTGGTCGAGCGTCTATGAACACATCCGTTGGGAGACTCTTGTGGAAATAGATTCGAAAAATATTTGAAGAGCGGATCCGGGAACGCATTTACGAACAAATTATCCGACGAGAAGAGTCCTAACCTCGCTTGCGAGCCCCTGCCACAAAACCGCCAGATGTATCTGGCGGTTTTGTGATAAAATAATGTGGTATGGAAACTACTCACATCGCCCTGTTTAATGGCAGACAAATTCGCAAAAAGCTCCAGAACGGGGAGTGGTGGTTTTCGGTTGTGGATGTAATTGCGGCGCTGACGGACAGCTCGAATCCTAATGATTATTGGTATCGAATGAAGGTCCGAGTAAAGGGAGAGGATGAATTTGAGTTATCGACAATTTGTCGACAACTGAAATTGCAGTCATCTGATGGAAAAAGCTATGAAACGGACTGCGCTGACACCGAAGGTATGTTTCGTATCGTCCAATCCATCCCATCACCGAAGGCGGAGCCGCTGAAACGGTGGCTGGCAAAGGTCGGTTATGAGCGCGTGCAGGAAATCGAGAATCCAGAGCTTGCGACGAAGCGGACGCGGATGTTGTACAAACTCAAGGGGTATAGCGAAGATTGGATCGAAAAACGCATGCGCGGGATTGTCATCCGTGAAGAGCTCACGGATGAATGGAAAAACCGCGGAGCGCGGGATCAGCGAGATTATGAAATTTTGACCGCAGAGATTTCCAAGGCAACATTTGGCGTCACACCGAGTCAATACAAAAAACTCAAAGGGTTGAAGCGACAAAACTTGCGCGACCACATGGATGACTTTGAGCTAATTTTTACGATGCTCGGGGAGCGTTCGACGACGGAAATCCACCACACAAAGAATTCAACGGGTTTATTGGAACTCAAAGATGATGCGAAAATGGGTGGACATGTCGCGGCCGTGGCAAGAAAGGAATTGGAGAAGCAACTCGGCCGCACGGTTGTATCGAAAAAGAACTATCTCAAGAAGCCACAAAACAAAAAGCTGTTGGAGAGGTAAGGAAGGATTGAAGATAGACGAGAGCGTATTGAAACGTTGTGGTCTTCCTAAGGGCGTAATCTATCATCGAGTTCCTGAGCAAAACTATCAGAATCTCGTCGAACAGATACAACCCTTGCCGGACGTGCTTATCGAAGACGACTGTGAAAGTATTGGAGGGGAAACGGAAATGATTTATCCGCAATTGAGTAGCGAAGCAAAAAAGAAAATCCGTTTGGTCATCATCAAGGAGTTCGAAGGCATCGATCACCTTCCGGATGATCCAATCCAACTTTAGGATAGCACGAGGGTTCTAACCTCGCTTGCGAGCCCCTGCCAGCCTTCGCTACAGCTGGCGCTGTAGCTACGGCTGGCGCAGCCAGCGTGTTGCGCCAGATGTTGCGAAGGCTGGTCCGCCATAGCTCGAGTGTCAGCGAGAGCGACGGCGGGCCGTGAGGATGCACAACTACGGATCTCTTTCGTAAGAATGAATTTTTATGTTTTTCGTTTACATCCTCAAGCATCGCCAAGATGGAACTCTCTACAAGGGATGGACGGCAGATATTGATCGACGCATGAAGGAGCATCAACAAAAGAGTACGCGGACGACGGCGGTAAAAGGAGGTGACTACGAACTTGTCTGGTACGGAGCGTTTCCGACTAAGATGCAGGTGATCCAGTTTGAGAAATATTTAAAGAGCGGATCTGGGCGTGCATTTGCCAACAAGCATTTGCTATGAACTTTTCCTCCGATTTCCTAGGTCAGATCGTCGACGTCACAGTGGATCGTCCTCTTGGATCGAAACATCCAACACACGGTTTTGCATACCCAGTAAACTACGGTTTTATCACCGGAACAACATCGCCAGATGGGGAGGAACTGGATGCGTACATTTTGACTGTCGAACAACCACTCAAGACCTTTCGTGGTCGGTGTGTCGCTGTCATTCATCGAACCAACGATGATGACGATAAGTTGGTCGTCGTATCGGACGGCACCGCCATCACCGACGATCAAATTCGTCAGGCGACTCACTTTCAAGAACAGTATTTCCAGTCTGAGATTATTCGATCATAAGTGTTCTAACCTCGCTTACGATCCCCTGCCATCGAGCTGAGCTCGACAACGCCGCGCGAGTGAGGTCTCATCGAAGATCGGCTCGATAGCCAAAACAAGTCGTGTGATGCGACTTGTTTTGATATCATGGAGGATGTTTTGGGAGAAGATCGATCGGTTAAAAGAAGATCGACCGAAGGCTCATGTTGTGGATGTGTCGGAAATGAACGAAGAAGAAGTCCTGAAAAAGCTCCATAAGCTGACGAGATGATAAATAATTAGATTCGCGTATGGAAAACAACGAACCGAATAACGAAATCATCATCTACGAAGGAGGCAGCGGCGTCCCCAGGATTGAAGTAAGGCTCGAGAATGAGACCGTTTGGCTTACGATCGATCAAATGGCGGAGTTGTTTGTTAAAAGCCGCTCTACGATCAATGAACATATTTTGAACATTTATGCAGAAAATGAACTAAGTGAAGTCGAATCTATGAGAAAAATCGGAAATCCCGATTTTTCTACGAAGCCAACAAATTACTACAATTTGGACGCTATAATTTCTGTCGGATATCGGGTGAAATCTGTCCAAGGTACCAAGTTTCGCCAGTGGGCCACCGCGCGTCTACGTGAGTATATCGTGAAAGGATTTGCCATGGATGACGAACGGCTCAAGGGTAATGGTGGCGGACAGTACTGGAAAGAATTGCTCGATCGAATTCGTGACATTCGTTCTAGTGAGAAAGCGCTTTATCGACAAGTTCTCGATCTCTATGCGACCAGCACTGACTACGATCCGAAAAGTTCGGAGTCGATTGAGTTCTTCAAAGTCGTGCAAAATAAACTCCACTACGCAACCAATCAGCATACGGCAGCCGAGACGATCCATGAGCGCGCCAACGCAGGGAAAGATTTTATGGGTCTTACGACATTTGCTGGTGCGATGCCGGCAATCTCAGAGGTGAGCACCGCAAAAAATTATCTCACGGAAGATGAACTTTTTCGGCTTAATCGCCTGGTATCAGCATTCTTCGACTTGGCGGAAATTAAAGCACAGGAGCACACGTTAATGCGAATGATCGACTGGGTTGCCGAGCTGGACAAATTCGCTGAGAACTTTGGTAAGGGAGTGTTGAAAGATGCCGGTACAGTCAGTCATCAACAAGCAACAGAGAAAGCAACAAGCGAATACCGCAAGTACCAGGCCAAAACGCTTTCTCCTGTCGAGGAGGCGTATTTGAAGAGTATTAAAGCTTTAGGGAAGAATGTGGAAAGGAAGATGAAAGGTAAATCGAACATCAAATCACCGTAGCCCATCCCAACACCCGCACCACCACACGTGGGAAGATGGGCATGTCGCGATGCAATGCAGGCCAATCAAAAGTTCCGAACTCATCCGCTAGTCCCTGCCACGTCGGTCGCGACCGACGTGGCCTGCCACGAAAAAGACACTGCCGTAGCAGCGTCTTTTTCGTTGAGGACAACTGGGGGCAGACCTCGCTATTTCTTCCCGATGTACTTCGCCAACGCGACAATGCCTAATACAAGGAGGATCCAGAGCAAGAGGATGGTCAACGAACCGAACCCGGATCCGAACCCCATCATGCTTGAGTAATAACCCATCATAGGGATGAAATAAAGAAAATAAGAGAGTAGAATAGAAGTATTATACCCTTAACCCATTGCTATGCCAAAGCAAAACCTTGGTAAGCTCGATCGGATCCTTCGCTTCGCTCTCGCTTTCTGGTGGCTCGGCCCCATCGCTCCCTCTTATTCCAACGAGGTGATCAGCACGATCATCATCGTGGTCGCGTGGATCGCCCTCGTTGAAAGTTTCTACGGCTGGTGCTGGCTTCACACGGCGTTTCGTATCAACAACAAAGAACAATAAACACCAAATACCATAAGCGCTATGAAACGAATCTTCTTCTTTCTTGCGCTTGCGACTCTGCTTTCATTCGCGCCTGCTGTCTTTGCCGCAGGTGGAGGAGGCGGGGGCGGTGGTGGAGGCGGAGGATCAAGCACACCATCATGCTCACAAGATGAGTACGACTGTTCTGACTGGTCGGTGTGTTCTCTGGATGGCGAGCAGGAACGAATCTGCGAGCTCGTAGACGATTGCGCCTCCGTAACGGACACAGAACCGGACACGACACAGTCTTGCACACCGGAGTGTACGCAAGACGAGTGGTCGTGCTCGGGCTGGTCGCCATGTTTTGCCGCAGGCGCGCAAACGCGCAAGTGTACGAAATCCTTTGACTGCTCTCTCACGGACACCGCCTCCCCCGTGACCTCGCAGGCGTGCGAGCCCAACTGCACGCAAGACGAGTGGGAGTGTGACGAGTGGGGAGCGTGCTCGCTGCAAGGCCAGCAAGCGCGTGCGTGCACGCAGACATTTGACTGCGAGTTCGATGACTCCCCTGCCCCCGCGAGCGCGCAAGCGTGTACGCCTGCGTGTACGCAAGACACCTGGAGCTGCTCCTCCTGGGGCGCGTGCGACAAGTTTGGCGCGCAAGCTCGTACCTGCGAGCGCACCGTTGACTGTGCGCTGACGGCCACGGATAAGCCTGCCACAAGCGCTGTGTGCGACCATCTGCAGTGTGACCAAGACGAGCTGTTTGACCGCGTCTACTGCCGCGAGAATCTCGCCCCAGCAGGCCGCGCGCGCGAAGTGGAGATCGAATATTTCCCCGAAGTCTGCCGTGCGCTGGACGTGGACGAACAAGACGAGTGCGTCGGGTACTACGCCGACTATAACGTCTGCTGGAAAGAACCCATCGGCGAAGCGCGCGCCGCGTGTGCGCGCAAGACGTTGGGCTTGGGTTCGGACATCGCTGCCCAAAAGCTCGTCTGTGGCACCGACGAGGAGTGCCGACAAGAACTTGCCGAGCACGTCTACGCGCTCATCCTCTTGCGCTTCTATGACCTGGAAGAGCGCGCGGAAGACTTTATCGACGAGGGCGTGCACACGAGCATCGTGGCCGAGTTCGTAACAAAGGTCATCGAAAATAAAGTGACCTTCTCCAAAGCTGCCACCTACGACGAGCGCCGAGCGGCCATTCAACAGATGCGTGAGGACTGGCAGACGTTTATCACACAAGTACGTCCGATTTTGAACCGCTCGCTATGACCACAAAACAATCCTCACTGCTTGTTCTTGCGCTGCTCGCGTCTGGTTTGATCGTCTGGCTTGTGCTTGCCCGATCCAAACCGCCAACACAAAACTCCTCTGTCGCAGAGCCTTCACAAGAAGCAAGCGAGGAACCATCGCCCTTTCCCGTGCCGGATGAATTCGACGATAATCTCGACGCGGCGTTTGAGGAGCTTGAAGCGATCGACAGATAACAAAAAACATCGGGAGCGACCCCGATGTTTTTGATGTCTTCTATTCCCCCTGCACGAAGAGCATGTCAACGGTGAGCATAAATTCGTCCTCGATCAGCTCGTCACCGAGGTTGTCGAAAAACTTGTCGGAGCCAAACCGAACATCGAAAAGCGTGCGGTCGAGCGTCAACGTTCCCTTCACGCGAATCCCTTCGTCGCGTGCTTCCACTGACGCGGGAAACGAGACCTCTCGATTGATTCCCTTAATGGTCATCGTCCCGTCCAATCGATGAGACGCTCCTTCCAATCCTTCGACTGACGTGACTTGCGAAAGGGCGAACGTGGCTGTCGGGTATGTTGCCACGTCAAAAAAGTTATCGCTCTTCAGATCATCGACAAGCAAAGTATTAAACTCCGTGCTGGTGAGGTCCAGATCGATGATCGTGGACATACCTACGACGATGCTTCCGCCGATTATTGTTCCCTGCTCCACAAGCATCGCGCCCTCCTGCGCTTGCACCCTCCCGTTATGCTTGGCACCCACGCGCTTTTGCGCGTTCCAGGCGATTGAGCCAGACGACGCGTCCAAGACATACGCTCCGTCAATGAACGCCTCTTCTTCCACCGCAGTCGGCTCCGGGAGAACGGGCTCCGATTGTGGTTCTGGTTGATTTTTCGCGCACCCGGCGCCCAAAAGAATGACAGGGATCAGAAGCGTCGGAAATATCTGCTTGAACATGGTCATAGCTCGGTTAAGTTACGACCCTGAAACAAATCCATCGTCCAGCTAAACGCCACACGAAGCTTGTTCCACAGGCCAGGAGTTTTAAATAAATATACGGTGCGCCAAAGGTACCATGCGAAAACGCCTTTGACCATTACCGAACCGATGGTGCCCACGCCGTCGCCGTAGCCAAGCGAAAATAGCACGCCTATGACATTGGGTTTGTAGTTTGTAAGGATGGCGTTTTTATCCTTGAGGAGACACCCGATGTTGTGAGCCGCGATGGCAGCTTGGCGCACAGCCGTCTGGGCGAGTTTGGGAGGCGGTTGGTTGCCGATCGTCACGACATCGCCTATCGCGAACACGTGCGGATCCTCGACACTCTGCATGGACGAGTGGACGGGGATATGGCCTTGCTTGTCCAGGGCGAGGTCGCCCCTAAACGCATCCGTCTGCGGCCGCACGCCCGCGCACAAGATCGTCACGTCCGAATGGAAGCTCCCGACCGATGTATGCACCTGCGAAGGCGTGATCGCTTGCGCGTACGCACCGCACACGACCTCGATCCTGGCGCGCTTGAGCGCTCGGCCAATGTAGGCCTGTATGCGCTCCCCGCCGCCGCGACAAAAAACATCAGTCGCGTGCACAAGACGCAAATCGTAATCCGAGCCGCGCGCGCGGCGCTTGAGCGCCTTGAGCATCCGGTCGATATCAAAAATGAGCTCAAGCCCGGTTGGGCCGCCGCCCACGACTGTGACAGACACATGGCGCTTGAGATCCTGCGCGCGCGCGAGCATGGCTCGCTTGAGTTCCACGGCGTCTTCGATGGATTTGAGCACATACGCGTGCTCCACGCCTTTGATCGCGTACTCGTTGGTGACGGATCCTGTCGCGACGACCAGGATGCCATACGCCACGCGCCCCCCCTCCTCCAGTTCAATCTCCTTAGCTTGACGGTCTATGTGGACAACACGGCCACGGACGAAATGAAACGACTTGGAATGAAAAAATCCCTCATACTCGAACGTGGCGTCGTGGGCGATGAGGCTGCCGGTGGCGACCTCGTGCAACAGCGGAGTAAACGTGAAGTGGTTGGTCTGGCTCACGAGCGTGACGGTGATCCCGCGTTGAAGGAGCGTATGGGCAGCAAACACACCGGCGAATCCTCCACCGATAATGACGACTGAATGTTTGGACATAGCGAAACCCATTTTACCACAAGAGACTGTTCTTCAAACGCTCATCCACAGAATCCTTGACGGGAATTTCCAGGCACGGTAGACTCGCGCTCGTGTTTTCGGGAACGCACAAGCCGACCCACAAGCACGCCAACAAAACTGAGGAGAGACCCCATCCATGTCCGTGCCCGCTGCCATTCCGGCACCACCCCTCCAGGCCGCCAGACCGGCCTTCCCCGCCCCGCTCGTGCGCGAGAACGTGCACCTCGACGACCTGCCTCCTGACGCCACCTTCCAGCTCTGGCACAAGTCCGGAGACAGGACGGCGATCCCGCTCCAGGGCGACACCCTGAACGTGAGCAAGGTCATCCCGCAGGCGGGTGACTGCCTGCTCGTGTGCTTCGCGAGCACGGAACCGAGCAAGTGGGAGCAGATGAAGCGGGAGCTCGCGGTCGGGGCAGATCTGGAGCTGCGCACGCTCATGATCGGCACTGGCTCGCAGAGCGAGATCGGCAGCGCGCTGTGGGGCGCCAACGGCCTCGCCGGCCGCCACGGCCTGGTGGGGGACGACCGCCCGACCCTCTTCAAGCCCAGCTCGTCCCTGCTGACTGTGTGGAGGATCGCGCACCACGACAGGTCCACGAGGGTCTGCAACGCGCTCGTCCTGCTGCGCAACGGCCGCCTCCTCGCGACCTGGGTCTCGGGCGACGACGGCACCAAGCCCCACGACTGGAGCAACATCCTCTCGGTGGTCGACTAGACCAGCCCGACCCACGCACGTCCCTACGCGCGAGCTCACCCGAGCTCGCTTTTCAATTTCAAAGCCGCCCTTTTTGGACGGCTTTGCTTACTTTGTCTCTTTATGCGGCGTGTGCTTCTTGCAGTGGTTGCAGAACTTGTTGAGCTCAAGGCGTTCCTTCAGTTTCTTCTTGTTCTTGCGCGTGTGGTTATTCACACGCTTGCACACGGTACATTCGAGGTTGACGAGGTTGTCTTGGGACATAAAGTTATTGGATTCGGCAGCAGCTTATCGAAATCTTCTGCGGATGTCAATGGAGCCGGTGGAGGGATTCGAACCCACGACCTTTGCTTTACAAAAGCACTGCTCTACCCCTGAGCTACACCGGCGGAAATTGGCTCATGATCGGTTCCGACTTCCGATATCCGACTTCCGACTTCTGTTCATGGTGGGCAGGGAAGGATTCGAACCTTCGAAGCCGTGAGGCGCAAGATTTACAGTCTTGTGCATTTGACCGCTCTGCAACCTGCCCATAATTTCATTTGCTTGATCTCTTGAACCAAGTACTCAAGAAGTCGTTTATCGCTATATCGCACATGCACAAGTCCATACCGCATTTTCCGTATGGACGGTTCCATGGGTCGAATATACGGTTTCTGGAATTGTGAACGTGGAATGCCAAGCTCTTCTGACCAATACCGTATCAAGTCGGTAGTGTCTTGATCACTGAAACAGTAAAGATACACCCGTAGTCGCAGCTCATCTACATGAAGAATTTCTCGAAGAAAACGGAGAAAGACTTTAATGATGGCTGGATCACTATTTGCAAGATCGACCGTGTTTGACCTTTCTCCTTTATATCCTTCTCCCCAATAGAGCGCAAGCGCAGCAATCTTTAAACAATTTTCATCGTGTGTCAATGTCTCTGGTTTTTGAAAACTTGTTTTGGATCGACGGTAACGGAGCGTATTGCTTGATGCAGGAGATCGTCGCTGGACCCCGAAGCGCTTCAATGTGCTGTAAACCGTTTTAATACCTACTTCAAGTGAAGATGCGATCTCTTTTGCTGTGAAGCCTTCTTGATATTGTTGAACGATCGATTTCTCGTTCATAATTCTGGAGCCGTTGTCGGGAATCGAACCCGAGACCTTCGCCTTACCATGGCGATGCTCTACCAGCTGAGCTACAACGGCATGATTTCACAAAACTTACGAGATTTGAAGTTCCTGGAGCGCGAAAATGATAACAAACCCTATTCTTCTTGTGAAGCCTCGCCTTCTGGAGAAGATGTCTTTTGGATATACTCGTCTTTCTTTTCCTGAAACCGCTCTTCGAATTCGGCGATCTTTTTATTCTCCGGATTCACTTCTTTGAGCGTCTGGATCCCTTCACGAGCGTCTTTGAGCGACCCAACCGCGAGCGAGGTTCCAATATAGTAATCCAAGTAGCGCGGATTCTTCGGGCGCTTGGCCACGGCTCTGCGCAAAAACGGCAACGCGGCTTTTTGGTTCCCTTGTTTCATCTCCAGCTCCGCCAGGGAGACGTTGACGCTGGCATCATCTGGTGAAAGCCGCAGCGAAAACTGCAGCGTCTCGCGTGCCTGATCGAGCTGTCCGCTCAAAAGGTACATGTTCCCCAACCCCTCATAGCCATCCACGCCCTTTGGGTTGTGGCTGATGATGTCGATAAAGATCTTCTCGGCGGGGATGTACTCTTCCTGTTTGATGAACGCGTACGCCTCTTCCAGACGTGCACGAATGGTCTCATGAGAGTAGCGATGCACCCCCTCGTCTTGTGAGCGCTTGAGCTTTTGATAATACTGTTCGAGTCGATACAGTCGCTGAACGACACGGCGGCCTTGTCGAGAAATGACTCCCACCACATCGGCGATCACATGAGCGATCTTCTGGAATCTCGCTCCGCCGATCCGTTGAAACTTTGAAAGGATAAGCTGCTCCTTAACTTTGCGCTCGCGCTCCTTGGGAATGGAGTCCACGTCGATCACCCGCAGCTGCGGGACTTTGCGGGAGACCACCCATCCAATGACGGCCAACGAAGCCAGGACGAGCACCAAAAAAATCCATGTCATATGGCTAGGTTGGCCGCTGCGCCTCTAACACCTCCGCTGCAGAGGCGATAATTTCTTTAAACTGATTGATCTTGACGCTCGCTGTGCCGACAAGCACCCCATCGACATCTGCCTCGCGCAAAAAGCTGTACGCGTTTTCCCCGTCCACGCTGCCGCCGTAGAGAATCGAGAACTGTCCGGTGTGGGCATCGGGGAACACGTGCTCGAGAACGGAACGGATGAAGCGGTGCATTTCAATCACCTCGCCCACGCCCGCCGACTCTCCCGTACCAATCGCCCAGACAGGCTCGTAGGCCACGAAGAGTCGACCCTGTGTGTGCAAGCGTGCGCCGCGCAATGCCGACGAGAGCTGCGCCTCAACGATGGCTCGTGCCTCCCCAGCGTCGCGAGAGGCCTTGCTCTCTCCCACGCAGAGAATCGGCGTGAGCTGTTCGCCCAGCGCATGAAGAATTTTCTTGTTCACCATCTCGTCGGTTTCATGTAGGTGGATGCGCCGTTCGCAGTGACCGATGATGACGTGGGTGACTCCTGACTCCTGCAACATGCGCGCCGAGGTTTCTCCCGTATACGGTCCCGACGCTTCCCAAAACACATTCTGGGCTCCCAGCGTTGCCGAGCTGCGCGCGACGACCTTTCGCACTTCTGACAACGCCACGAACGGCGGACAGATCACCAAGTCCGGAATCATCTTGCGACCGCGCAAAGTCAATAACGATGCGCGGGCAAGCGCAACACTTTCTCGAACGCCGACGTTCATCTTCCAGTTGGCGACGACGGTTTTCATAAAAAAGGTGGAAAGGTGGCGCAGGTGGAAGAGGTGGATTAGAGCAACTTGGCAGCACGCAGAAATGCTTGATCATTCTTGAACGGCCCAACCGCGGCGAGGCTCATCTGTCGCAGATCGAGTACGGCTCCGGCAACCGCGCGAACGTCCTTGAGCGTGACATCTTCGATCATCTTGAGATACTGCTGTGGTGTGCGCACGGACTTGTGGAACATCTTTTCCCGCGCAAACCATTGCGCGCGCTCATAACTGTCTTCCAAACGGATCGCCATTTGGCCACGGACATATGCCTTAGCATCGCGCAGCTCCTTGGCGGTGACGGGCGTGCGAGTAATCTTGCGCACTTCGCGCATGATCGTCGTGACCGCAACGTCGAGCCGTTGTTTATCCAGTCCCGCACGAATCATAAAATTGCCAACCTCCTCATAGGCATCATTGGCCACACGCACGAAATACGCAAGGCCTTTACGCTCACGCACCTCCACGAACAAACGCGAACTCATATTCCCTCCCAGGATCACACCCAACAGGGTGAGGGCGGCATTGCGCGGGTCCTGCACCCCAAACGAGGGGAAGCCGATGGCGAGTTGGATTTGCTTGGTCGGTTTTGTTTGCACACGCGCGAGTGGTTTCTTGTGCGGTGTGTGCGAGACAAAGGAAGCAAAGCCATCGTACGTCTTGTGCGCGCTCTTACGTTTCCCAAATGTCACCCCGATCCATCGCTTCACGCGTGCGTCAATGTTTCCCGAGACAACCAGCACCATGTTGGACGGCTGATAGTACTTCTTCCAAAACGCGTACATCTCATCGCGATCTACTTCGCGGATGATCTTGGGGCTCCCGGCAATCTCACATCCAAGCGTACTTCCATCAAACATGACCTCCTCGAGAAGATCGGACACGTGCATCATGGGGTTGTCCTCATACATGTGGATCTCCTCGATGATCGCGCCGCGCTCGCGGTTGAGTTCGTCCTTATCCATCTTGGAGGCAAAAATCATGTCGTCGATCATATCGAGCCCCAGCGCCAGGTGACTCTTATCGACTTTGACGTAGTAGCCCGTGTAGTTCTTCCCCGTGAACGCATTGAAGTCCGCGCCGATCGCGTCAAGCGTGCGCGAAATATGCTGCGCGGTCGGACGACGACGCGTGCCCTTGAACATCATGTGCTCGATGAAGTGACACGAGCCGTTCAAGTGTGCCGGTTCATATCGAGACCCGACACGCACCAGCACAAGAACGGAAACCGTATCGGTTCCGTTCACTGGCGCGAGCATCACGCGCATGCCGTTTTGAAGAGTGAACTGGGTCATAGCTTCTGTGCGAACCACGTTTCGAGTTCGTCGATCGCCACGCGCACCTGTTCCATGGTATCGCGATCGCGGATGGTGACGGCCTTATCGTTCAATGAATCAAAATCAACGGTCACACAGTAGGGCGTCCCGATCTCATCTTGCCGACGATACCGTTTGCCAATGGATTGCGTTTCGTCGTAGTCGGTTGCCCATTTGGATCGCAGGCGATCCGCGAGCGGCTGTGCGATGGCGGCA
>Ga0209514_10005786_pt1 | contig 15539 bp, 15 predicted proteins | sample Subgrocontami58m_FD_187452 | JGI IMG/M metagenome (GOLD analysis project Ga0209514, IMG submission 187452) | Subsurface groundwater microbial communities from S. Glens Falls, New York, USA - GMW37 contaminated, 5.8 m (SPAdes) (version 3) | ecosystem: Environmental > Aquatic > Deep subsurface >...
CCTCGGGCTGCCGCTGGTGGCGACACATCCGGTGCAGTTCATCAGCCGCGACGACTACAAGGCGCACGAGGCGCGCGTCTGCATCGCCGAGGGCTATGTGCTGGGCGATGGGCGGCGACCGAAGCGCTACGGCGCCGAACAGTATTTCAAGACCCGCGCCGAGATGGCCGAACTCTTTGCCGACCTGCCCGAGGCCCTGCGGAATTCGGTGGAAATCGCGCGACGCTGCAACCTGACCGTGGAACTGGGCAAGAGCCGCCTGCCGGATTTCCCGACGCCGGGCGGCGAGCCGCTGGAGGCCTTCCTCGCCAGCGAATCGCATGCGGGCCTGGCGCGCCGCCTGGAGCTGCTCTACCCGGCCGCAGCCGAGCGCGCGCAGCAAAAGCCGACCTATGTAGAGCGCCTCGATTTCGAAATCGCGACCATCATCAAGATGGGTTTCCCCGGCTACTTCCTGATCGTTGCCGACTTCATCAGTTGGGCCAAGCAAAACGGCGTGCCGGTGGGTCCCGGGCGCGGCTCGGGCGCCGGCTCGCTGGTGGCCTACAGCCTGGGCATCACCGACCTCGATCCCTTGCGCTACGACCTCCTGTTCGAGCGCTTCCTCAATCCGGAGCGGGTCTCGATGCCCGACTTCGACATCGACTTCTGCCAGGAAGGCCGCGACCGCGTCATCGACTACGTCAAGAAAAAATACGGCGCGCATGCGGTGTCGCAGATCGTCACCTTCGGCACCATGGCGGCCAAGGCGGTGATCCGCGACGTCGGACGCGTGCTCGACCTCGGCTTCAACTTCGTCGACCAGTTCGCCAAGCTGATCCCCAACGAACTCGGCATCACGCTCAAGGATGCGCTGGAAAAGGAACCGCTGATCCGCAGCCGCGTCGAGGCCGAGGAGGAGGTCGCCGAGCTGTGGACCCTGGCGCTGAAGCTCGAAGGTCTCACGCGCAACGTCGGCATGCATGCCGGCGGCGTGCTGATCGCGCCGGGCAAGCTGACCGACTTCTGTCCGCTGTATGCCGCGGCCGGCGCCGAGTCGGTGGTCTCGCAGTTCGACAAGGACGACGTGGAGAAGGCCGGCCTGGTCAAGTTCGACTTCCTCGGCCTGCGCACGCTGACGATACTGGATGAGGCGGTGCGCCTGGTGAAGGAGGTCGAGGGTGTGGACATCGACCTCGCCACGCTGGCGCTGGACGACCGCGCGACTTACGACGCGGTGTTCAAGACCGCCAATACCACGGCCGTGTTCCAGTTTGAATCCGGTGGCATGAAGGACGCCCTGGTGCAGGCGCGGCCCGACCGGCTCGACGACCTGATTGCGCTGAATGCCCTGTACCGCCCGGGGCCGATGGACTTCATCCCCAACTTCATCAACCGCAAGCATGGCCGCGAGCGGGTGGTCTATCCGCACCCCAGCCTGGAAAAGGTGCTGGCCAACACCTACGGCATCATGATCTATCAGGAGCAGGTGATGCAGACGGCGCAGGTCGCGGCCGGCTACAGCCTGGGCGCGGCCGACCTGCTGCGCCGCGCGATGGGCAAGAAAAAACCCGAGGAGATGGCCCAGCAGCGCGAGATCTTCGTCAGCGGTGCCGCCGCCAATGCCATCGGCGAGGCCCAGGCCAACGACATCTTCGACACCATGGAGAAGTTCGCCGGCTACGGCTTCAACAAGTCGCACGCCGCCGCCTATGCCCTGGTGGCCTATCACACGGCCTGGCTGAAGTGCCATCACCCGGCCGCCTTCATGGCCGCCACGCTGTCCTCGGAAATGGCCAATACCGACAAGGTGCAGTTCTTCCACAAGGATGCAGTGGACAACGGCTTGAGCTTCCTGCCGCCCGACATCAACCACAGCGGCATCCGCTTCCGTCCGGTCAATGGCAAGACCGTTCGCTATGGCCTGGGAGCGATCAAGGGCACCGGCGAGGCGGCGCTCTCGGTGATCCTCAAGGCGCGTGAGGGTGACGGCGGCTCCTTCCGCGACCTGTTCGATTTCTGCCGCCGCATCGACAAGCGCGTGGTGAATCGACGCGTCATCGAAGCGCTGATCCGCGCCGGCGCCTTCGATGCCATCGACGACCACCGCGCCAAGCTGCTGGCCTCGGCCGGCGTGGCGCTGGAAGCCGCCGAGCAGGCCGAGCGCAACGCCCTGCAGGGCGGCCTGTTCGACATGGGCGGCGGCGCGCAGCAAGACACCGTGCACTATGTCGAGGTGCCGCGCTGGACCGAGCGCGAGCGCCTGATGCAGGAAAAACCGGCGCTGGGTTTTTTCCTCTCCGGCCACCCCTACCATGCCTATGCCGACGAGATCGGCGCCTTCGTCAAGCGGCGGCTGGGCCAGCTCGAACCGCAGCGCGAGCCGGTGCTGCTGGCCGGCGTGGTGATGTCCACCCGCACCCAGATGACGCGGCGCGGCAAGATGGCGGTGGTCCAGCTCGACGACGGCAGCACCCAGCTCGAAGTCACGGTGTTCAACGAACTGTGGGAAGCCGAGAGAGCCAAGATCAAGGAAGACGAATTGCTGCTGGTCGAAGGCAAGGTGCAGAAGGACGATTTCAGCGGCGGCCTGCGCATCAGCGCCGACAAGCTCTTCACCCTGGCCGAGGCGCGCGGCCGCTATGCGCGTGGCCTGCGCCTGACGATGAACGGCGGCTCCGACGCCAAACGCCTGCAGGCCCTGCTGGCGCCATTCCGCAACGGTCCCTGCCCGGTACGCCTGTCCTACCGCAACGGCGACGCGATGGCCGAACTGCCGCTGCCGGAAAGCTGGCGCGTCAGGCTCGACGACGCCTTGCTCAACGGATTGTCCGACTGGCTCAAACCTGAGAACGTCAAGGTGCTCTACCAATGATCACGCTGATCGACGCCAGGCTGCTCGACGAAGTCTGCGCCGAAGCCGCGGCCAGCCCGCGCCGGCGCAAGCACCGCAACTTCCATGCTTACGACGGGCATCCGGCACACCGCCTGCTGAATGCCATGCAGCCGGATTCCTACATCCCGCCGCATCGCCATCTCGATCCGAACAAGGACGAAACCTTCGTCGTGCTGCGCGGCTCGCTCGGCCTGATCATTTTCGACGATGCGGGCAACCCGGTGAAGACGGCAAGACTCGGCGTCCCCCAAGGGGACTTCCTTCGGGGCGTTCCCCAAGGGGACTTCCTTCGGGGCGTCCCCCAAGGGGACTTCCTTCGGGGCGCCGGCGGGTCGGCGCTCGGCGTCGATATACCGCACGGCACCTGGCATACGGCCGTCGCGCTGGAGGCCGACACGGTGTTTCTCGAAGCCAAGGCCGGCCCCTACCTGCCCCTCACCGCGGCGGAACGCGCGCCCTGGGCGCCGGCGGAAAATTCAGCCGGCGCGGCGTCCTACCTGGAGTCGCTCAGGGCGCGCCTGGTTCAGGAAACGATGTAGGCGCCGGCGCCGGTCGACAGCAGCTTGCCGTCGGCGCCGTGAAACTCCATGCGCGTGGTGGCGACGCGCGAACCCAGGCGCAGGACTTCGGCATGCAGTTCGAAATGCTCGCCGACGCCGGGGCGCAGATAGTCGATGCGCAGGTCGATGGTGCCCAGCTTGCCGAAGCGGTGCAGGCGCTGCCCCGGCGCTTCGTCCATGTGGCGCGCGCCGATGGCGGCCATCACCGCCAGGCCGCCCATGGCGTCGAGGCTGGCGCTGATGACGCCGCCATGGAGCCGGTTGGGGCTGCCGACCAGTTCATGCCGCATGGCAATGCGCGCTGCGACGCGGTCGGGCTTGATCGAGGTGATCTTGAGCCCGAGCACCTGGTTGAAGACGATCATTTCCTCGAAAATCTTCTTCAGGCCGGCAACGAATTCCGGCTCGAACTCGGGCAGCGGTCCGGCCGCGGTATCTTTCTTCATGACGTCGGCAGTGCCCTATGCGGTCGCGGGCAGGACAAAGGCCAGCGCCTTGACCGAAACTTCTTGCGGAAATGGCCGCGACTTGCGGGTTTTCGGGTCGAGGCAGACCACGGTGAAATCGCAGACCGCGGAGATGTCGCCGGTCTGGGTATTGAACAGTTCGTGCCTGAAGCGCAGCACCTTATCGCGTATTTCCAGCACGCCGGTGCGCACTGCCACGGTGTCGCCGGGATACAGCTCCTTGCGGTAGCTGATGTTCTGCTGCACGGCGGCCAGACCGAGGGCGCCGCTGCGCAGCAGCGAGGGGGTCATGCCCAGCATGGCATAGAACTGCCAGCACGCCTCCTCGAGGAACTCCATATAGGCGCGCACGTTGATGTGGCCCATGTGGTCGCGCTGCCACTCATGCACGGTGCCGCGTGCCGTTTCGATCATCTTCCGCTTACCTCTTGCGGCGACACGCAGCCGGACGCCGGGGCGGTGAAGCCCGCCTTACTTCTGGGCGTCCGCCAGGTCCTTGTCGCTGATCTTCCCGCTCTGGTGCAGCCACAGCAGGATGGCCAGGGGCTTCGGAATGTTGCGCCCGGATTCGTAGCGGGAGCCGCCCGACTGGGTCACGCCATAGCGCGTCCAGAAGTCCTTCTGGTTCAGGTTGAGCTTTTTGCGGGCATTGGCGATGTCCGAGAAATCGAGTTTTTTCTTGCGGGCCATGGTGCACTCCTTTGGGGGGAACAAATGAAGCTTGAAGCATACCGCCAAATATGCCGAATGGGGTAGTCATTTTTCAGCTTTTTTCTGCATGCCGATATCCTGCAATGCCTGCGTGGCGGTCATGGTGACTGCATCGAGGCCGGCGGCATGCGCCACATCCAGCGCCCGCCGATAGGCGGCCGCCGCTTCGTGGCCGCCGGGGGCATGAGTCCCGCCAGGCGGAATTACACGATGGATGTCGCCGATCAGCAGCCAGTCGCGGGCGATTTTTTCCGGGGCCGCCAGGCGGCGGTCGATGTCCAGCGCATTGCGCGCGGCGGGCAGGGCGCCGACGGCGTCGCCCGTGGCCAGTCGCGCCGTGGCGATCAGGCGCCAGGCATTGCCGGTCTCGGCGGCTTCGTCCTGGTCCTGCAGCAGTTTGAGGGCCGCCGTGGCATGGCCCAGCGCTTCCACGGCGCGCTTGCCGGCCAGTGCCGCGCGGGCCTGCAGCAGTTGCAGGCTGGCCACCCGCGGGCAGGCATCGCCGCATCGTGCGCTTGCCGCGGCGAGGCTCGGCCCGGCATCATCGATGCGCGACAGGTCGAGTTGCGCCTGGGCCCGGAGCAGCAGGGCGTCGAGCGCCAGTCCGGCGTCGGCATCCGTCGCCGTCAGCGCCTCCAGCGCCTGTGCCGGGCGGCCCAGTGCGAGTTCGCCGCGCGCCAGGTGCAGGCGGTTGCGCGCCGTGCCGGCGGTGTCGTCGATGCTGGCGAACAGGCGCGCGGCCTCATCGAAGCGCCGCGTCGCGATGCGGTAGTCGCCGCGCGCGTAGCGCCGGGCGCCGTCGCTTTCGGCTTCCAGCGCGGCGCGCAGGCGCGGCGCATCGGCAGGCTTGGGCGCCGCGCCGCAGCCGGCGAGGATCAGCGCAATCAGCAGAACCGGCCTAGCGCGCACGGCCGGCCTCCCCGCGCGGATCGCTGTCGGCCTTCAGTTTCGCCGGCGCCGGGGCGTCGACCATGGTGCTGATCGGCCAGGTCCGTTTCGCGCCGCCGACGATTTCCCGCACGTCGGCGGCAACCGCGCCGCCGTCGCGCAAGGCTGGCGGCACGCTGGTCTCGGCCTCGGCGGTGATCTTCTCGACATGATCGAGCACCTGCTGGGTGCGGTCGAGCATGCCGGGCAGGCGCTTGTTCGCGGCTTCCAGGGTCTGGCCAAGGTGGCCCAGGTCTTCCTCGGTCTTGCCCAGCACGCGGATGGCGCTGCCGCCGATGCCTTCGACCTGGTGCTTGCTGGTCGCCAGCAGCACGTTGAGCGCTTCGGAGCTGGCGCGCAGCCGGGCCAGGGTGCCGGGCAGGCCCAGTTGCGGATCGGCAAGCGTCCCGGTGATGGCCTTGATGTCCTTCAGGATGGGGATGAATTCCTCGCGTACCTGGTTGGCCAGGGCGCCGAGGCCATCGGCGCGGGAGAAGGCCAGCCGCGCCTGGGCCGGGGCCAGCCGCGTCTTGTCCGCGCCGGGCACGATCTCCAGCGTCGCCGAGCCGACCAGGCCTTCCTTGCGCAGTTCGACGCGGGCGTCATGGGTGACGAAACGCATGTGGTCGGCATCGATTTCGAGCGTCACCGCCACCTTGCCGTCGTCCTTGAGGTTCACTTCCGACACGGTGCCGACGCGGAAGCCGGCGATGCGCACCGCCTGGCCCTTGCTGATGTCCTGGGCGGTGTCGGCGACGAAGCCGTAGCTGGCGGTCTGGCGCAGCAGCCCCTGGCGGATGAAAATCGCGGCGCTCAGTGCCAGCGTCAGCAGCAGGGCCAGCAGCAGGAAGCGGCGGCTGGAGCGGCGCAGTTGCGCCGCGTCGGATTCGTGTTGGGTCAGCAGTGACATGGGCTCTCCGCAAGATCGGTCAGGCTGCGGCATTCGGGCAGCTCGGGCAGTTCGTGGCTGTCGAGATCGACAAAGAGTACCGGACGGAAGGGGTGGCGACGGTGGTAGGCGGCCTCGACCGCGATCAGCGCATCCACCTCGCGCCGCGTCAGCCCGGCGAACAGGCGGTCGATCACCAGCAGTTCCGGCGGGCGCACCAGCCAGCGCGCGAAGCCGGCGGTCCAGCGTTCGGCGCGATCCAGCTTCATCGGCAGTTCGCGGCCCAGCGCTGCGATGCGCGGGTCGCTCAGGCCGCACAGGCGCAGCGCCGCCACCAACTGGCGCTCGTCGTCGCCGGTCACCGCTTCCTCCTCGCCGTAGCGCAGCGCCAGGCTGAAATTCTCTGCCACGCTCATGGCGCCCAGCAGGCCGCCCGATGCCGGCAGGATGCCGCTGCCCGGGCAGGCCTCGATCGTGCTCACCACCCGGCGCGCCGTGGCGGCGTCGGCCACCACCAGGCGGTGGCGGCCGCCGAGGTCGAGCGGCAGCGTCAGGCAGGGGGTGCCGGCACGGCGCAGCACCAGGTGGCGCCCCTCGATGACGGCGGCAAGTTCGGCGTTCATCGCAACGCCCAGACCAGGGCGGCGACCGCCGCGTCGATGACGAAGACCGCGATCAGGCCGGTACCGACCGACTGGATCGCGGCGCCGGAGATGGCCTGCGTCGAACGCTCGCCGCTGCTGCCGTGGTGGCAGGCGATGATGCCGACCGCGGCGCCGGTCAGCGCGCTCTTCACCAGGCTCAGCAGGGCCAGCCAGGGGTCGGCATGATCGAGGAAGCGGCCGGCGATTTCCAGCAGCGGGCGGCCTTCGATCAGTGTCGTGGCGATCCAGCCGCTGGCCAGGGCGATCGCCTGGAAGCAGGCGGTGACCGCGGGCAGCGCAATGGCGAGGCCGAAGATGCGCGGTAGCAGCAGGTAGTCGGCGGCGGGCACGCCGAGCCGGCGCAAGGCGGTGAATTCGTCATGCAGGTGCATCACCGCGAGTTCGGAGGCGATGCCCGCGCTGCTGCGCGCCACCACCACCAGCGCGGCCAGCAGCGGTGCCAGCTCGAAAAACAGGCCGAGGAACAGCATGCGCTGCGTCAGGTCGCTGTCGGCGCCGATCAGGGCCGAGAGCTGGGTGGCGAGGACGGCGCCGGTGAGCAGCGCCAGCACGCCGATCACCGGCAGTGCCATGACCCCGGTGGCGTGGATCTGGCGCAGCAACTGGATGCGCAGCAGCGGCCGCCGCAGTTCGTGGCGCCGGCTGCCGGCGAACCAGGCCAGGGTCAGATAGGCGCCGAGGCGGTGGTCGCCGGCCGTGCTCACGATTTGCCCCCGCTCGGCGCGGTCAGCGGTGGCGTCCAGCCCCAGATGTCGGGGGCATCATCCGCCGCCGGCGCAAGTTCGACCAGCCCGCCGCCGAAGCCGACGGCGGCGGCGACCTCGCGCGAGCACAGCACCGGATGCGGATATTCCTTGGTCATGGCTTCGAGGCGACGCGCGAGGGCGACGGCGTCGCCGATCACCGAGAATTCGCGGCGGCGCTGCGAGCCGACATAGCCGGCCAGCACTTCGCCGCTATGGATGCCGATGCCGATCCTGAGGGGGGCGATGCCCTCGGCGGCGAGTTCGACATTGAGCCGATCTACCCGCAGCAGCAGATCCTGAGCGGCTTCCAGCGCATTGCGCTGTGGTGCCGGCAAGGGTTGCGGCAGGCCGAAGGTCGCCGTCAGGCCGTCGCCGACGTACTTGTCCACGGCGCCGCCGCTGTTCTGGATCGCCAGGCTGGCCGCGGCGTGGAAGCGGTTGAGCAGGCCGATCATGGCCTCCGGCGTGGCCTGGGAGCCGCGTTCGGCAAAGCCGCGGATGCCGGCGTAGAGCAGTGTCACCTGTGCGCGCTGGCCGTTCTGGTCGAGTTCCAGCTCGCCGCCGAGCATGGCGCGCATCACCTGCGGGCTGACATGGCCGCCGAACACGGCTTGCAGCAGTCGCTTGCGGCGGAACTGGCGGATGAAATCCCAGGCCTGCCGCGCCACGGCGGCGAGCAGCATCACCACCAGGATGTTGGCGATGCGCAGGTAGTCGCCGTGCCACAGCGCGAAGGTGGAGCCGGCGACCAGGCCGCCGCCGCACAGCGCCAGCACCAGCACCTTGAGCCAGCCGCCGCGGCCGAACCAGAACAGCGCCATGAGCCCGGCCAGCATCAGCGACAGCGTGTCGGAGCTGCGCTCGATCAGGCCGCGCGCGAGCAGGGAGCGCAGCGCCTGGATGTGCACCATGGCGCCCGGTTCGGTGCGGCTGCCGGGTTCCCAGGCGGCCAGCGACACCGGCAGGCGATGGCGCGGCTCGGTCGGCAGCAGGCTCGCCACCACCACGGCACGCCCATGCACCAGCGCGCGCAGCGATTCGTACTCGCCGCGGTGGATCCAGCCCAGCACCGTCAGGATCGGCGTGTATTCGATGGCGCCGCCGACGCTGTAGTCGATCATGCCGGTCGGCGAGCCCTGGCGCCCGAGGTGCTTGGCCATGGCCAGCGCCAGCGGCGCGCGCTTGTCTTGCGACTGGCAGCGGCGCTGGTTGATGCGGCGCACGGTGCCGTCGGTGTCTTCGCAGATGGCCAGCGATGCCGTGGCCTCGGCGCCGATCGCGCCCAGCAGTTCCGGCGCGATCGGCCGCAGCCGGCCACCGACCCCGGGCGCCTGGCCCACCACCAGGGGCGCCGCACCCTTCAGCCGGTAGATGCCGGCCAGCAGCGTCGAATCGATGTCATCGATGAGGAAATCGTAGGAGCGCACCGGCAACGGCATGGCCAGGCCGACCACGGCGGGTTCCGCCACCGCCAGGCCGGTGAACAGCAGCCCGAGATGGGTGTGCCACAGCGCCGTCGGTTCGGGAATCGATTCATAGGCGGCCTCGTCGACGCCGATGACGACCACGTCCTGTGCAAGCGGCGCCGGGGCGTTGGCCCGCAGCCAGCGTGCCTGGGCATCGTAGAGCGCCTGGTCGGCAAAGCGCAGGCTGCGGGTTCCCATCAGGCTCCAGGCCACCGCGCATACCAGCAGGAAGCCGATCACGAGGTCGCGGGGCAGGCGGGACATTGGCCGGTTCAAGCCGTCGGCAGCAACTCGAAGCTGGAGAAATTGCCGCTGGCGATTTCGACCATGACATTGTCCACCGCGGCGCCGGCCGGACCGTTACGGCTCCAGGCCAGCATTTCGCCGATCGGCGCGGCGTCGCCGGCGATCACCGCTTCGACGCTGCCGTCGCGCCGGTTGCGCACCCAGCCGGTGACGCCGAGCAGGCGCGCCTGCGCCGCCATGCCATAGCGGAAGCCGACGCCCTGCACCAGGCCGGTGATGACCAGGCGGCGAACTTCCACTACTTCACCCGCATGCCGGGTTGGGCGCCGCTGTCGGGTGAAAGCAGGAACAGACCCGGCGACTTGCCGTCGGTATCCGAGGCGGCGAGCACCATACCTTCCGACATGCCGAACTTCATCTTGCGCGGCGCCAGGTTGGCCACCATCACGGTGAGCCGGCCGACCAGTTGCGCCGGATCGTAGGCCGACTTGATGCCGGCGAAAACCTTGCGCGTGCCACCCTCGCCGAGGTCCAGCGTGAGCTGGATCAGCTTGTCGGCGCCCTCGACGTGCTGCGCGTCGGCGATGCGCGCGACACGCAGGTCGACCTTGGCGAAGTCGTCGATCGAGATGTGCTGCGGCGTCGGTTCGGCCTGGCCCTGCGTCTTGTCCTCGGTAGCCTGCTGGTGTTGGGCCTTGCGCTGCTGCGACGGCTCGCCGACCGGCGCCGGCACTGCGGCCGGCGCCAGGGACTCGCGATTGGCGGCGACCAGCGCCTCGATCTGTTTCGGGTCGATGCGCTGCATCAGGTGCTCATAGGCATTGATCAGGTGGGACGGCGGCAGCAGGTGGCCGGCATCGGCCCAGTGCAGCGGCGCGACGTTGAGGAACTCCTCGGCGCGATGCGCGAGCTTGGGCAGCACCGGCTTGAGGTAGATGGTGAGCAGGCGGAAGGCGTTGATCAGCAGCGAGCAAACCTCCTGCAGCTTGGCGTCCTGCCCTTCCTGCTTGGCCAGTTGCCAAGGCTGGTGCTTGTCCACGTACTGGTTGATTTGATCGGCCAGGGCCATGACGCGGCGCAGCGCGCGGGCATAGTCACGCGCCTCGTAGTAGCCGGCGATCTCCTCGCCGGCCTCGATCAGGCCAGGCAGCTCGGCACGGAAGGTCCCGGCCAGGTGGCCGCTGAGTTTTCCACCAAAGCGCTTGGCGATGAAACCCGCCGCGCGGCTGGCGATGTTGATGTACTTGCCGACCAGGTCGGAATTGACCCGGCTGGCGAAGTCGTCGAGGTTGAGGTCGATGTCCTCCATGCTGCCGTTGAGCTTGGCGGCGAAGTAGTAGCGCAGCCATTCCGGATTCAGCCCCTGCGCCAGATAGCTCTCGGCGGTGATGAAGGTGCCGCGCGATTTCGACATCTTGGCGCCATCGACCGTCAGGAAGCCGTGGGCGAAGACGCTGGTGGGAATGCGATAGCCGGCGTGCTCCAGTTCGGCCGGCCAGAACAGGGCATGGAAGTAGAGGATGTCCTTGCCGATGAAATGGTACAGCTCGGCCTCGGAACCCCTGCCCCAGAAGGCGTCGAAGTCGAGGCCCTTTTTCTTGCACAGGTTCTTGAACGAGCCCATGTAGCCGATAGGCGCGTCGAGCCAGACATAAAAAAACTTCCCCGGCGCGCCCGGAATCTCGAAACCGAAATAGGGTGCGTCGCGCGAGATGTCCCAGTCGGTAAGCTTGTTTTCGCCCGGTTCGCCCAGCCATTCCTGCAACTTGTTGATGGCCTCGGGCTGGTTCCGGCAAACCTCGCGCGTGGCGCGACGCAGGAATTCCTGGCAGCGCGGATCGGAGAGCTTGAAGAAGTAGTGGTCGGACGAACGCAGCTCGGGCTTGGCGCCGGACACCGCCGAGTAGGGGTTCTTCAGATCGGTGGGTGCATAGGCCGCGCCGCAGGATTCGCAGGCATCGCCGTACTGGTCCTTGGCACCGCATTTCGGGCATTCGCCCTTGATGAAGCGGTCGGGCAGGAACATGGCCTTGACCGGGTCGTAGAACTGCTCGATGGAGCGCACCTCGATCAGGCCGGCGGCCTTGAGCTTGGCGTAGATGTCGTTCGCGTAGTAGCGCGTCTCGTCCGAATGCGTGCTGTGGTAGTTGTCGAAGGCGACATGAAAGCCGGCGAAATCACGCGAGTGTTCGGCATGGACGCGGGCGATCAAAGCTTCAGGCGTGATGCCCTCCTTCTCGGCGCGCAGCATGATCGGCGTACCGTGGGTGTCGTCGGCGCAGACGTACCAGCATTCATGGCCGCGCATTTTCTGGAAGCGGGTCCAGATGTCGGTCTGGATGTATTCGACCAGGTGGCCGAGGTGGATCGCGCCATTGGCATAAGGCAGGGCGCTGGTAACGAGGATCTTGCGGGTCATGAGGCGGTCTTTCCGGTTGCCGGCGGCCGCCGCGTGGCCTGCCGCTTTCAAGGAGTCCATTGTACCGGGGTGGGGTGGTTGCCGGGCTTTGGCGCCGTGTCGCCAAGCATCAGTCCAGCACCGCCTCCGCCAGCATCGCCGGCGACAGGATGCTCACACCCCGAATCGTTTTCCCGTAGAGCGTCCCGAAATGGGTTCGGTCGCCGGTGACCAGCATGTCGCAGCGATGCTGGATGGCCGCGGCGAGTACCGGCCTGTCCTTTTCGGGCAAGACCATCGTGTCGGGCAGCAGTGCATTGCCAGCAAGCAGCGCGGCTATCCTGATCCGGGCCGCCATTGCCTCCAGCACGGGCAGGCCGTTGGGGGCTTTCGCGGCCAGATTGCGCCGCGCTTCCTCGAAGACGTAGGCGTCGGCCCACAACTCGTGTCCGGCGGCTTCGCACAAGGCCAGTAATTGCCGCACCGCGCCATCGGCGCGGGCAGCAGAAAACAGGATGTTGGCGTCGAGAAAAATTCGCACCGGGTCAGTGCGATTTCTTGGTCAGCACGGCGGCCAATTCGGCTTCCGCTTCGTCAAACTCGCGCAGGCGCTCAGCGCTGTACAGCTCGATGGGTAAGGTGACGGCGGGCCGCAGCAAGAGGCCTTCCGGCGTTGTTTCCGCGATTAGTTGATCGTCGGCGGCGAGACCGAGGGCTTCGCGCAGCTTGGCCGGGAGGGTGATCACGCCGCGGCCGGTGATGGTCAGTGTCATTTTCATGTAGTGCAGTGTTACAGAAAAACAGTAATACTGCAACATTGAATGGTATTGCCGGGGACGATGCCGAGCTTGGGTTGCCGTCGTTCCGGTCCGGCCGTGGCGCAATGGTGGGTTTCCCTGCCGCCGCTGCCGTGACATACCGCACGTCTGGTGTCATGGCACCTATATAATTGACAAGTCTGATTCATTTCGCCGCCCGCGACCCGCGGCGGCGGCAGCGGGCAAACATGGATTTCATCGACTGGTTTGTTCCTCCCGGGCACGACGACGAACCGCGCAGGACCATGCGGCACCGGGGTATTGCCAAGTCGCTGCTGACCATTTCGCTGGTGGTGTCGGTGATGCTGCTGGCGGTGGCCGTGTTCGGCGGGCGGCTGTCGGGCACCGAGTACGCCCTGTTTGCCGCCGGCATCGTGACGCCGCTGCTGGGCGCGCTGCTGATCCGCGAGACCGGCAACATCACCCTCGGGCTGCTGACCACCAACATCGGCGGCATCGTTATCCTGGCGGTCTGGGCTTTCGTCAGCGGCGGCATCGTGTCGATCGCCCTGCCCGGCTTCCTGGCGAATATCGCCCTGCTCAGCACCTTCGGCAACATGACCATCCTGCTGGCGATGGGGGCGGCGCTGGCGGCAACCCTGCTGTTTCTTTATCTGGCGACGGCCATGGCGTGGTTGCCGTCAAGCGTCGTGGCGGCGACGGACGTGCCGTGGCTGATGCTGACCTCGATGCTGGGTTCGGTGGCGATCGTGGTGATTTCCGGCCTGTTCGTCGCGCGCGACCGCGCCCTGGTCAAGGCGCGCCTGCTGGAAGCGCGGAGCGCCGCGGAGGCGTCGAGCCGCGCCAAGGCCGTGTTCCTGCGCTCGGTGGGCCACGAGTTTCGCGCGCCGCTGGATGCGATCCTCGGTTTCGTCGGCCGCATCGAGGACGATACGGCGCATCCCGTGAGCGACGAGCAGCGTCGATGCCTGGACCGGATTCGCACCGCCAGCCTGCACCTGGAAGACCTGCTGAGCCAGGTGCTGGAAATGAGCCGGGTCGAGGCCAACGACTTGTCGCTCACGATCGAGCCGCTGCGCCTGGATCGGATCATTTCCCCTTGTTTCGCGATCATCGAACTTGAAGCGCAGAAACAGGGCGTCGACTTGATCGACGACAGCACGGAATACGCCGGGAGGGTGGTATGGGCGGATCGGGTCCTGATTCGCCAGGTGCTGCTCAACCTCCTCTCCAACGGCGTCAAGTTCAATCGGCGCGGCGGCACGGTGACGGTTTCCGTGCAGCCGGTGGGGGCCGCTTTCCTGCGCGTCGTCGTTGTCGACACCGGCACCGGCATTGCCCGCGCGAGGCAGCGCGAGGTGTTCGAGCCCTTCTCGCGCCTGGGCCTGGAACAGGGCAGCGTCCAGGGCGCCGGACTGGGATTGGTGATGTCGAAGCGCCTGGTCGAACGCATGCGGGGCCGCATCGGCTTCGAGTCGACCGAGGGCATCGGCAGCCGCTTCTGGTTCGAACTGCCGCTGGCCGAGCGTGGGCTGGCATCGGGATCGCCGGACACGGTATAATCCTGAGTAAATCACTCAGGTATGGCGTCGCCGATCCGGGCGATAATCCGCCGCCCCCGTCGTTCCCCTCTTCTCATTCGTCGTCAGCAAAGGTTCCTCATGTCCATCAGCGAACAAAGCATCCAGACCGCCCTCAAGGAAGTCGTCGATCCCAACACCGGCAAGGATCTCGTCACCAGCCGCAGCATCAAGAACATCAAGGTCAGCGGCAGCGACGTCTCGCTCGACGTCGAACTCGGCTATCCGGCGAAGAGCCAGATCGAGGGCCTGCGCAGCGCCGTGATCGCGCAACTGAAAGCCATTCCCGGCATCGGCAACATCAGCGCCAACGTGTTTTCCAAAGTGGTCACGCATGCGGTGCAAAAGGGCGTCAAGCTGATTCCCGGGGTCAAGAACATCGTCGCCGTGGCCAGCGGCAAGGGCGGTGTGGGCAAGTCGACCACCGCCGTCAACCTGGCCCTGGCGCTGGCCGCCGAAGGCGCCACGGTGGGCCTGCTCGATGCCGACATCTACGGTCCCTCGCTGCCGACCATGCTCGGCATCCCCACCGGACGTCCCGAATCGCTCGACGGCAAGGGCCTCGAACCGATGGATGCGCATGGCATCCAGGCGATGTCGATCGGCTTCCTGATCGATCCCGAGCAGCCCATGGTCTGGCGCGGCCCGATGGTGACCCAGGCGCTGACCCAGTTGCTGACCGAGACGCGCTGGCGCGACGTCGATTACCTGATCATCGACATGCCGCCCGGCACCGGCGACATCCAATTGACCCTGGCGCAGCAGGTTCCGGTGACCGGCGCCGTGATCGTCACCACGCCGCAGGACATCGCCCTGCTCGATGCGCGCAAGGGCCTCAAGATGTTCGAGAAGGTCGGCATCCCCATCCTCGGCATCATCGAGAACATGAGCATCCACATCTGCTCCAAGTGCGGCCATGCCGAACATATTTTCGGTTCCGGCGGCGGCGACAGGATGGCGAAGGACTACGAGGTCGAGATGCTCGGCGCGCTGCCGCTCGACATGGCGATCCGCATGCAGATGGACGGCGGCAAGCCGACCGTCGAGGCTGATCCGGACGGCGCCGCGACGGGGATCTACAAGACCATCGCGCGCCGCGTGGCGGTCAAGATCGCCGAGAAGGCCAAGGACCACACCAGCAAGTTCCCGTCGATCAAGGTGATGAACACTTAGGGAAGCGCCGAATAAGCCGTCACACCGGCGAAAGCCGGGGTCCAGTGCCATGATTCT
>Ga0209514_10005791_pt1 | contig 15529 bp, 11 predicted proteins | sample Subgrocontami58m_FD_187452 | JGI IMG/M metagenome (GOLD analysis project Ga0209514, IMG submission 187452) | Subsurface groundwater microbial communities from S. Glens Falls, New York, USA - GMW37 contaminated, 5.8 m (SPAdes) (version 3) | ecosystem: Environmental > Aquatic > Deep subsurface >...
GCCCGGGGACAACGTGAAGATGGTGGTGACGCTGATTGCGCCGATCGCGATGGAGCAGGGGCTGCGCTTTGCCATCCGCGAGGGCGGGCGCACCGTCGGCGCAGGCGTGGTGGCGAAAATATTCGAGTAGGACGAACACGAGACGCGAGACCCGGGACCCGAGACGCGAAGATCGAGTCCCGAGTCCCGCGTCTGATTTAGTTTAGGCCAATAGCTCAATTGGCAGAGCGTCGGTCTCCAAAACCGAAGGTTGGGGGTTCGAGGCCCTCTTGGCCTGCCACTTATAACAGTGCTCCGGAAGTGCCTCGCACGGAGCCGAGATGGATTGATGGCTGACAAAATAAAGTTGGTACTGGCTGCGCTGCTGCTTGCTGCGGGCATCGCCGGGTTTTATTACCTTGCGGACAGCGCCGCGATAGTGCGCCTCGCCGCTATCGCCGCCGGCGCCGCCGCGGCCGTTGCGGTCGCCTGGTTTACCGCGCCGGGGCAGCAGTTCCTGGTGTTTGCCAAGGACGCGGTGACGGAGGTGAAGAAGGTGGTGTGGCCGACCCGCAAGGAGTCGCTGCAGACAGCCGGAATCGTGTTCGCGTTTGTCGTCGTCATGGCGCTGTTCCTGTGGGTGAGCGATAAGACCCTGGAATACCTGTTGTACGACTTGATACTGGGTTGGAAGAAATTATGAGCAAGCGCTGGTACGTGGTTCACGCCTACTCCGGCTTCGAGAAGTCGGTGCAGCGCGCGCTCGAGGAGCGCGTCCGGCGCGCCGGCATGCAGGAAAAATTCGGCAAGATCCTGGTCCCGACCGAAGAGGTAGTCGAGATGAAGGCCGGCCAGAAGAACATTTCCGAGCGCAAATTTTTTCCGGGCTACGTGCTGGTGGAAATGGAAATGGACGACGAGACCTGGCACCTGGTGAAGAGCACCAATAAGGTCACCGGGTTCGTCGGCGGCACGGCGAGCAAGCCGACCCCGATCTCGGTCAAGGAAGTCGCCAATATCATGCACCAGATGCAGGAGGGCGTGGAGAAACCCAAGCCCAAAGTGCTGTTCGAAGTGGGCGAAGCGGTGCGCGTCAAGGAAGGCCCGTTCACCGACTTCCACGGCATGGTGGAAGATGTCAATTACGACAAGTCGAAGCTGCGCGTGTCGGTAACCATCTTCGGCCGCGCGACGCCGGTCGAGTTGGAATTTGGGCAGGTGGAGAAGGCGTAAATTCGTTTTGCCGCAGGGAAACTAAGGCAAACCGAAGCAGTTCAGTTGTTGATTGTTAACCGGGGAGGGCTCTAAGCCCGCCAGCACCCACGAGGAGTGACATATGGCAAAGAAGATAGTCGGCTTTATCAAGCTGCAGGTTCCTGCAGGCAAAGCCAACCCGAGCCCCCCCATTGGGCCGGCGTTGGGCCAGCGCGGCCTCAATATCATGGAGTTTTGCAAGGCGTTCAACGCCCAGACGCAGAAGGTTGAACCGGGCCTCCCGCTGCCGGTGGTGATCACCGCGTTTGCGGACAAGAGCTTCACGTTCATCATCAAGACCCCGCCCGCGAGCGTGCTGATCAAGAAGGCTGCCGGCATCGACAAGGGCAGCAAGGTTCCCCACACCGACAAGGTGGGGAAGCTCACGCGCGCCCAGGCCGAGGAGATCGCCAAGACCAAGATGCCGGACCTCACCGCATCGGATCTGGATGCCGCCGTGCGCACCATCGCCGGCAGTGCGCGCTCCATGGGCGTCATCGTGGAGGGCGTGAAATGAGCCAGCCAGCCGTGAAACTTTCCAAGCGCCAGAAGCCTTTTGCCAAATTGGTCGAGCGCAACAAGCCCTATCCGGCGCTGGACGCGATGAAGCTGATGAAGCAGGCCGCTACTGCGAAATTCGATGAGTCTGTGGACGTTGCCGTCAACCTCGGCATCGACGCAAAGAAATCCGACCAGACCGTGCGCGGTTCGGTCGTGCTGCCCGCCGGTACCGGCAAGAAGGTGCGCGTCGCGGTTTTCGCTCAGGGTGACAAAGCCGCCGCGGCCAAGGCCGCCGGGGCCGACATCGTCGGCATGGAGGACCTGGCCGAGCAGATCAAGGCCGGCAAGATGGATTTCGACGTGATTATCGCCAGCCCGGATACCATGCGCATCGTCGGCCAGTTGGGCCAGATCCTGGGGCCGCGCGGCCTCATGCCGAACCCGAAAGTGGGCACGGTGACGCCGGATGTGGCCACCGCCGTGAAAAACGCCAAGGCCGGCCAGGTGCAATACCGCGCCGACAAGGCGGGCATCGTGCAATGCACGATCGGCTTGGCCTCTTTCACGCCCGAGGCGCTGTGCGAAAACCTGAAATCGCTGGTGGAGGCGCTGAACAAGGCGAAGCCGGCCAGCAGCAAAGGGATTTATCTGCAGAAGCTGTCGGTGTCGAGCACCATGGGCCCGGGCATTCGCGTGGATATCGCGAGCGTCAACAATTAACAGGCTGTTTCAGAATGACTGAAACAACCTCTGAAATAGGGGAGTTTGAGGGGACGTTTCCCCTCGACGTGTACAGGTTCTGAGGAATTATCGGGTTGCGCCTAGGGCGCAACCGCAAGGACTTTGGGCCGTTGCGGCAGGGAATCGCCGCGGCGGGTTATCAAAGACCGTTGGGGTTCGAGGGTGATCGGTGACGGGTGGAGGGAAACCAATATCCGCTATTGCGAATTGCCGGAAAACTTAATCGGTAGCTGGTGCTGGAAGATTGTGCGATGAACTTAGCCCTCGTCACGCATCACCTGTCACCGGCAGTGCCCAACGCAGATGGCGCGCCCCAATACAGGAAGCGTTTCCTGAATGTAAGGTCGCCGTAACCGTAACGCGGAGGAATGAATGCACGGTGCAGAACGAATCCGGTCTGCGCTTCGTGTTCCGAACTTTGCATTTGATTGGAGGTAGACCTTGGGTCTCAATCTTGAGCAGAAGAAGGCGGTAGTCGCCGAAGTGTCCGCGCAGGTGGCCAATGCGCAGGCGATCATCGTCGCTGAGTACCGCGGTCTGGGAGTGGGCGTCATGACCGATTTGCGTGCCAAAGCGCGCAAGGCGGGCGTGTACCTGCGCGTGATGAAAAACACCCTGGTGCGCCGTGCCGTGAAGGACACGCCGTTCGACAAGCTGGCCGAAAAGATGGTCGGTCCGCTTGTCTACGGCATTTCGTCCGACCCGGTCGCCGGCGCCAAGGTGCTGAACGATTTTGCCAGGGCAAACGAGCGCTTCGTGATCAAGGCCGGGGGCCTGCCGAACTCGGTAATTTCTGCGAAGGAAGTCACCGCGCTCGCCAATATGCCCAGCCGTGAGCAGTTGCTCGCTACCCTGCTAGGCACCATGCAGGCACCCGTGGCCAAATTCGTGCAGACGCTCAACGAGGTGCCGGGCAGGTTTGTGCGCACGCTCGCAGCGGTTCGCGATCAGAAAGAGAAAGCGCTCGCGTAGTTACATTTTCCAAACTTCCACACCAGTTATCAACGACTTAATCGACTTAACATTCAGGAGTCAAAAATGGCAATCGCAAGAGCAGAACTACTCGACGCAATTTCAAACATGAGTGTGCTGGAACTCTCCACCCTGATCAAGGAAATGGAAGAGAAATTCGGCGTATCCGCCGCCGCTGCCGTCGCCGTGGCCGCTCCGGCTGCTGCCGGCGCCGCCGCCCCGGCCGCGGAAGAGCAGACCGAATTCACCGTCATGCTTAGCGCATGGGGCGAGAGCAAGGTCAATGTCATCAAGGTAGTCCGCGCGATCACCGGCCTGGGCCTGAAAGAAGCCAAAGACCTGGTTGACGGCGCGCCCAAGGCGGTAAAGGAAGGCGTGTCCAAGAAAGATGCGGAAGACATCGTCAGGCAGCTGATCGAAGCCGGCGCCAAAGCCGAGATGAAGTAAGCGCTACGGTAAAAAGGGCTGGCAGCCGCCGCGTTTGGGCTGTCGGCCTTTTGCCTTTATGAGAAGTACGGATTAATAGCGCAGAGGCTTGAAGAGAGTGATCGGACCGATGTTTTTTTCGTGGCCGATTCCTGTCTTGTGACCCCTGACTGCCGAATTCTGACTCCTGCATCCTGAACTGGAGCTGTTATGACCGCCGCTGCCATTACTTACACCTCGACCGAGAAAAAGCGTATCCGCAAGAGCTTCGCCAAACGCGCAGCCGTGCTGAACGTGCCATTCCTCCTGGCTACGCAGCTCGATTCCTTCACCGCGTTCCTGCAAGCCGCGGTACCGCCGGAGAAGCGCAAGAACGAGGGACTGCAGGCGGCCTTCACCTCGATTTTCCCGATCGAGAGCCATTCGAAGAATGCGCGCCTGGAATTCGTCAGCTTCGCGCTGGGCGAGCCGCCGTTCGACGTCAAGGAGTGCCAGCAGCGCGGCCTCACTTTTGCCAGCCCGCTGCGCGCCAAAGTGCGCCTCACCATCATGGACAAGGAGGCGAGCAAGCCCACGATCAAGGAAGTGAAGGAGCAGGAGGTCTACATGGGCGAGATCCCGCTCATGACCACCACCGGCTCGTTCGTCATCAACGGCACCGAGCGCGTCATCGTCAGCCAGCTGCACCGCTCCCCGGGCGTGTTTTTCGAGCACGACCGCGGCAAGACGCACAGCTCGGGCAAGCTATTGTTCTCGGCGCGCATCATTCCCTACCGCGGCTCCTGGCTCGACTTCGAGTTCGATCCCAAGGACTACCTCTATTTCCGCGTCGACCGCCGGCGCAAAATGCCGGTGACCATTCTGCTCAAGGCGATCGGCCTGACGCCGGAGCAGGTGCTGAAGGAATTCTTCGCCTTCGACACCTTCCATTTCAGCAAGAAGGGCGTCCAGTTCGAGCTGGTGCCGGAACGCCTGCGCGGCGAGACCAGCAAGTTCGATATCCTGGACAAGCACGACAAGGTGATCGTGCCCAAGGACAAACGCATCACCGTCAAGTACATCCGCGACATGGAAACGGCGGGAATCAAGAAAATCGCCGTCCCCGACGACTTCCTGCTCGGGCGCGTGCTGGCGCACAACGTCGTCGATACCGAGACCGGCGAAATTCTCGCCAACGCCAACGAGGAAATCACCGAGACGGTCCTGGCCAAGCTGAAGGAAGCCGAGGCCGCCAGCATTCATACCATTTACACCAACGACCTGGACCAGGGGCCGTACATTTCGCAGACCCTGCGTATCGACGAGACTGCCGACCAGTTCGCCGCGCGCGTCGCCATCTACCGCATGATGCGTCCGGGCGAACCGCCCACGGAAGAGGCGGTGGAGTCGCTGTTCAACGGCCTGTTCTACTCGGAAGAGCGCTACGACCTGTCGGCCGTGGGCCGGATGAAATTCAACCGCCGCGTCGGCAGGAGCGAGCTGACCGGCGCGGTGACGCTGTCGAACGAGGACATCCTCGCCGTGATCCGCATCCTGGTCGAACTGCGCAACGGCCGCGGCGAGATCGACGATATCGACCACCTCGGCAACCGCCGCGTGCGTTCGGTGGGCGAACTGGCCGAGAACCAGTTCCGGGCGGGGCTGGTGCGCGTCGAGCGCGCCGTGAAGGAACGCCTGTCGCAGGCTGAATCGGACAACCTGATGCCGCACGATCTGATCAACGCCAAACCGATCTCGGCGGCGATCAAGGAGTTCTTCGGATCAAGCCAGCTGTCGCAGTTCATGGACCAGACCAACCCGCTGTCGGAGATCACGCACAAGCGCCGCGTATCGGCCCTGGGACCCGGCGGCCTGACGCGCGAGCGCGCCGGCTTCGAGGTGCGCGACGTGCATCCGACGCACTACGGCCGCGTCTGCCCGATCGAAACGCCGGAAGGTCCGAACATCGGCCTGATCAACTCGCTCGCCTTGTTCGCGCGCACCAACCACTACGGTTTCATGGAGACGCCCTACCGCAAGGTCGAGAACGGCAAGGTCACCGACCAGATCGATTTTCTGTCCGCGATCGAGGAAGGCCACTTCGTCATCGCCCAGGCGAATGCCGACCTGGACAAAGGCAAGCTGAAGGAAGGCTTGGTGTCCTGCCGCAACAAGAACGAATTCATGCTCGCCACCCCGGACCGCGTCGAATATATGGACGTGGCGCCCTCCCAAATCGTGTCGGTGGCGGCTTCGCTGATCCCGTTCCTCGAGCACGACGACGCCAACCGCGCGCTGATGGGCTCCAACATGCAGCGCCAGGCGGTACCCTGCCTGCGTCCGGAGAAAGCCCTGGTGGGCACCGGCATGGAGCGCACGGTCGCAGTCGATTCCGGCACGGCGGTGCAGGCGCTGCGCGGCGGCGCTGTCGATTACGTCGACGCGAGCCGCATCGTGGTGCGCGTCAATGACGACGAGACCGTCGCCGGCGACGTCGGGGTGGACATCTACAACCTGGTCAAGTACACGCGTTCCAACCAGAACACCAACATCAACCAGCGCCCGCTGGTCAGCGTGGGCGAGAAAATCGCCAAGGGCGACGTGGTCGCCGACGGCGCCTCGACCGACATGGGCGAGCTCGCGCTGGGGCAGAACATGCTGGTTGCGTTCATGCCATGGAACGGCTACAATTTCGAGGACTCCATCCTCATCTCCGAGCGCGTGGTCGCCGACGAGCGCTATACATCGATCCACATCGAGGAGTTGACGGTGGTGGCGCGCGACACCAAGCTCGGGCCCGAAGAGATCAGCCGCGACATTTCCAACTTGTCCGAGGCGCAGTTGTCGCGCCTGGACGAGTCGGGCATCGTCTATATCGGCGCCGAAGTCGAGGCGGGCGACGTGCTGGTGGGCAAGGTCACCCCCAAGGGGGAAACCCAGCTGACGCCGGAAGAAAAGCTGTTGCGCGCGATCTTCGGCGAGAAGGCGTCCGACGTTAAGGACACTAGCTTGCGCGTTCCTTCCGGAATTTCCGGCATGGTCATCGATGTGCAGGTGTTCACGCGCGAGGGCATTGAGCGCGACAAGCGCGGGCAGCAGATCATCGACGAGGAGCTGAAGCGCTACAAGCTCGACCTCGTCGACCAGATGCGCATCGTCGAGGCCGACACCTTCGAACGGATCGAGCGTCTGATCCAGGGCAAGACGGCGAACGGCGGGCCGAAGAAGCTGGCCAAGGGCAGCAAAATCACCAAGGGCTACCTGCAGGAACTCGAGCACTACCACTGGTTCGACATCCGCCTGGCCAACGAAGAGGCGGCGGCGCAGCTGGAGAGCCTCAAGGACAGTCTGGAGCAGAAGCGCAAAGATTTCGACGCGGCGTTCGAGGCGAAGAAGAAAAAGCTCACTCAGGGCGATGAATTGCCCCCGGGCGTGCAGAAAATGGTCAAAGTCTACGTCGCGGTGAAGCGGCGCCTGCAGCCCGGCGACAAGATGGCCGGCCGCCACGGCAACAAGGGCGTCATCTCCAAGATCGTGCCGGTCGAAGACATGCCCTATATGGCCGACGGCACCCCGGTGGACGTGGTGCTGAACCCGCTGGGCGTGCCGTCGCGCATGAACGTGGGCCAGATCCTCGAGACGCACCTGGGCTGGGCGGCCAAGGGCCTGGGCGTGAAAATCGGTGAAATGCTAAAGGCGCAGGCCAAGATCGGCGACTTGCGCAAGTTCCTCAACCGCATCTACAACGGCAGCGGCAAGGTCGAAAACCTGGCTGCGTTGAGCGACGAGGAGGTGGTGCGCCTGGCCTATAACCTGAAGGACGGTGTGCCCTTCGCCACGCCCGTGTTCGACGGCGCCAACGAGGCCGAGATCAAGGACATGCTGGAAATCGCCGGATTGCCGCGCGACGGCCAGGTGCGGCTCTCCGACGGCCGCACCGGCGACGTCTTCGACCGCCCGGTAACCGTGGGCTACATGCACGTGCTCAAGCTGCACCATCTGGTCGACGACAAGATGCACGCGCGCTCCACCGGCCCGTACAGCCTGGTTACGCAGCAACCTCTGGGCGGAAAGGCGCAGTTCGGCGGCCAGCGCTTCGGCGAGATGGAGGTGTGGGCGCTGGAAGCTTACGGCGCCGCCTATACCCTGCAGGAGATGCTGACGGTGAAGTCCGACGACATCTCCGGCCGCACCAAAGTGTACGAGAACATCGTCAAGGGCGATCACAAGATCGACGCCGGCATGCCCGAGTCGTTCAACGTGCTGGTGAAAGAGATCAGGTCGCTCGGCATCGACATCGATCTGAAACGGTACTGAGGCTCCGGATCGGGGCGGCGGGACGCGGGAGAACCCGCGTTCCAATCCGAGCCGAGCCGCAGCCAATCCAGGTTTTGGTTTTTAGGTGCATCACGCCACTTTGGAGTGAAAGATGAAAGCACTACTCGATTTGTTCAAGCAGGTTACGCAGGACGAAGAGTTCGACTCGATCAAGATCGGCCTCGCCTCGCCTGAGAAGATCCGCTCCTGGTCCTACGGCGAAGTGAAAAAGCCGGAGACCATCAACTATCGCACCTTCAAGCCGGAGAGGGATGGTCTCTTCTGCGCCAAGATTTTCGGGCCGATCAAGGACTACGAGTGTCTGTGCGGGAAGTACAAGCGCCTGAAGCACCGCGGCGTGATCTGCGAGAAGTGCGGCGTCGAGGTGACTCTGGCGAAAGTCCGGCGCGAGCGCATGGGCCACATCGAGCTCGCCAGCCCGGTTGCCCACATCTGGTTTCTGAAGTCGCTGCCGTCGCGCCTGGGCCTGGTGCTCGACATGACGCTGCGCGACATCGAGCGCGTGCTCTATTTCGAAGCCTATGTCGTGACCGATGCCGGCATGGTGACCGACCCCGACATCCAGCGCTGCAAGCTCCTGACCGAAGACCAATACCTGACCAAGGTCGAGGAGCACGGCGACGAATTTTCCGCCGCGATGGGTGCGGAGGGCATACGCGAGCTGCTCCGGAACCTCGACGTCGGGCACGAGATCGAGCGCCTGAGGAAAGAGCTCGAGAGCACCACCTCGGACACCAAGATAAAGAAATTCGCCAAGCGCCTCAAGGTGCTGGAGGGTTTCCAGAAATCGGGCATCAAGCCCTACTGGATGATCATGGAAGTGCTGCCGGTGTTGCCGCCGGACCTGCGCCCGCTGGTGCCTCTAGACGGGGGCCGCTTTGCGACTTCGGATTTGAACGATCTGTACCGGCGCGTGATCAACCGTAACAACCGCCTGAAGCGCCTGCTGGAACTGAAGGCGCCCGAGATCATCGTCAAGAACGAGAAGCGCATGCTGCAGGAGGCGGTGGACTCGCTTCTGGACAACGGCCGCCGCGGCAAGGCCATGACCGGCGCGAACAAGCGCCCGCTGAAGTCGCTCGCAGATATGATCAAGGGCAAGGGCGGGCGCTTCCGCCAGAACCTGCTCGGAAAGCGTGTCGACTACTCCGGCCGCTCGGTGATCGTGGTCGGCCCGCAGTTGAAGCTGCACCAGTGCGGCCTGCCCAAGAAAATGGCGCTCGAATTGTTCAAGCCCTTCATTTTCAACAAGCTCGAGCTGCAAGGCATCGCCACTACCATCAAGGCGGCGAAGCGCGAAGTCGAGGCCGAAACCCCGGTGGTGTGGGATATACTCGAAGAGGTGATCCGCGAGCATCCGGTGATGCTCAACCGCGCGCCCACGCTGCACCGCCTCGGCATCCAGGCGTTCGAGCCGACGCTGATCGAGGGCAAGGCGATCCAGCTGCATCCTCTGGTGTGCGCGGCATTCAACGCCGACTTCGACGGCGACCAGATGGCGGTGCACGTGCCGCTGTCGCTGGAAGCGCAGATGGAAGCGCGCACCCTGATGCTCGCCTCCAACAACATACTCTCACCCGCCAACGGCGAGCCCGTCATCGTGCCTTCGCAGGACATCGTGCTTGGCCTGTACTACGCCACGCGCGAGCGCATCGCCGCGCCCGGCGAGGGTATGGCTTTCGCCGACATGGGCGAGCTGACGCGCGCCTATGAAAGCGGCAAGGTCGAGCTGCACGCCATGATCACGGCGCGCATCCGCGAATACGACCTGTCCGAGACCGGCGAGAAAATCGAGAAGACGACGCGCTACCAGACCACGGTCGGGCGCGCCCTGCTGTCCGAGATCCTGCCGGCGGGGCTACCTTTCGCGCTGATCAACAAGGCGCTGAAGAAAAAGGAAATCTCCAAGCTCATCAACGCATCGTTCCGCCGCTGCGGCCTGCGCGAGACGGTGATCTTCGCCGACAAGCTGATGCGGGCGGGCTTTACCTTCGCCACCCGCGGCGGTATCTCGATCTGCGTCGACGACATGCTGGTGCCGCAGCAAAAGCACAGCCTGATCTCGGCCGCAGGAGCCGAAGTGAAGGAAATCGAGCAGCAGTACACCTCGGGCCTGGTAACCGTGGGCGAGCGCTACAACAAGGTGGTCGACATCTGGGGCCGTGCGGGCGACCAGGTGGCCAAGGCCATGATGGAGCAGCTCTCGCACGAGGAGGTCACCGTCCGCAAGGGCAAGAAAGTAAGGCAGGAGTCGTTCAACTCGATTTACATGATGGCCGATTCCGGCGCGCGCGGCTCGGCAGCGCAGATCCGCCAGCTCGCCGGCATGCGCGGTCTGATGGCCAAACCCGACGGCTCGATCATCGAGACGCCGATCACGGCGAACTTCCGCGAAGGCCTGAACGTGCTGCAGTACTTCATTTCCACCCACGGCGCGCGCAAGGGCCTGGCCGACACGGCGCTGAAGACCGCCAACTCCGGCTACCTGACCCGCCGCCTGGTGGACGTGACCCAGGATCTGGTGGTGAGGGAGGACGATTGCGCCACCGCGAACGGTGTCGTGGTGAAGGCGCTGGTCGAGGGCGGCGAGGTGGTCGAGGCCCTACGCGAGCGCATTCTGGGCCGCGTCAGCGCGGCCGAAGTGATGCATCCGGAGACCCAGGATCCGCTTTATCCGGCCGGGACGCTGTTGAACGAAGAAGAAGTCGATATGATCGAGTCGCTCGGCATCGACGAGGTCAAGGTGCGCACCCCGCTTACCTGCGATACCCGCTACGGCCTGTGCGCCAAGTGCTACGGCCGCGATCTGGGCCGCGGCCCGATCGTAAACATCGGCGAGGCGGTGGGCGTGATCGCCGCGCAGTCGATCGGCGAACCGGGCACGCAACTCACCATGCGCACCTTCCACATCGGCGGCGCCGCCTCGCGTACCGCGGTGGCGAGCCAGGTGGACGCCAAGTCCAACGGCACGGTGCGCTTCACCGCGCAGATGCGCTATGTCAGCAACGCCAAGGGCGAGAAGATCGCGATTTCGCGCTCTGGCGAGATCATGGTTACCGACGACAACGGCCGCGAACGCGAGCGCCACAAGGTACCCTACGGCGCGACTCTGGCCTCTACCGACGGCAAGCCGGTCAAGGCCGGGCAGGTGCTCGCCACCTGGGACCCACATACCCGGCCCATCATCACCGAATACGCCGGCACGGTGAAATTCGAAAACGTCGAGGAAGGCACGACGGTGGCGAAGCAGATCGACGAGATCACCGGCCTGTCCACCCTGGTGGTTATCGATCCGAAGCGCCGCGGCAGCGCCAGCAAGGGCCTGCGCCCGCAGGTGAAGCTCATCAACGAAGCGGGCGAGGAAGTCAAGATCGCCGGCACCGATCACTCGGTCAACATCACCTTCCAGGTCGGCTCCATCATCACGGTGAAGAACGGCCAGCAGGTGCAGGTGGGCGAGGTGCTGGCGCGCATCCCGCAGGAAACCTCGAAGACGCGCGACATCACCGGCGGTCTGCCGCGCGTGGCCGAGCTGTTCGAGGCGCGTTCGCCCAAGGACGCGGGCATGCTTGCCGAAGTCACCGGCACGGTCTCGTTCGGCAAGGACACGAAAGGCAAGCAGCGCCTGGTCATCACCGACCCGGACGGCGCGGCGCATGAGTTCCTGATCACCAAGGACAAGCACGTCATGGTGCACGACGGCCAGGTGGTGAACAAGGGCGAGTTCATCGTCGACGGTCCGGCCGATCCGCACGACATCCTGCGGCTGCAGGGCGTCGAGGCGCTGGCGCGCTACATCACCGACGAAGTGCAGGACGTGTACCGCCTGCAGGGCGTGAAAATCAACGACAAGCACATCGAGGTGATCGTGCGGCAGATGCTGCGCCGGGTGCAGGTCGATGAAGCGGGTGACACCCGCTTCATCCAGGGCGAGCAGGTGGAGCGCGCCGATGTGCTGAAAGAGAACGAGATCGTCGAAGCCGAAGGCAAGAAACCGGGCACGTTCAGCTACATGCTGCTCGGTATCACCAAGGCGTCGCTATCGACCGATTCCTTCATCTCGGCGGCATCGTTCCAGGAAACCACGCGCGTGCTCACCGAGGCCGCGATCATGGGCAAGAACGACGATCTGCGCGGATTGAAGGAGAACGTCATCGTCGGCCGGCTGATCCCGGCGGGAACCGGCATGGCCTACCACAAGGTGCGCAAGACCCCGCCGCCGCTAGCCGAACCGTTGCTGCCCGAAGGCGAGGGCGCGGGCGAAGCCCAGGCGGCGGAGGAGAGCGTCTAGGTTTCAAACCGGCCGCGCCAGTCAAGCTGCGGCGGCCGCGCCGGCCTTGAACCGAATGATGCCGTCGTTTCCAGTCGCCCGGTCAAGCCGCCCTTCCTCGTTCAGGTAATGCAGGTGCGCCATGGCCTCGCCCATGGCGATGCCGGTCGTGTGCGCGTCGAGATCGCGCCGGAACAGCACCGGCAGGATGTCGGCAGCGGATTTCGGCGCCGTGCACGCCGTGATCAACTCGGCCAGCCTTTCCTGGTGATGCGCCTGCAGGAACGCGATCCGTCCGTGCAGTCCGCGGAACGGCAGGCCGTGCGCCGGCAGCACCAGCGTGCCGGCAGGAAATGCGCCGTGGCGATCGAGCGATCGGATGAACAGCTTGAGCGGGTTGCCGTTCGGCTCGGTGGCCTGCACGCTGACATTGGTGGTGATGCGCGGCAGCACCATGTCCCCGCCGATCATGACCCGCAGTTCGTCGCAATACAGCGCCGAGTGCTCCGGCGAGTGGCCGTAGCCGCTTACCACTTCCCACTTCCGGCCGCCGATGCGCAGATCGTCGCCATCGAGCATGCGATGGAAGCTTGGCGGAAATCCCACCACGTTGCGGCGATAATTATTGCGCAGCTCGAGCAGCGTGTCCGCCATTGCCCTGTCCAGGCCGTTGGCAAGATACATGTCGTACATATGCTTCGGTTCGTGGCTCGCCACTTCGCCATGCACAGAATGTGCCGCATAGAATTCGCCTTGCGACATCCACAGCTCGCAACCAAAGCGGCCGGTCAGCCATCCGGCAAGGCTGGCATGATCGCTGTGGTAGTGCGTGCACACCAGGCGGCTGGCGCGGCGCCCGCCAAACTTCCCTTCGAAAATCCGCGACCACAATGCGCGCGTTGCGTCGTCCGCGAAGCCAGTGTCGACGAGGACAAAACCGTCGCCGTCCTCCAGCATCCACAGGTTGATATGGTCCAGCGTCGGAAACGGCAGCGGCATGCGCAGCCAGTGCACGCCGGGGGCGATCTCGAAGGTGGATCCGGCCGTTGGCGGCTCGCCGCGGGGATACACCGGCGAGGGATCGCTGGGCGGGCGCGGACTATAGGGTTCAGGAACGGTCTGGGTCTGGGTCATCGCGAAACCTTCCATGCAGCAACGGCCGGGTTACGCCAGGCAGATTCCCGATACTCGGGATTCAGGCAACCGGCTCTGAGCAGATTGTCGCAGATCGGGCGCATCGACGCAGCTTGCCGCCGGCGGGTGAGGCCCGTCCAAAGGTGACAAACCCTGGTGCTTGCGCCATTATCCGGGCCACCCCTGACTGGCTGCTGTGGCGACAGAAAAACCAATACCATATAAGAAAGAATACCATACAAGAAGGAGCAAACGTGCCGCTACTGGCCCTGGCCCCATTTGTGCGTTCTCGAACCGACGCCTCCCAAGTCGTAGTCTGACCCGCCGAAGCCGGCCCAGTTTGAGTTTCGTACGCTGCCGTAACGCGCGGGCGAGCTTGATACACTACGTTACAAATCAGCTCCCGGGCGGGACCGCTCTCCGCAAAAAAATAGGCACATGGAGACTCAGGACCACATACTTGTCGTCGACGACGATGCGGATATCCGCGGACTGCTCGGTTTATGCCTGAAAAAGAACGGCTACAAGGCCAGCGTTGCCGCGGAAGGCAAGGCCATGTGGACCGCGCTTTCGCGGGGCAAGGTCGATCTGATCGTGCTGGACCCGACGCAGCCCGGCGATGATGGGCTCAGCCCGTGCCGTAAGCTGCGCGTGAAAATTGACCGCACCAACAGGAAAGCCGGCGCATGCCGGCCTTCCTGTTGGTAGCGAATGTCATCTCGGCCTGCTCTTCGCAGCGGGAATCAGCGCTGGCCGACTTTCGCGTCGCGAAAGATCGCTTCGGCGCCGCGCGGCGCCGCCCTCCAGTATTGCTTCGGCGCGCGCACCTCGCCCCCGAGTTCGGCGGCGGCGCGCCAGGCCCAGTGCGGCTCGTAGAGCATGCCGCGGGCGAGGGCGACCATGTCGGCGCGGCCGGTAGCGACGATGTCTTCGGCCTGCCGCGGCTCGGTGATCAGGCCCACGGCGATGGTCGGAATACCGACTTCCCTTCGAATCGCCTCCGCGAACGGCACTTGAAAGCCCGGGCCGGGCGTTATCTTTTGCTGCGGCGCGAGACCGCCGCTGGAAACGTCGATCCAGTCGCAACCCGCTCGCTTTAGTCGCTGCGCGAACTCGATCGACTGCGGCAGGTCCCATCCCCCCTCGATCCAATCGCTCCCCGATATGCGCACGCCGAAGGGCTTCGCCTCAGGCCAGACCTCGCGCACCGCGGAAAACACTTCCAGCGGAAAACGCATGCGGTTTTCAAGCGACCCGCCGTAGCCGTCTCCGCGCCGGTTCGAGAGCGGCGAGAGGAAGGTATGCAACAGGTAGCCGTGCGCCGCGTGCAATTCGAGGGCGTCGATGCCGAGCCGGTCGGCGCGTTGCGCCGCGTGCACAAATGCCTCGCGCACGCGCGCGAGGTCTGTGACATTCATTTCCCGCGGCGGCGGTTCGGATGGCGAAAATGGTAGCGCCGAGGGCGCGATCGGTTCCCAACCGCCGGCTTGGGCCTCAATCAGTTTGCCGCCGTCCCAGGGTGCGTGGCTCGAGGCCTTGCGCCCGGAATGGGCAAGCTGAATTGCAAGCGGCATGTCCGAGTGATGCCTCAGTCCGGTGATTAACTGGCGCAAAGCCGCCTCGTTGTCGTCCGAGTACAATCCGAGGCAATTGGGAGTGATGCGACCAATCGCCTCGACCGCAGTTGCCTCGACGCACAGCAGCCCGGCACCGCCCAGGGCGAGTTGCCCGAGATGGATCAGGTGCCAATCGCTGGCATTGCCGTCTGTAGCCGAGTACTGACACATGGGCGAGATCATGATGCGATTGGGAAGACGAAGTTCACGCAGCTTGATGGGTTGGAACAGGGCGCTGGTCACGAGAAATCCCTTTGTTGATCCGAATCAGATGGGGGGTGGCATTCAGGGCGCAGCATGCAAGAGCGCAACATGCCCG
>Ga0209514_10005795_pt1 | contig 15522 bp, 14 predicted proteins | sample Subgrocontami58m_FD_187452 | JGI IMG/M metagenome (GOLD analysis project Ga0209514, IMG submission 187452) | Subsurface groundwater microbial communities from S. Glens Falls, New York, USA - GMW37 contaminated, 5.8 m (SPAdes) (version 3) | ecosystem: Environmental > Aquatic > Deep subsurface >...
CAGTATGTATGCCCCGTCGGCGAACCACGTGATCGGAGCGAAATCCTTGACCGGATCGTAGGGCAGGTTCCTGTAAAGGGCCGGGTTTATCGCGAGCTGCGCAGTGATCGCCGCCACGATGGTGTAGCCGTCGGGCGTGGCCCGCGCCGTAGCTTCCATGGCAATCGATCCGCCGGCGCCCCCGCGATTGTCGATGATGATCTGCTGGCCCAACCGCGCGGAAAGGTGCTGCGCGAATGGGCGCATGATGGCGTCCACGCCGCCGCCCGGCGGATAGGGAACTATCAATCGAATCGGTTTGGTCGGGTACGACTGCGCATGAGCGGGCTGCCAGGCCGTTACGCCGGCCACGCACAACAAGACGACAAGCATGGAATGAAGCAAAGGTTTCACGGTCATTCTCTTGTGGTTTATTGATTTATCCTAGTAAATGGCCGGGACGCCATACGTTTTGAGAATCTGCTCCCTGGCGGTCTTGCGGCGCAGTCCGTTGGGAATATACTGCCTCACCTCGCTGATGACCTCCACGAGACCCGGTCTTCCGGAGGCGAAAGCCGCGTGCAATGCATCCTGTATTTCTCCCGGTTTTTCAACCCGCGCCCCGTAACAGCCGAAACCCTCAGCGACCTTCGCCCAGTTGACTTCGCAAGTGTCGAAGGTTTTCATATAAGGGGCTTGTTTTTTCGTAAAGTCTTCAAAACGATTTCGCCCCATCGCGAAGCTGGAGTTGTTGCTGACGACCACGACCCACGGTACGTGCTCATCGTTGCGACGGACCATCGTCTCGAGGTCGGTGATGTTGTATCCCATGCCTCCGTCCCCCGAGTAATGCACAACCCGCTGGTCTTTTTCAGCCCCAAACGCGACCCCCATGCTCATGGCTAAACCGGAGCCCAACGTCCCCCCTACGGGTATGTAGCGCCTCCCGGTTCCCTTGAGCTTGACCATGCGGCAAGTCCAGCACAGCGTTTGGCCCGTGTCGGAGGTGAGTATGTCGCGTGGCCCGAGGAATTGCGTGATCTCCTGCATGATGCGCTGGGGCCAGACGGGAACGGCATTCGAGGCCTGCATCGGTCCGACGATGGCCTCGAAACCCTTGATCGCCTTGGCGATCTCTTTGATGCGCGCCTGTTTGGGCGCCGGCTTGGCCAGCCGATTCTTGAGGACGGCCAACAGCTGCTGCAGGGTCACCTTGGCGTCGCCGATAAGGGGAACATCCGCCTTGTAGTTGCGACCGATGGCAATCGGATCAATATCCAGGTGGATGATCTTCGCTGCCCCGGGTTCCGGTGCCGTTAAATCTTCCGTGGTATGAGCGCCAGCGCGGGTGGCAACGAAGAAGACGAGGTCAGACCCGCGGACGAATTCGTTGGCGTACTCGCTTCCATAGCCGCTGGTAACCCCGACATAGAGGGGGTGATTCTCGGGAAAGCATCCCTTTCCTCCAGGATTGGTGACGACGGGGATGGTAAGGAACTCGGCCAGTTCCCTGATCTCGTCATACGCCCCGGAGCAATGTATGCCTATGCCGCACATCATCACGGGCCGCTTGGCTTTGACCAGGAGCTCGGCCGCCGCTGCCACCCTCTCCGGTTCAGGTCTGGGCCTGAACGGCGGGACTTTGAAAAATGTCGGGTCACCGTAGAGCTCCGGCATTTCACCGACGGCGGTATTGATGTCATAGGCCATGTTAATGTGGGTTGGGCCCGGGCATCCGCTCACCGCTACCTGGATGGCGGTACGCATGTACTCCGCGATTCTGCCCAAGTCGGTAACGTCTGCATTGAACTTGCAGGTCGACTCGAAGGATTTCATTTCATAGCATTCCTGGTAGTCCCACCGATCCTTGTCGTTCGGCGAGTGTGAGCCGGTCAGCGCGACTACCGGACTGCGTGCGTACATCGGCTCGTACATCATGGAAGCCAGGATCATGGCCGCTGCTCCCGCCTGGCCATAACAAACGGAGGGCTGGTTCGTCACCCTTGAGTAACCGTCCGCCATATTGGTCGCGGATTTTTCATTTCTGCAAAGAATCGGATGTCCGCCCAAGCGGTCAAGCTCATTGGAGACTATGTCCGATATCAGCCCGCCCGATGCATAGAAAAAGTGGTCGACGCCGCATTTCATCATCGTTCTCGCGACGGCGACACCGCCGCTCAGTTTCTCTGTTCTGGCCATCCCTTATCCCTTCCTTGATTTGCTGCCGAGATCAGACGACGATTGCCTCGAGCGGCCAGCGGTGGAGGCTGCGGGCGCCGGTGGGGGCGATGATGTTTAGATCCCCCATGAAGACGCCGGCGCGGAAGTCGGATGTGCAGGGATTCGGCTCGATGCTCATCGACATGCCGGTGTCGAAACGAACCGGGCGGCTGGGCCAGTGGGCTTCATCGCCAGGCATGGTAATGTGAAAACCGAACTCCGACCATTGGGACCAGCCGTGGACGATCGGCGCCTCCGAGGCAATACCCGGCTGGGCGAGCGCCTTCGCGGCCATCTGCACATCCTTCTCCGTCGCGCCAAGCTTCAGGATCGCCTGCACCGATCGGTAGACATCGATCGCGATGTCGATCAGGCGGCGGTAGAGATCATTCGGCGGGCCGATAGTGATCGGCCGCAGGAGCTGGGTGGAGTAGCCAAGGCAGCCCATGCTCAACTCGCTGAGTATGACATCGCCCCGCTCCAACCGGCGCATGGTGGGCTGGGTGCGCGGCGTGGCCATCGACGGATTCTCCATCGAGGTCGAGCCGAGCAGGGCCACCTCTACCGTGCCGCCCGCGCGGGCTGCGGCGCCGTAGACCGCGGCGGCCAGATCCCATTCCGTGTTGCCGGGTCGAGCGGCGCCGACCATGGCATCGAGCGCCTGCTCCGCCATGCCCGCGGCGCGCTCGAGGATGACGATTTCCTCGTCGCTCTTGAAGCGGCGGATCATCTCGACGGCCTGGGTGACGAACTCGAACGACGCCCCAGGAAGCCGCTGGCGCAGCTCATCCAAAATCACTGATGGCATACCGCGATTACGCGCGCTGTCCACTTCGACCAGGCCTATGCGTGCGCGACGCAATCCCAGGTCTTGCAGTCGCTCCGCGAGCGTGACGCCAGCGTTCGGGCCGGCGAAATCGGCCGCGACGACGGCACCGCGCTGAGCGCTTGCAACGTGCGAAAAGATCCCTACCAGGAGTAGCGGGTTGCCGCTCGCCGGGAAGAGCAAAAAAGCCGGGCCGTTGCCGTAAGGCCCCCAGCCGGTCAAGTAGCGGACGTTGGCCGGCATCGCGGAGGTGGCGTGCGCGATCAAAACGTCGAGCCCTCGCTCGGCCATCATGGCGCGCACGGCGGCGTGGCGCCGTGCAAACTCAGTGTCGCTGAAGCGCTCGCCCCGTTCGGATTCTGAAATCGTGTGTGCCTGGTGCATGACTCACCTGTCCATTTCAAGAAATCGGAAAATCAATGCGCGCGACACCGGCGTTCTGTGCCAATGAAACGCCGGCGTGCTGCCGGATTGGTGCCCGATGCGTCCCATCGGGGCTCTTCGCGCTCGCTCCACCGTCCGATCCGCGCTGCCGCGACGCTTCGTGTTGCACGGTGTACGTTGCGGAAATTATGCGGTTCCGGGGCGCACCCGGTCAAGCGCACATTTCGGTCAGATTCTTAAATGAGGCAACACGTCCCGGCACAATCGCTGTTCGCCGAACCCTCGCGGCGGCGGCTTCGCGACGGCTGAATTCGCTGTTGGATCTGCCGACCGTGTCCGAGGTCGGCGTGCCGGGTTTTGGAATGTTCAACTGGTACGGCGTGTTATGATTGCGCCTCCCTTCGCCATAACAATTCTCCCAATTCCCCAAGGAGAGGATCACCATGTCGAGTCTCCCACCCATCCGCCGCGTGGTTACCGGCAACGACGCGCAAGGCCGTTCGAAAGTAGTCTGGGACGGCCCCGCGCCCAACTCGCACGAATCGTCGCCGGGGTCGGGACGCGGCCACACCGACATTTGGGTGTGGCATGAAACACCGCTACCGATCAATGGCGCAGGAGACGACGGCAATCTGAAATATGTTTTTGCGGGGCCGCCCGGCGGCGGGCATTTCCGCGTGGTGCAGGCACGCGCGAGGCCTGCGGACTACGACCGCTCGAAAGACCCCGAAGTCATTGCGCCGCACCCGCCCAAAGCCCAACCCGGCACCCATGGAGTGTGGGTTCGCGGTGGCAATTCGATGTATGAGTCCGCCATGCACAAGACGCAGACGCTCGACTACGGCATCGTGCTGAAAACCGGGCGCGATCTGGTGCTCGACGATTGCCGCCTGGCGATGAACGTCGGCGATATCGTCATTCAGGTTGGCGCGTGGCACCTATGGTGTTATCCGAACGGCGTGCAGATGGCATTCGACATGATCTTCGCGGATTTTCCCGATGGCGCCAAGGGTCTGGCGCAAGGCAACGACAAGCCGCTGCCCGCGCCCAAGCTGCCGTCCGGCGTGAAACCCGCGCGGCGCATCGTCACCATCGACCGTACGGAAGGCCGCGGCGAGCTGGTGGGTGACACTGCAGCGCCCGACGTGCGGCTCGATCCGGCGCGTCCCGGTTATGCGTGCGCGCGCCTGTGGGTTGCCGATGGCCACCCGGCGAAAATGGTCTACGAAACGCTGCACCTACACCACACCATCGAACCGCCGCCGCGCGGCAGCGTGTGCCGCGTGATCGACTATCCACCAGACGCCACGTGGAAAGGCAAAGTCGGCGCCGCCGAAGTCGCGGCGTTTTTCAAGGCGATGGGGTCGCCCGGCGCGTCAACGCATGCGCCGGGCGCACCGCATCCGTACATGCAAAAAACCCGCACGGTGGATTTTTGCTGCGTGCTCGAAGGCGAGATCACGCTCGTGCTCAATGCGCAGGAAGTCGACATGCGCGCCGGCGAAATCGCCGTGCTGCGCGGCGCCAATCACGCGTGGAGCAATCGCTCGAGCAAGCCCGCACGCGTCTCGGTATGTACTCACGACGGAAGAAATTGAACGGCGAAGTGCCGTTCGCCGGCTACAGACGGCGCGCGCCGATCTGTTATGCGTAGTCCGGGACACGCACCACACCTGCGCCCAGCGCGGGAGTTAGAATTGATGCGGCCAAGGGAGGGCGACAGTGTCTGACGGCAAATCCGATGTAATCGTCGTGGGTTGCGGGATGGGCGGCATGGCGGCGGCGGCGGCCGCGCTCGAAGGCGGTGCGACGGTCACCCTGCTCGAGCGCGCTCCGCGCGAGGAGCGCGGCGGGCAAACGCGTTACACCGAAGCCTATTTCCGCATGAAGAGCGAACACGAGGTGACCGACGACTTCGAAAGCCATCTTGCGGAAAACGGCAGCGGCTATATCGATCCCTCGCTGGTGCACCTGACTTCCGGGCCGCGCGAGACCTGGCCGGGCGTGGTCAAGGCGTTGAGCTTCGACGATCCGGAATTCATTGCGACTTTTGCCGCGGCCGCGGGTCCGACCGTGCAGTGGCTGAAGTCGTTTGGCGTCAAATTCGATTTTCTGCCCACCCAGTTTTTGACCAAATCGCAGCCGCGGCTGCTGCCGATCGGCGGCGGGCTGGCGATGATCGAGGCGCTTGCTGCCTACGCCGAAAAGCAAGGCGCGCGCTTCGTCTACGAAACGGCGGCGATGGACCTCGTTCGCAATGCCGCCGGCGCGGTGACTGGCGTGCGTGCGCTGGGCAAGGGTGGCGCCGCATGCGAATTTTCCGGCAAGGCGGTGGTGCTTGCGTGCGGCGGCTTCGAGGGCAACGCGGAGATGCAGACGCGCTACCTCGGGCCGCGCTCGATTTTTCTGCGGCCGGTTTGCCGTGGCGGCTACTACAACAAGGGCGAGGGCATCCAGATGGCGCTCGACATCGGTGCTGCGCCGTGCGGGGACTACGGCAGCTATCACGCCGAGCCAATCGATCCTCGCTCGGGGATCGCCGAGCCGTCGGTGTTCATTTTTCCGTACGGTATCCTGGTGAATCAGGAAGGGCGGCGCTTTACCGATGAGGCGGTGGGCGCCGTCGATGCGCACTACGAGCGCGCGACGCGCCAGATCTACAACCAGACCAACGGCATCGCCTACGCGGTGCTCGACAAGCGCTATACCGAAATACCGAATTACCGGCTCGGGGTGCGCTCGGATCAGCCGCCGTTCGAGGCGGCGACGCTGCGCGAACTCGCGCCCAAGCTCGGCATCGCGCCGGACATGCTCGAGCAGACCGTCGCGGAATACAACAAAGCGTGCCGGCCAGGCGAGTTCAAGCCGCTCGTGGTCGATGGCCTCGCGACGCAAGGGCTCACGCCGCGCAAATCGAACTGGGCGCACCCGCTGGATAAGCCGCCGTATTACGCCTATCCGGTGATCTCGTCGAACGTGCTGACGTTCGGCGGGCTCAAGGTCGATCCGCTGGCGCGCGTGGTGAACCGCAACGGCGATCCAATCCGCGGGCTGTACGCGGCCGGTGAGATCATCGGCACCTACTACCACAACTACACCGGTGCGACCTCGGTGCTGAAAGGCGCCGTGTTCGGGCGCATTGCCGGCCGCGATGCGGCGGCGCTGAAATAGAATCGACTGAGCGACGCGGCGCGCAAACCAAAACCGAAGGAAGGGAATCAATGGGTATCCGCATCTGGCACCAGAGCTTTACCGTGCTCGGCAATCTGCCCGCGTATGCGGACGCGCTCGCCGCGCATTTCAGAAAAGTCGCGCGCTCCGACACCGAAGTCGTACTGCACGGCATGCACGACAAGACCTACCGCACGAACTATCCGGGCACCGACATCCGGCACGGGTACATGCAGTACCTGCACGGCCAGCAGTTCGTGATGGGCGGCATTGCAGCGGAAGAGCAGGGGTTCGACGCCTACGCGATCATGACGCTGCCGGAGCCGGCGCTGCGCGAGACGCGCAGCCTCATCGACATCCCCGTGGTCGCCTACGGCGAGAGCGCGATGCTGACCGCGACCATGCTTGGCGAGCGCATGGGCGTGCTGCTGTTCATCGGGGAAATGGCGCCGCAGATCGAGGAGAACGCGCGGCGCGTGGGGCTCACCGGCCGTTTCGGCGGCGCCCGCGACGTCGGCTTCAGGTTTGACGACGTGCTGGCGGGGTTCAGCGACCCGGCGCCGCTGCTGGAGAAGTTTTACGCCGCGGCGCGCGCGATGATCCGCGATGGCGTGGACGTGATCATTCCCGGCGAAGCGCCGCTTTGCGTGCTGCTCGGGCGCAACGGCGTCAACCGCGTCGACGAGGTGCCCGTGCTCGATGCGCTTGGCGCGACGATCAAAATGGCCGAGGCGATGGTCGATCTCAAGCGCGCGTGCGGGGTGAGCCCGGCGCGCAACGGCTACTTCACCGCCAAACCGCCGCGCGAACGCGTGAACGAGTTGATCACGCTCTACGGCATGGAGCATCTGCGGCCTGGAAAACCAGGAATGAAGGGGGAAAGATGAAGCGCAAAAACGCAAGGCTCTTGATGCTTGTTTTGTCGTCTGCACTTGGATCGGTTGCCGCGGCGCAGAACTATCCGAACAAGCCGATCCGGTTGATTGTGCCGTTCGTCGCGGGCGGCGGCACGGACCTAGTCGCGCGCACCATCGGCCAGAAGCTCACCGGAACCCTGGGGCAGCCGATCGTCGTCGACAACCGCGGGGGCGCGGGCGGCGTGATCGGCGCCGACCTCGTCGCCAAGGCCCTGCCCGACGGCTACACGCTGCTGCTGGGTTCGCCCGGGCCGTTGACCATCAACCCGGTCCTGTCGCCGAAGATGCCCTACGATGCGCGGCGCGATTTCGCGCCGGTTTCGCTCGCCACGATCAGCCCGTTCATACTCGTCGTGCATCCGGCGATGGCGGTGACGTCGGTGCAGCAGTTGGTCGCGCTCGCGAAGGAGAAACCGCGTGCGCTCAACTACGGGTCGGCCGGCAACGGCTCGGTCGCGCATCTTGCGACCGAGCAGTTCAAGGCGATCGCCGGGATCGAGATCATGCACGTGCCGTACAAAGGCAGCATCCCGGCGCTGAATGATTTGCTCGCGGGGCAGACGCAGATGCAGTTCGAAAACCTGCCGATCGTGCTGCCGCACATCCGCTCCGGCAAGCTGCGGGCGCTGGCCGTGGGCACGAAGCAGCGTTCGGCGCTGCTATCGGAGTATCCGACCATGATCGAAGCCGGCGTGCCGGGATACCAGGCGAGCACTGCATTCGGCGTCCTCGCGCCGGCGCGTACCCCGCCGGAGATCGTCGCGAAGCTGAACCGGGAAATCACGCAGATACTCGCGTCACCCGACGTCAAGGAACGGCTTTCCAACATGGGATTGGAGCCCGTCGGCGGCGCGCCCTCGCGGTATGCGGAACATATGCGCGCGGAGCTTGCGCAGAACGCGAGAGTGGTCAAGACGGCCGGGATAAAGATCGAATAGCGCGATAGGGAGAACATGTGATGGAAAGCAAGGGAGCTCGCCTCAAGGCGCTGATCAACGCTCCGGAAATCCTGATCACGCCCGGCATTTTCGATGGATTCAGCGCGCGGCTCGTCGAGCGTGCGGGATTCAAGACGGCGAGCATTTCCGGCGCCGGCACTTCCGAGTCGCGGCTCGGCTGGGCCGACCGCGGCATCATGGGGTTCGAGGACAACCTCGCCAACGCGCGGCGTCTCGCGGAATGCACAGACCTGCTGCTGCAGGCCGATGCCGACACCGGCTACGGCAACGCGCTTAATGTCTATTTCGTCGTGCGCGCCTTCGAGAAGGCGGGCATGGCCGCGATCATGATCGAAGACCAGGTGTGGCCCAAGCGCTGCGGCCATATGGCGGGCAAGGCGGTGATACCCGCGGAAGAAATGGTGCAAAAGATCAAAGCGGCGGTAGATGCGCGCCAGGATTCGAGTTTCGTGATCAAGGCGCGCACCGATGCGATCGCACCCCTCGGCGTCGACGAAGCGATCCGGCGCCTGAATATGTATGCCGAGGCGGGCGCCGACTGCCTGTTCGCCGATGCGCTGCTCACGAAGGAGGACATTATCAGGGTCGCGAAGAGCGTGCCGAAGCCGCTGTCGGTCAATATGGGCCTGGGCATTCGCTCGCGCCCGACCACGCCGCTGATTGCGCCGCAGGACCTGCAGGCGATGGGTGTCGCGCAGATTTCCTATCCGCGCCTGTTCACCGCGGCGGCGCTGAAAGGCATGATGAATGCGATGCAGGTGTTCAAAGAAGATCTGGTCGGGAAAAACCAGGTAGTCGACCGGCCCGACCTGCTGGCGTCGTTCGGCGAGATCAACGATCTGATGGGGCTGCCCGAGCTCGAAGCGCTCGAAAAGCGTTTCACGTCATGAGCGCGCAATCATGGGCATGACGATCGCGGAGAAGATTCTCGCGAAAAAGGGCGGGCTGAAGCAGGTCGCGCCGGGCGACCTGGTCACGGTCGAAGTCGATACCGTGATCCTGTTCGACAACAATTTCATGACCAACCGCTGGCGCGAGATCCTGAAAGTGAAGGACCCCGGCCGGATCATCGTGGTGTTCGATCATCGCGTTCCCGCCGCGACACAGGCGAGCGCGGTTGCGCAGAAAATCGGCCGCGAGTTCGTGGCGAAATTCGGCATCAAGCGCTTTCACGACGTCGGCTACTCGCAGGGCATCTCGCACCAGCTCGTCGCCGACCACGGCTACGGGCTGCCGGGCAGCGTGCTGTTGTGCAGCGATTCGCATACGTGCAGCGCCGGTGTTTTCAACTGCGTGGCGCGCGGTGTCGGGCAGCCGGACATCGTCTACGCGGCGATCAAGAACGAGACCTGGTTTCGCGTCGGCGAGACGGTGCGCTACGAGTTCGAAGGCAGGCTGCCGCGCGCGGTCACGGCGAAGGACGCGTTCCTGCAGATTGCCGGCCAGCACGGCGATCATGCCACGCAGAACGTCGAGTACGGCGGCGCGGGGATGCAACACCTCAGCATCAACGCGCGCAAGACGCTGACCACGATGTCGGCGGAGCTGTCGGCCGAGTTCGCGACGTTCGAGCCCGACGATGCGATGGTCGAATGGGTGCGCGCGCGCAATCCGGCGCCGTTCGAGCCGGTTTATCCCGACCGCGACGCGAACTATCTGGCGGTGCGCAAAGTGGACCTGAGCGCGCTCGAGCCGCTGGTTGCATTTCCCGACAGCGTGGTCGAGAACTCGCATCCGGTCGCCGCTGCGGTGGGAATCGCGGTGGACCAGGCGTTCATCGGCTCGTGCGCGAACGGCACGCTCGATGACCTGCAGCTCGCCGCCAGCGTGCTCGCGGGCCGGCGCGTGTCGTCGAAAGTGCGCCTCATCGTGACGCCGGGCTCGCAGACGATATACCGCGAGGCGCTGAAACTCGGCGTGATCGCAACACTGCTCGACGCCGGCGCGGTAGTGACGCCCGCGACCTGCGGCGCATGCGGCGGCGGTCACCTGGGGCTGCTCGGCCCGAACGAGACCTGCATCACCGCGAGCACGCGCAACTTCAAGGGCCGCATGGGCGACCCGAGCGCGAAAATCTACATGGCCTCGCCTGCGACGGTCGCGGCCTCCGCGATCACCGGCGTCATCACCGATCCACGCGAATTCCTGCAGTGAGGACCTGATGAAGTTCAAAGCACGCGTCTGGAAATTCGGCGACAACATCAACACCGACCTGATACTGCCGGTGCAGGCGTTCTATCTGAATCCGGAGGAGCAGGCGCGCTGGGTGTTCCGCGCGAACCGTCCGGACTGGGTCGATCTGGTCAAGCCCGGCGACATCATCATCGGCGGCAAAAATTTCGGCATGGGCTCGAGCCGGCCCGCGGCGCGTTCGCTGAAAAACCTCGGCCTCGGCTGCCTCGTTGCGCATTCGATCAACGGGCTCTTTTTCCGCAACTGCGTGAACTTCGCGTTTCCGGCGCTCGAATGCCGCGACGTGTCCGATGCGTTCGACGAAGGCGACATCGCGGAAGTCGACTTCGACTCCGCAAGCGTGCGCAATGCGACGCGCGGCAAAGCGCTGTCGGCGATCGGACTGCCGCCCAAGCTCCTCGATCTGCTCAAGGCCGGCGGGATTTTTCCATTGCTGGAGAAAGACGGGTCGCTCGGACCAAAAACCGCGACGTCGGGCTAGTAAAGCTGGTGTTTAGCTACGGCACTTCTGTTGTGAGGTGTTGTAGCTCTAACCACTGGCATCCTCGTAATTCATCGGAGAATTGAGCGACACATTGAATCGTTGAGGGGACTATAGCGATGGAACTCGTCGTCGCTGTGTTGTTGGTTATAGTGCCACTGGTTTTTGTCGGCATAGCTATAGACGCTACGCGCTATCCTAAACGGCGCAGCTAACGGTCCGCGTCCTGACGCGAGAGGATGAGAAGCGTCAGCACTTCGGGCAGGCCTTCCGCGTTGCAGATGAGACAAACCGCCTGTCAGGAGAACCTGACAATCGAGACGAATTGCGGTCAGGGAATCGAAAGCCGGCTTTGATCCAGAATCCGTTGTATCCTGGATGACCAAAGAGGCGTAATATTTTTGGCCAATGTATCCGTAGCCCCCCGTGTTACCCAGACGGGGGCCACATTACCCGACTTTGTGTCAACTAACACTGTCAACCAATATGTCAACTAACGCGGCGACCGGATTTTCTCAGAGGCAAAAGGTGTCAACTAAATTGTCACCTAGTTCTGTGTCAACCAATTCACGTTAGGTTTCATGACTAGGTTTCTGGGAGTTGTCGCTCCCAGAATGCGGGCTGACAACCCGCTAAAGGTGAACGGGTGGCACCCCTGGCTCTCAAAGTTGGGATAACTGCCACCCGCGCAGCCGACGCTCAAGGCCATTCGCGGTAAGCCGAGAGCAAGCGCCAGGCACGGCGCTCTATAAATGCCAACCTTCACAAGTTGGCGGGCCCGCCAGCGTTGAATAAGGCTTACGCCGTGTTCACACTGACGATCAAGCTCAAGTTGAGCTACAGGCAGGCGCAGTTCGTTCTGTTCCTGCTCATGCTCTTCCTGATGTAGCAATACCCCGGCCCCGAAAGGGGCTGGGCTTTCTATTCTTTGTAAAGCGCGCATATGAAACCTAACTTTAGCTGCACCGGAGCCGCTGAAGCGGCCCGGTGAGCATGACGTTAAACGTTCCTGTGTCCTCGCGACGTTTTGAAGGTATCCCCAGTGCGGCCGTAGTGATGATCATGATCGGTTCCGTTGGGTTCATACTAGATCTCGTCGGGATCGGAGGCGGCACGATGCTTAGTCCGATTTTTTGGGTCGGAGTTGGTACTCTCACGCTGAACGCGCTCGTTGGCGCAATTGCTGAGTTCCGAGCAGAGAAAGCGCACGAACACAGACGCATCACGATACCTGACGCTTGCTTTCTTGTTTCAGTTGGGGCGTGGGGTATTCTTATCTTGAGCATCGCCATCAATGTCGCTTTCGTTCCCACGTTCGCGCAAGTCGGGCATCTCAAAGTTGGATGCTATTTGACAGATGCGTTGTGGTTCTACGTGGAGTGCCGAGGTTTTCCCTTATCGGCGATAATGGCATTTTTCCTTTCGCTACCCTATACGCTCTGGCTGGGGCCGGTACTTTTTCTGTGGGCTCCGCTTATCGCGGTCCCGCTTTGGTTCGTGTTGCTCTTACCTGCATGGTATGTGTGGCATAGGAAACGTCACGTCTAACCGCCGGTTCGTGAGCGACGCCTACGGATCAGCGCTTCGCGCTTCCTGCAGCGCGCCACAACCGGGACGTTGGGCGTCAGGGAAAGCTGTCATAGGTTAGTCGCCAATGGAAATCTTCGTTGGGTTCGTTCTCGGGTGCATCGCATCGATGCTCGCCACCATATTCCTGAACGCCGTCCCGGCGTACAGACAACGGCCGGTGCTGTCGTTGCTCCGCAATCCGCGACTCTTCATTCAGCTTCACCGCGATTCCGAGCAGAAGAAGATAAAGACGCTTATCGACACCCTGTTCCGAGCGTGGGAAGAAAAGGATCTACAGAAGTACATTGCATGCTGGGCAAGTGACGCGGTCAGGGTCGTTGGCCCAACGAACACGGTCGTCGACCGCTTGCCTGAAATAGAGGAGGGTTTCAGGAAGTCAGTCGCTCGCTATCGCACTATTCGGGTTCTGTCGGCAGTCATTGAGGACATCGATATTCGCGCAACAACTCCGAACGAAGCTATCGCTGAGGCACACTATCGCTTTCAATTGACGCGCGAACCCGACCTCCTGCCCATCCATGAGGAAGCAACTGAGTTCTACGTCCTCCGGCGTACGGAGCAGGAGGGTTGGCAAATCGCCTCGAACCTTGATCATTCCAAGGATGTCGCAAAAGGATGACGCCCAACCATGCCTTGCACCGGACGCTCAACCAGCGGCGCTGCGCTTGCTGGTTTCGCGCCGGTGAAGGCAGACGTTGGGCATCTTTGAAATAGGGCTGCGAACTCGATGATTGATGACCAACTCATTCAGCACGCTAAGCGCACAGCGAACGAGTGTGATCTATATGCCATGAGGCTCCAGCGGAAGATGAATTCTGCTGAACGGCGCCAAAAGTTGATGCGTTTCCTTAGCATCGTCGCCGGAGCTGTCGCGGTGGTGGTCACGTTCATTCCGCCGTTCTCAACCATAGTGCCGCGTGACGCAGCCAACGGACTATCGGGCCTTGCTGCCGCCCTGCTGATAGTCGATGGAATCTGGCCGAGTATCTTTTCGGATTCTGCAGATCGATACCGCGACTATGCTTTCTATATCGGCCTCTGGGCGCAGAATATTCGTGCAGCCTTAGTCGAACCGGGGTTGACAGACAGCGCACGTGGCGCAAAACTCATTGTCCTAGCTCAGCTCGCAGAGACAAACCTGCGCCAGGTAAAAGCGCAGTGGGAGAGCGCGCTACCGCCAGCACTAAGCGATGCCCAACAAACGCTTCCAGCCGACGCCGAGGAGCGGCGCGGCTGAAGCGTGACGTTGGGCGTCAAGGCTGTACTGTTGAAAGGTTGTGCGGTGGAACAAGCGAAGCCAATCGACACCACAGCGGCAGAGGGTTACGAGAAGCAGATACTGCCGGCGTTTATGCTGCCCGTGGTGAAAGATGTCATCGACGCCGCCGCTCCGCGGCCGGGTGAGAGCGTGCTAGATGTTGCTTGCGGAACAGGACTTGTCGCGCGCCTGGTCGCGCCGCTTGTCGCTCCAGGCGGCACGGTCAGCAACCTCGATTTCGACCCCGCCATGATCGCGGTTGGGCGCAGGCTGGTCGAATGCCCGACCACCGTGGGCCTGACGTGGCATTGTGCGAGTGCGCTGACGATGCCGTTCGACGACAGCGCTTTCGATCTGGTGTTTTGCCTGAACGGCCTGCAGTTCCTGCCTGACCAGGCTGCCGGCCTTGCGGAGATGCGGCGCGTGATGAAACCCTGGGGGCGCCTCGTGGTGACTGTCTTGAGCTCGGTCGATCGCTGCAAGGGCCATTCCTTGGTGCTGCGAGGACTCGAGCGCCGGGGCGTTGATCCCACGCCAATGCTCAAGGCGTTTGCGCTGGGCGACCCGGCGATGCTCGAGGCCCTAGTGGGAAACGCCGGGTTTCGCGGGGCGAGCGTGCGTCCGATGCGCGCCCGGGTACGCTTTCCGTCCGCCCAGCATTTTGTCGATGCCCTTGCCGCTGGTGCGGTCGCTACGCGCCACGCACTGGCGCGGCTACCCGAGGATCAGCGCACCTCATTTATGCGCGAGATGAGCGAGGAATTCCGCCAGTACCAAGAGGGCGGCGGTGTCGCCACGCCTCAGGAGCAGTTCATATTGATCGCGCGCGCGGGCTAGACCGCTAATCGAGATTGTCGCCCAACTCTAGGTCGAACGGACGGGCTGCCAGCGCACCGGCATCATCAACTGCCACCGCGGCCCGCCGTTCACCAAGACGTTATCCCGCCAGTGGAACGTAACGTCGACCCTGAATTCCAATGGCTTATCACAATGGAGGAATGACATGGTAAAGCTTGCGAAAAACACGATTTGCCTCTGGTACGACGATGACGCTGAGAACGCGGCGCGGTTCTACGCCGAGACTTTTCCCGATTCGTTCGTCGGCGCGGTACACCGCGTACCAGGCGACTTCCCGTCGGGTAAGAAGGGAGACGTGTTGACCGTCGAGTTTACCGTGATGGGTATTCCCTGCATCGGGCTCAACGGCGGGCCCGCATTCAAGCACGACGAAGCGTTTTCGTTTCAGGTCGCCACCGTTGACCAGGCCGAGACGGACCGATACTGGAACGCGATTGTCGGCAACGGTGGACAAGAGAGCGAGTGCGGCTGGTGCAAGGACAAGTGGGGATTGTCCTGGCAGATTACGCCGATCATCCTGACCCAAGCGTACACCAACCCCGATCGCGCTATCGCCAAGCGCGCGTTCGATGCAATGATGACGATGAAAAAGATCGACATTGCCACAATCGAGGCGGCGATACGTGGTTGAGGTTCGCGGGAAAGGCGGGATAACCGGTTGCAGCGGGCGGTCCGCTGCACGGCCC